>Ga0209628_10002489_pt1 | contig 12539 bp, 6 predicted proteins | sample TergutCu122P4_FD_187285 | JGI IMG/M metagenome (GOLD analysis project Ga0209628, IMG submission 187285) | Cubitermes ugandensis P4 segment gut microbial communities from Kakamega Forest, Kenya - Cu122 P4 (SPAdes) (version 2) | ecosystem: Host-associated > Arthropoda: Insects > Digestive system >...
TTATCGGATGCCGAAGTTGAGGCGGCTGTGCGCAAATGGATCAGCAGCAAACCAGAAACTTTCTTCATCAACGGAATGGAGAAATGGATAGAACGAGTGAAGAAATGTATGGCCATAAATGGTGACTGTGTTGAAAAATAAGTGTTCAGTGTGGAAGAGAATTAAATTTCCTACATTCTGATATATTTGTTATTATTTTACATGGTCACATACTTATTTTATACAATTGGAGACCTTACTTATCAATCACCCCTCGTAGATAGATAGAGGGAATCAAAAGCTACATATCTTACACTCCTCACCATACATGGTTACGTTCATAACATTATTGAGCATTTGACTGAAACGAAATACTGTATGCACCGTGGAAACGATAAGTACCTACTGCTGTAAGATTTTGGTCTAAACGTCGAAGATAACATTTTGGAGGTTTAGGCGTGAATAGACAATTAATGTGATATGTTCCTCAACCACTCTAGAGAGATAGGAGAATTTTGCCTGGAAGTAGTCCATTACCACCCCCATCTACATCTTTTTTAATTCCTTGTCCACCTGTCATCCTACAGTTCAGTACTGTACAGTATGGAATTACAGTTAGTGGTAATGTCGCTAAATAAACCGTAAATAAATGTGTGATACCAGCTGACATAATTTTATGTGCCTCTTTGTGTTACCACACGATGCGAGCACATATTTTGTATCTCATTTCATTGTTACTGCATAAAGTGCGTTTTCTTGCAACAGACGTTACAGTAAACATCTGTTCACATCTTCGTAGTTGTAGCCTTTCCTTAACCGGAGTAGGTATTTAAATTTTAGGACATTATTTATGAAAAAGTGAACATTATTTGAAGATAGAAAGAAAATTATGAAACAACGGGCATTTTGCGGAAAATAAAAGAGAGTTTACGCAGTATATCTTAAAATAGATAAAATTTCCTTGCTACCCAAATATGTAAAATTAATTTCTAGGGGTGTTTACCTCTATGTTTTGGAGATTGCAAAGCACGTTTTTAAAAGTTTGACGACGCTGTTAACAACTCGGTATACATATTGTCGAGTGAGTGGGTGATGCTGAATAATAAATTGGAAAGGATGTGGAAGGAAGGAAACGAACTAGGTCTAACTTAAAACACTGTCTTGAGAATTTTTCTTACAGGAATGATGGAAACCGTAAAAAAAACCCAGCCAGCTTAGTCTCTGTTCTTTCCGGGATTGAAGTTACTCCCCCTCTCCCCCCCCCCCGCCCTCAACACAAATCACAAGCGGTACGATGAATCAAGCACAGAACATAATTAACGTTACGTGTGCTCCCGAAGTCGCATATGTGGCTGACTTAAATTGTAACCTGTTCGCCTGCAGACATGACGGGTGGTGGTGAGGCAAGTGAGGAGCCACACTAGAGACGTCATGACGGCTGCGTCTCAGGGCGGCGTGCTGCTGCTCCTGCTCCTGTTTGGACTTCTGTACTCCGCCGTACCCCTAGCAGTCAGTCACCTCGACCTCGAGTCACCTAACACGTAAGTCAATTGCCCTGCATTGTAATATATATACTTACGTAGATCTTTGTAATTCACTGATTATGTAATCTCTTCTCGTACTGCGAGGTCAAGGGTTGGGATGGGGTTCAGAAACCAGCCTGGTTGAGTGTTTTCATGGCTTTTCTCAATCCTTCTATGCTCATATCAGGGTGGTGTCTGTATACATACTATTGCAGCATCCACCGCATTTTTCAATTCGCCCTTCACTTGATATACCTTCAACGCTATAATAAAGGTTTTGTGCAAAAGTTGTGCAGAGAAGAAGCAAATTCTGCATCCAGTATAATTATTTTCGCAAGTCTTACGCTTTTTAAAATAATTGAGCAAGTGCAAACAACATGCCAGATTTTCAACACTATCCGTAAATTTCCTAACTTTGTTGTATGCATCTGTAAATCAAATCCTAGAACAATTAAATTGTGATATTTTCACAGAGAAGGAGGATTAACTGAGCTGTACATTTTGGAACAACCATAAATAATAGTTTCTGGTATAGGAAGGTAGTGCGTGGAGCTGCCAAAGTTTTCTGAGATTAAAAAAAATATATATGAATTTTAAGTCAGACCCTTTACGAATGTGATTCCACTCTATTTCGGAAGATCGGTTGGCCTACACCAATATCATGCAAGCTAATTAGCATAGACCGAAAATTAAAAGCATCTGCAAAGTGCATTTGTAGACAAATAAGATTTAAACCTGAACTTTCACACGTGACACTCGAACGTCAAGGAAGCCGTGCTAAATGAATGCATTACATTTAATTAGGTTCTTTGCATTTCATTATTAATTTTTTTGTAGTGTAGGGATAATCTGTTGGAATACCAGGAAATTAAACAATAAAATTAATATTTCTGTATCATAAGGTTCAACTTTGTGTATTTAGGGACATTCTATCCCCTTAATAATATCGCCATATTATAGGTTGTACGTTCTGTGTTTCGGGACATGACTCTCATGTGACAAGGTTGCACTTCCTGTTCTTCAGAACGCTATAATCTCTAATCAGAGCAGCCCATATCACGCGTGTGTCCTTCCTGTGTTTTTGAACATCATAGAAAAATATTTCTTTATAACAGAGATGTTTATCCTATGTTTTCAGGGCTTGTGATGGTAAAGGAAGTTGCGAACACGAGCCTGGGACTGAGCGCTCGCGTCTGGGTGACCACCTGGTGGACTGGAAGGAACGTAACTGTTTGTGTGACTCTCAATGCGCCCGCTACGGAGACTGCTGTCTGGACTCCACACACTTCGTGGCAGCGGAGCAGCGTCGCGGTGCGGCATCCTTCACTTGCGTCGATCTGCGTCAGTTCGGTGGCATCTACATGTTGACAACATGTCCACCTGAATGGGGTGATGCTGGTACGCGGTCCAGGTGTGAAGATGACAACCCGAGCCTACGTGATCCAGTGGCTACCATGCCAGTTACAAGCCACCGATCAGGCCTTACGTATCGAAATGTACATTGCGCTCTCTGTCATGGGGACCTCCATCCCAACAGCACAGATGTATGGAAACCTAGAATTGAATGTCCCAATCTGATGCAAAGTTTGACCCCCAACTTGACAATTGTTGACATATCTCGCGCACTCTCATTTGAGGCGGAAAAGAATTCGTGGGTTATCCACCTCCCTTCCAACGAAGGAACCAAAACTTACAACTGCAATCTAGACCCTGTCCTACCAGACACTTCAGAACACATTGTTCGTCGTTGTCCAACGGGCATCATCCGCACGTGCGGTCTCAATTGGACAAATGCGGACGTTAGGAATAGATGTGAAGCATACACGGCGCTGGTGTTTTATCAGAACGACGGCTATAGAAACGCGCACTGTGCAATATGCAATAACGTACCTGTCCAGAACCTGGCCTGTGTTAGAGCATCAAGCCGCGTGTCGATTTATGGAAAAGAATTCAGTCCCAAAGCATTCGCCGTGCTGTTTGATCTTTCTCCTGATTCTGGGAATATCGTGGGCATGGAACGGGCATGTTCTGATAGGAATCATCTGTATGACCCTTTCTTCAGACGGTGTCGTGAGGTTGTGTGTTCACAAGAAGGACAAGATTACATTGCTGGTAACTGTATCAGCATTTTACCTGCAGTAGATTCAACAGAAGATTATTCTGCAAATATTGGTGAATATCGCAACAAGAGCCATTTTTTTTCAACCAACAATATGTCGGAATATTTTCTCCATTGCCCGAAGTTTCTTCTTGAGCCAGATGAATATGAGATACTAGAGGATGGGACAGTGAATGTTCCAGCCTATCATCGGACTTTTCCTCGAGATCAATTTTATATTAGACATGACGGTCACTTGGAGATATGCACAGATGAAGGTGTCGAATATATAGATAAATTCAACCCCAATATGAGCTATGTGACAATGTCTGGTCTGGGCGTCTCAATTGTTTTCCTTGTGTTGCACTTGACGGCGTTTGCACTTCTGCCCGAACTGAGGAACCTGTCCGGCAAGAACCTGGCCTCATTATGCTTTTCACTTCTCTCCGCCTACACTCTCTTCATAATCGGACAATTTCTAGAGGTAAGTGTTATGAACAATTAGCGAATAAGTGCACAAGTAGAAATTTGCATTTCAGTACCAGTCATTTTGGACTGCATTTTAGAAAACTTCAACTTATTAACATTTACTGAAGTCGTGTTTGTTTTTCTATCCGTCAAAATCAGTGTAGCGACTTTTATCGTGGCGCAATCAATTAAGTATCTGTAATAAACCCGAAGTCACCTTTTGTGGTAGATTTTCTTTTTCGTTTGTCTTCCTGTGTTTGTAATTAAACGTAAACATTTACGTAGTAATATCTACAGTTCAGTTTGTGAAGGATGACATTAGAAATGTGCCCACAGACGCATTCTTTCTGCACAAACATAGTACTGGAAAAATAGAAATATTTTGCTTTGTACAGAAATTTGCCTCCTTATTCGAAATTGGACCTTTTTTTCTCTTCTACGTAGGGAAGTTTTAGTTATTTCTGTTTCTACTGAATGTATCATTTCGTTACAGTTTTGAAAGGATCATGTTCAAAAATACTATAAATATTGCACTAGAACACCACAAGTAATTTACGAATCTTCACTTTGTTTACCAAGACCGGTAAGTTTCGTTTGTATTGACAAATTTGTAGGCTTATATCTTTATGCAAATAACTGCATTTTTAGTTCGTACTGCTTGGATTTCCAGCTGGTAATGTTCGTTTGAAATTCTTGCGTCAACACGTGGTAGATTGAGCCTCGACACCTCAGTCAATGAAGTGGCTTTCTGTGAGGAAAAGAAGGATCTTTTTTCTCCGCTGTCCCATTACTTCCAAATCTTCCCTAAACGGCAGGATCGGGGGTCTTTCTCGACAGTAAAATGGCCGAACCCTCTCTTCCGTCAAATACCGCCATCTAGAATATGTCGTTTTTCAACTCAGGACATCTGCACCTTTACATATACTGTAATGACCGCCTGTAATGGCTTGTTATTAAACATTATCAATTACGAGCTGAACTGTCGGAATTGAACCCCCGGAAGTGGGTGGGTCGAGAATGTGTTGCGGATTTTCCCTTCTCCTGTCAAAACTGTTATGGAGCTATTTACATTATCGTGATGTTTCCGGATAGTTAGAGTCCTATCTTGTTCCACAAGCTACATTCTAATTTACAGGCATGGAGATAGTAAGTTTACCACGATGTTACTGTGACTACCGAGGGCTTTTTCTCGGGAGTAATGCAGCTAGATCGCGGAGATGAGCACTTACCACTTCTATTACTGAAATTACGAATACAAAGAAATAAATTCCTCTCGCCCATATAGGCTTATCTTCTTGGTAATCACAGCTACATCTTTCTATTTGTCGGGAGAGAGGAGCAGTGCATACAGGGTTTTGGTGGGGAAATCTGAGGGAAACAGATCACTTGGAAGAAGCAGGCTTAGAAGGGAAGATAATATTAAGATGGATCTTCAGGAAGTGGGATGGGGACCATGGACTGGAATGATCGGGCTCAGGATAGGGACAGGTGGCGGGCACTTGTAAACACAGTAATGAGCATTCTGGTTCCATTAATGCGAGGAATTTCAGGACTAGCAGAAAACCGGTTAGCTTCTCAAGAAGGACTCTGCTCCAAGGAGTAAGTACTTGTCGATTGCACTTTGCAGATTGGCAGCGGGTCATGCAGGGTGATTTCCGTCGCTACTCACTACTTCTTCCTGGCTTCCTTCTCCTGGATGCTGACCATGGCATTCGACGTATGGCGGACCCTGCGGCTTGCCACGTCCGAGTTGCGTGTATCCGCTGGGAAACAGTGGCGCAAGTTTGCTCTCTATTCCTCATGGACCTGGATGGCGCCGTTTATTTTTGTAGTGGCAGCAGTCGTCACGGACTGCGCTCCTGCAGGTAAGCATCGATCAATTTGTTTAGTGCAGGCAACACAGTAAATGACATAGTTATACATAACACCGAACATGGAACGTATAAATCTAAACAAGATACTATTGTGCTTTTAGAAATTGTTTCAGTTTGTGTATGACGTCTGGCAGGTGTTTTGAAGTAATTAAGCAAATAAAGCAAAATTTCCATTGTCGTTTTTCTTTAAAGAAGTCCACTCAGTTCTCAAGGTCTACAGAATCGTTTTGAATCTGTCGATGAAGAGTAAATGCTGGGTACCCGCGAGAAGCTGACAATGTTCCAGCAGTTGCCCTGTAGAGAGTACTTTGAAATGATAAAGAAAGAAAGAAAGAAAGAAGGAAACAAAGAAGAAGAAAAAAAGGGTTCCACTATATATCGAGTGACAATGGCTTGCTTAGGAAGAGACATAAGGATGGGAATGCGTGTATTTTGAAGGCAGCACTTGTCTAGCTGCACCTGCGACTTACTCTAACATCACAATTGTACTGAACGTAAACATTCAGAAATTAACAGTTCTGGAGAGACAACGTGAGAGAATAAGCGTACTCGTAGTAGTAGTAGTAGTAGTAGTAGTAGTAGTAGTAGTAGTTGTTGTTGATGTAGTATTATAGTAGTAGAAGTAGTAATAATATATTAGTAGTAATATAATAATAATAATAATAATAATAATAATAGTAGTAGTAGTAGTAGTAGTATAGTACCAATAATGTCCCTGTACACGTCGTGAATTTATGTAGAGGTATGGCTCCAGTTATTCTTATCCTTGGCACTAGATGGAGTTGATTGGTGAGCCTCACGCCCCCGCTGTTTTATTCCCAGGGAAAGAGTTTCCTTTGCCCATGCCGGGATTCGAACTCAGTATCGATCAGCCAGTAACCTACTCACTACACCGTCAACGCCATCCCGTCTCCGTAGTAGTAGTAGTAGCGATAAAACCAGTTCAGAATTTTATAAATTCACAATGTTATCTTTTAGACACACGAAATTAAGATTAGCATACGGTGTAGGTAACAACATTACATGTACTCCTGTCAACTGGTGTGGGGCCGAAGTCTCTGTACAAGAGTCTAAAAATTTTGAAGTTGAAAAATTATCTCCAGTAACTTTCGAAGGAAATCAGTGCGTGGAACATGACACATTATCAGAAAATTTCTCAGTCTTCAATAACATTTGTGAATCACAATTTGTATTTTCAGTGTTGTCTATAATTTCGTGAAAGTCGATTTTCGTGATTCCGACCTTTCATAATCACCCATTTTAAAACCACTCTTTCGAATTTTCGTGACTGGTTCCGATGAATCGGAATTCGACGACCTGCCTGGCGAGTCGGCGTCTTCACTTCCCTAAAATTTGGCAGGTTGCTCTTAGCTCAGTCACTTTATTTCAATAGGCGTGGTTGATTTATTTTGTGTTCACAGAATGAGACCCTTTGTCTGTCATGTATTTTATGTTTGCAAAGCGTACCTGTATTTTGTTCAAAATGAAGTTTAATGATCTTTGTACTTTTGGGCTTATTACCAAATTTCAGGGCTGCTATTTCTTCAGTGCTCGGAATCAAATGGGGGTTTTACACTGAAAATAGTTTCTGATGTTTAGGACGGTACTGTCCGTCCCAATTAATCACGACCGCGAGACTGTAATCTACTTGGGCAATATCTGTAGTTATCAATAACGTTACCCAGTGTGAACACCTGAGCGATTAAATGAAACAGGGTTGTTAATTACTTGAGAGAATTTTGTATTGTTGTATCATACACACTTGTAAGGAAGGGATGGTACGTATAATATAGTACCATCTCCTCCTCGCACGTCACTCTATTTGTCTACATTATCATGTTTTTGCCAAACAAAATGTTCCGTATCTCCTAATTTAGAGTTCTTTTTCCTCCCTTAGTCTGACCTCATCTACCTAGGCATTATAGGTGTAGAGGGCTATTATTGGACCTGATTGTACTCAATTACGCATGCATGCACACACACTCAAACACGCACACTCTCGATAGGAGTCCCCTGGACGGGGGATCGGCCCTTCGCAGAGAATTCTACCTGACAACACACAACACTCACAAGAGACAGGCATCGATGCCTGCCACGGGATTCAAACCCACAATCCCAGCAAGCGAGAGGCCGCAGACCTATGCCTTAGATCGTGCGGCCACCGGGATGGCCTAATATAAAGTTAACTGGAGTTCATTATCTTCTTTATGTTTCGGCATTTTAAAATTACGGTGATGTAACCCTTAGGAATTTGTCTACAGGATCGGTGGTAAACGATTTTCGACCCGGATTTGGCAGGAAAAACTGCTGGTTCAGCCACCGGTACGCGCTGCTGGTATTTTTCGCGCTACCTCTGGCCCTGGTGATGATTCTCAACATCGCCTTCTTCTCTTCGAGCGCGCACATGATCTTCTCAACCACGTCCACAACTCGCTTCACTTCCAGCAGCGGAACGCAGCGTGACTTCCGCCTCTACATCCGATTAGCCCTCGTCATGGGTCTCACGTGGACCGTGGGCCTCATAGCCGGCTACCTGAATGTTGAGGGCCTCTGGTATACTTTCATCGCCCTCAACACTCTCCAGGGTCTTTTCATTTTCCTTGCCTTCACCTGCACGGAGAAGGTGGTTAGAGCTTCTGCCGACACCCTCAATATGTGCTGGAAAAGAAGCCATCGTCGTGACGGTTTACGAATGGACGGCAAACAGCACAGGCCACCTTCATTCTCATGGTCAGGGGTATCAAGTTCCAGCACTAGAAAATCTCATCTGGGAACTAGTAGTGAGACCAGCAGCCAAAACAAAAACTTGCCAGGCATGGATACATTATACTGAAAAGAAATGTACAGAATGACATTTTACCAAAGACCGTATGAAAGCGTGGTATAATCAGACTTTGTTCTAGGCTAAATTATGTCTGCCGTTAATGTCGACTATTAATTGAAGATGTATTTATAATTTTGGAAGATAAAACAATCCTTGTAGATGACTACACTTAATATCCTTGTATTACATTATATATGAAGTCAACTTATATTTAGAACTCGTCATGACTTTAATTAACATCATTTCCAACAGAAAATAGTCTGGAAATTAATACAGAAAAAAAAAATCAGGGTTGACACTTATTCAGCTACCGGGAATTTTTCCTCCACTAGACACTGTTATAAGTTTACAAGAGGGAATTGTGTGTATCAAGCAGTTACAGTGAATAAGAGTACTAATTTTGTGCATAATATTTGACTGTTGTAAACTTAAATTATGAATTAATTTAATAATATTTTTACACACATATACTTTTACAAACGCATCAAATTTTTCGTTTGAATGCACCTGCACAAGTACAGCATGTTGAATTAATACAGACTAAAATTTTAATATAAATCACATAAGTTCGCTCTGGAACACATAACTGATGACAAATTAACCTGTAGACTCACAACAAACATTGTATTGAAAACTTTGAAGAGTTCTGATCATTTTTTGTCAAATTCTTAGATTTTCTATTGCAAAGTTAATTGATGTTATAGAGGAATGCAATTCTATTTGCCATTCAGCATAATGATTGAATGTCGTCCTGACAATTTGAAATTGATATTAACATTTTTCATTCTACTTTAAATTTCATGTTATTTTTTCAGGGAAGGCAAGAACTCCTTGTCAGGTATTCTTATAGAAAGCTTCTTTTATAGATCAGTGTTTTCCTGATGGTTTTCCACAGACCTCCATGGTCACACAAACTGAATGTGAGACTTCTGTGAGAAATGTTAATCCAATATAAAGATGATAATAGCATTATTATGCTTTACTTCACATGAACATTTTTAATTTTTATATTACATTGATTCATTCTTTCAGTGTTTCTGAATTATTTTAACACTTGTTATAATGACCACATTTTGAAAAGAGTTTCATTTTTAATTTGTTACACCATTAATCATATTTTGAATTTAGGAACTGAGATTTTTATTTTCGTACATGTGGAATTAAATGATATGTTTATTTTGTGTCCTTGTTTGTCATTTAATGATTATTAGCCTTGTTTGAAGTCTATTGTTTAGCTACATATATAATAATTTATTAAGAATTCCATAAAAAATTTTAAATACAAAGAGGTTCTGTGGCCACAGTGATTTGGGAAAGATTCTCTGTATGCCCATGAAATTACAGTATATGAGTGTTATGTGCACTAAAAATATAGGTTTAAATTAATGTGTTAGGAATGGAACACAATGAGCTGTATTACAGAAGATTACTTAACATGACTTCTACAGCCATCAACTTTACAGGTGTGTGTTTGAATCTCGCTGCGTGGAAGAAGAAAGGACACTGTTAAGTGGCTTAAATAATTACATACTTTAACAATTAAGTAGTATTGAAATATCATGTACCTCTATTGCAAGAGAAAGAGACATGTGCCATGACACACAGAAATCACTGAAATGACCTTTTACTCTTGTTAATGTAGTGACAATTAAGCTGAAATTTTTGATAAGTTTTATGTACTTATTTTACATTTACACAAGAGGAACATCACATGAAATTTCTTTATAACATGGTATGAAAAGTGTCATGAATACAGTTTTATTTAATGTTATATAATTATTCTAATCAGCAGATAATTGAAATAGTGTCTCTAAAAACATGTGGAATAGAGTGGCACGTCAGAATATTCAGTACAAATGTCATCTAGATTACAGTTTATCAAACATGTTTACATATAGCCTCAAGTAATTGCTTATTATGTTGTACTCTTACTAATGTTACTACAACTGGATGAAGACAACAAAAGCAAATGGACTGGGATCTTTTGTTTTGAATCCAGCCTGTGATTTGTAAGTAGAAGTGCAATGGTAACAGCTGAGTTGTTACAGATTATTCAGAGAAGAGTGTAAGTTGCATACACAATACTTCTCTAATTCTGGACTTGCTGATGCAATATCATGAACATTAAAGCCAATAACAAATGGCGCCCCTAGAAAATATGACATCATAGACAGTTTACTTCAGCATGTTTATTACCTTAAACTAGTATATTTTTTTGTGTTTTAAGCAAAGTCCTTTATTTGTGTGTTTGTATTTTTTTAATGTAATAGTTACCAATTCATGTAGTTCTCCCAATTCTACATTGTTACAAAATGTAACCTAGATATATTCTTCGTGTACTGTTGTACTTAAAGTTAAGATATATTCAGAATAAATAGGAAAATTTTTCGAATTAGGACTTTGCTCTGAAGAATTTTTATTTAGAGCATTATTATTATTATTATTATTATTATTATTATTATTATTATTATTATTATTATTATTATCATCATCATCATCATCATCATCATCATCATCATCATCATCATCATCATCATCATACTTTCAACCAACATACAGTTCAACATCATCATCATCTGTCACAAATTATGCTGTAATATACCTGAAATGGCCTTGTTTATTAGTCTCTTCAGAGGTCTTGCAAGTCATCTTCGTCCATTTGTTCTATATTTCTGCATTATTTTCTGCATCCCGTTGTTGTTCATTCTACATAAAATTTATCATTACGAGTTTTGGGGACAGAAAATTCTTATCCCATAGGCTTTTGAACTATGTGTATATTTTTCCTGAGTACCGTGAATTTGTATTTCTACAATTTGTTAATCAGGCAAGTGAAATGTTATGTTTAATTTTCTTGAGAACGTGAAACAAACATCCAATGGCATATATTTATCAGTATTTTGTGGAGTATATTTAATAATATTCTTATAAAACTCTGAAAATGCTTGGATGTCAGCTTGATTGCATGCACAATTATTTGTTTTGACAATAAGGTACTTTGTCTGTTGGGTAGTTATTCACGGAAATCTCGTATAAATCCCATAGATTTACAGGGGTGCTGATAAGTCCTTAGCCCGACCTGGAAGGAAACAAGCTACAGTGACAGAAGATACTAAGTTTCATATATCCTATTTGTAATCATAATTGGAGGAATAATAGTACTATTTATGTATATAACAAGACCAGCATAAAACGAAATATTCTAACCATCAAACAAAATACATCGGGAAGTAGGTCGGGCTAAGACTTATAAGCACCCCCGGTATGTATGGTAAATAAATAATCATTCATTTTATAAAAAGTAAAAGTAAAAGAATACCTGCCGCTGTAAACTGTACACAGGCCCTTAGGACTCCAGGAGGTTGAGGCCGCCAGAATTTCCAGACAGTCGGCACATGCTGGTGGCAGAGTTGTCAGTCCTAGCCACTGGTCACCTCTATCCCCGGGAAATATCCATGGTAGACATTACTGCTAGAGAGGCGCGGTTCCTCAACCAACTTCACCAACGCGTAACACCATTTAATGATATCTGCATTTGCGGAACACTCTCTTTACGGCAATTACACCTTCAAATTAGTCACGTGATATGGTCCCTAAAACGTTTTACGAGGGTTGGAACTTTAATAGTGGCAACTATTTATTTACAGCTGATACAAAATAGATACATGTTTCGAAGTTTTACTGTCCTTCAATTTAGTCACCAGCATTGTGTACAACCCGTTGCCAGCGATGTGGAAGTCGTAGGATACCTTTAGCAGCGCCTGTTGTGTTGA
>Ga0209628_10002490_pt1 | contig 12539 bp, 13 predicted proteins | sample TergutCu122P4_FD_187285 | JGI IMG/M metagenome (GOLD analysis project Ga0209628, IMG submission 187285) | Cubitermes ugandensis P4 segment gut microbial communities from Kakamega Forest, Kenya - Cu122 P4 (SPAdes) (version 2) | ecosystem: Host-associated > Arthropoda: Insects > Digestive system...
GGCATTCAGGTTATCGGTTGTCCCAAAACTATTGACGGCGACCTCAAAAACGAAATGATAGAGACATCATTCGGCTTTGACACCGCTTGCAAGGTCTATTCCGAACTTATCGGAAATATTCAGCGCGATGCAAATTCTGCAAAAAAATATTGGCACTTTATTCGTCTTATGGGACGCTCTGCATCTCACATTACGCTTGAATGCGGCTTGTTGAGTCAGCCGAATATTTGCATTATTTCAGAAGAAGTTGAAGCAAAAAAACTTACCCTTGAAGATGTGGTTGAAAGTATTGTAGAGGTAATTGTTAAGCGTGCTGATGCGGGTTTGAATTTCGGTACAATATTAATTCCTGAGGGTTTGATTGAGTTTATTCCTGCGGTAAAAAAATTGATTTCCGAACTCAACGATATGTTGGCAGAGAATGAAGATTTTGTTTCTCTTGACGGCGAAGATGCTCAGCGTGAATATGTTAAGGCGCGTTTGTCGGACGAAAGTTGTCAGGTTTTTCGCTCGTTGCCAAAAGGCATTGCCCGCCAACTCACTCTTGACCGCGACCCGCACGGCAATGTTCAGGTTTCATTGATTGAGACAGAAAAACTGCTTATTGAAATGGTTGCAAAACGCCTTGCTCAACTCAAAGCGGAAAATATTTACAAAGGCAAATTTGCTTCAATCGGACACTTTTTCGGTTACGAAGGACGTTGTGCAATTCCTTCAAATTTTGATGCTGACTACTGCTATTCACTTGGTTTTACCGCTTCGTTGCTGATTGCATCGGGTAAAACGGGCTATATGGCTTCTGTGCGCAATCTCACTGCTCCTGCAACAGATTGGGTAGCAGGAGGAGTTCCTATCACAATGCTTTTCAATATGGAAAAACGCAAAGGAAAATTTGTGCCTGTGATTCAAAAAGCGTTGGTAGATTTGAACGGCGCACCGTTTAAATATCTCGAAAAACACCGCAAAGAGTGGGCAAATAATGAAATGAGTTACATCTACCCAGGACCAATTCAGTATTTCGGTCCTTCGGAAGTTTGCGACCAGCCAACCTGCACATTGAAATTGGAAAAAAGGGAAAAGATTGACTAAAAGGTGCGTTTAGGGACGTGAAATAATTAACTTTTGACGTTACTTTTTCGGTTTAATATCAACCAATTTTACGCCAATCCCTATTGAAAATGAGTTAATTGGGCTTAATTTAAGTTCTTTGGAAGAATATTTGTATGAGAAAATGTCCTGCATCAGAATGTAGCGAGCGTCAATGGTAATGCGCCAAATATCAAAACCAATCCCCGTCTCTAATCCGAGTTGCCATTTTCGTACTACGGATGTGATGGCACTTTCACTATTATTTTTTGAGCCGACATCAAAACGGAAACGCGGTCCAAACATCACTCGCATATTGAAAAGATTTGTGCTTACTATCTTTCCTCCAACGAGTACCGGCAGGTTTATTGTATTAAAAGAAATATCTCGTTTTTGAACATCGTTTGTACTGTCATTTGTTACAGTGGCAGAGGAAATCATAAAATTATACATCAGTTCGGGCTGAACAAAAAAACGTTTTCCCGCCCGCAAAAAAATTCCCGCAGCAAGACCGTGAGCAGGGTCATTTTTAAATTTTAATCTTTCAACATCAAAATTCCAATTTTCATCAAAGCCCAAAGATGTGGTATAATTAGTAACAAGCCCAAATGTAAACTGCGCAAAAGCATTATAGGACACAAAAAACAGTAATATTATAAAAATTATTTTTTTCATTGCTTCAACTTTTATTTTAAAAACGCAAAATTACGAAAAATATTGTAATAATCAATAAAAAATCGTTTTCTCATATTTTATGTTGTATTGTTAATTAAAAAAATATATTTATCTTTGCACTTTGATTTTAAAAAAAACTTATGCCACAAATTTATAAATATTTCGGATTGATTTTTTACTTTTGGTCGGATGAACATTTGCCGGCGCATATTCACGTTACCGACACAACAAGAGCACGCGAAAGCATTTTTGATTTGATTATCGAAAATTCGGTGCTTGTAGAAATCAATGTGCGTACAGACACAAAACCACCTTTGAAAAAAGAAGAAATTAGCAGTGCAAAGGCGTTTATCAACGTTTATTACCCGCAAATTGTAAAAAAATGGTTTCAATTTCACGTTTGTGGCGAAGAAGTTAAACCTGTTACGATACGAAAAAAAGTTTCCGGCGAAATAGAAATTGAAGATACGGTTAGGCATTTGGAAGAATTAAAGAAAAAATTTTACCCAAAAACAAAGAAAAAATGAGCAATATAAGCCAATATATTAAAATTATAAATGCTGATTATGTAAGCGATTATAAGGTAAATTTGATGTTTGATGATAACACTGTTCGTCAAATTGACTTTGGCACGTTCTTACAAAATCGCCCACACCCGCAGCATAATAAATACCGAAAATTGAGCAATTTTAAAAAATTTAGAATTGATGGCGGGAATATAGTGTGGGGAAAAAATTGGGACTTAATATTTAACCCACGAAAATTGCATGCAGGAATAAGCCCTGCATAATTGTAATCAAAACCTAAACTCTATGTTTATTTCCTTACATATAACCCCTTCCCCTCTCAAACACACTGTTTGTAGAGAGAGAGAGAGAGAGAGAGAGAGAGAATAACTCTTTCAAAGTTTTTTTTATTTTTATAACATACGGTTTCCTGCTTTTTTCATTTTTGGAAAAGGCGGGAACTTTTTATATTAGCCCCCCTTAATCCCCCCACAGGGGGGAAACTCCCCTCCCTTGCGGGGAGGGGTTGGGGGAGGGGCTAATCAGTCAAAATAATTCATAATTCATAATTATTCATAAATTTTTAACTTATTTTTTAAAAAAAATGACAAATCTAAAAAACAAAATGAGGATAGTGGTTGCGATAGCAATCTGCCTCGCAGGAATTGTAGTATTTTCGGCTTGCGGCGAAGAACCGTGTAAAGATTGCGGTAAACCAGACGAAGTTGTTATTAATGGAATAAAATGGGCAACTCGTAATGTTGGCTCAATAGGCACATTTGTAACAAACCCCGAAGATTACGGAAACTATTACGACCAGTATTATGGCAATGTTTGTCCAACAGGTTGGCGTGTTCCTAAAAAATCTGAGTTTGAATCTTTAATTAGTGCTGGCGGCACTTGGACAACGCAAGGCAACAAAGGTGGGTTCAAATTTGGCGATGCAAAAAACAATATTTTTTTGCCTGCTGCTGGCTTGTACGCTGATGGTGCATTAACATTAGTAGGAAGTATCGGCTATTATTTGAGTAGTACAACTTATAGTTATGACGTGTATTACTTGAAATTCGATAAAATTTATGGCGCAGGAATGTGGCTTGGAGATTCAAAATATTCTGTTCGCTGTGTAAAAGAATAAAAACAGGAAACCACACCGTAGAGACGCAAAATTTTGCGTCTCTACAATAAAAACATTATTATTGTGCTTGTGGTGGTGCTTTTGCGGCGAAGAAATAAAAAATGCCGACAAAACAAAAAAAATGGCTGTCCAAAAATTTAGACAGTCATTTTTTTATTTTATTTTTTATTTACTTTTTAGTATTGTTGGCAATATCAATCAAAACCCGACACATTTCTGCCATAAAACGTGCAATAACAATAATCAAAAAGCCGTAAATTGGAAACAGCACAACACCAATAAGTCCCATGTTAAAAGGCAAACCGAGAGCACTGCTAAAAAAAGACGCTTCGTTGCCAAGAAAAATAGTTGCGATAAGAGATACCCCAAATCCAACAATCGCTACAAATGAACCCAGCCATTCGCCTGTTGTTTGAGTAAAATGAGAAATAACAGGTGTGGCAGGATATTCGCTGCCCTCTTTTGAACTTTGCAGCACTTTATCCTTTCTGTTCCACCAAATTTGAAATCCCACCCAACACGCGGCTAAAATAAACAGCCAAATAAACAGAAACGCAAATATAAATTTTGTTCCTGCTTTAAACATTCCTGTATCTATTGCTTTGTAAAGCAAATAGAAAGGCAACACGGCATTAACTGCCGCTAATAAGATATACAACCAATTAAATGGCTTACGGTACAACTTGCCACTGTCGATGTATGACAAAAATGGCGCAATGAAATTGAAAATTTTGTCTTTCATAAAAGATAATTTTAAAAAATTAATAAAATAGGTAAATAAACATATTGTAATTTACTTTTTTGGACAAATAGTTTTTTGTAAAAATGGTTGTAATCTAACATTTTGAAATTTTATTAGTCGCCACAAATATACAACTATTTTTTTTTATTCTGCAAATTATTTTTGTTAAAAAAAATAAAAAAGATTTAAAATTATAATTTTGTATTAGTAAAATATTTTTTTTTACACTACCTTTGCAAAAATTTAATCCTATTTTTTTATTAACTAATAAATTTTTTAAAATGGACATTATTAACAGAGTGAAAAACATTTTGGTTACCCCTAAAACAGAGTGGCAGACCATTGACGGCGAAAACGAATCACACGTTGCCGTATTAACGAAGTATGTATTGCTGCTTGCGGCAATACCCGCTGTAGCCGCATTTATCGGTTACGGACTGATTGGACATTCGGTGTTTGGATTTCGCTTTGCCTCAATCGATTGGGGTATTAAACAAGCGATTGTTCAGTACATCACTATGGTGGGCAGTGTGTATATTACTGCATTGGTAATTTATCTTTTGGCTGAAAGTTTCGGCTCAAAAAAGGACTTTGACAAGGCGTTTTCGCTGGTAGCATACGCCTTTACCCCTGCTTTTGTTGGCGGTATTTTCTTCATCTATTACCCGCTAACTATTTTAGCAAGTTTGGCAGGCATTTACGGTTTGTATCTGCTCTACGTTGGTCTTGTACCGATGATGAAAACACCGGACGACAAACGCATTTCGTATTTTGTAGTTAGTTTGGTGGTTATGGTGGCTGCGGTTGTTCTGCTTGGAATAATTCTTTCAGCGATACTTATAGGCGGTGCTTATAGTGCTCGCGGATTATTTTAAATTTTTAACATTTTATTAACTAATTAAATCTTTTTTAAAATGAAACAGACAATTTTCAAACTTGGGTTGTTGCTAACATTAATAACTGCAACAACAATGTTTTTTAGTTCTTGTAAAGACGGACTAACCAAGGACATTCATAATATCATTCCAAAAGATATTATGAAAAAATTCAAGGAACTTGGTATTGAAATTAATGAAGGAAACAATCCGCCAAACATTGAAGGAACTTACTTTGTGTCGCCATTCGTCTTGGTAAAAAGTAACTTTAATGATAATATGTTACCGGGTGATAGGTTTTCTGATATGGAAATAACGTTTTCGGGGCAAAACAATACAAAGCAAACCGTTGTAACCGATTACATTAATGGTACTCAAATTGGAAATGGATTGGGTTCATTTATAACAGGCAGTGGAAATAAATTTTCCGTCTATTATGAATGTAGCGGTACATATTTCGGGTTGCCATTTAAGTCAGTAGATATTTATTCTGGCGAAATCACTTCCACCGGTATAAAAAACTTTCAATATGCAACAATAGTTACCGAGCCAAATACATATACTATTAAAAGAGGGGAGGGACGTTTGGCGCACGACAGTGATAAATTTTCGGAAAAAATATCTTCGACAGGTGCTCCGTTGAAAATCAAAGATGCAACATCTGATGAGACACTTAAATCACTCCTTTCTAAATAACTTTAATGTTTTTATACAAGATGAAAAATTTTAAAATTATTATTTTGGCAATAGCAATAATGTTTGCTGCCGTTTCGTGTGGAAGCGGTAATGCGGTTGATACTGCTCTGTCGCAAGTAGAAAAAGTGATGGAAAAAGTAGAGAAAAACAAGACCTCAATGACAGAAGCCGATTGGGAGGCAATGAGCAAAGAACTTGAACAGCCATTGCAGGTACTCCAAAAAGCACTGGAAAGCAACAACGTAAGTTGGTCGAAAAAAATGAAAATCTCTGCTATGATGCTGCGTTATACCGCTGTGGCAACAGAAGCCGCATTAAATACAGCGGCAAATGAAAGCGGACTTACTGTTGATAGCATTTCAAGTTTATCAAAGCAAGTACAGGAAGCAATGGAAAGTGAAGATATGAAAGAGGCAATGCAGGAGTTGCAAAAATTGAGTAATTAAGTGCTGAAAAAAAACTATTTTAGCATAATTACCTTAAAAGTATTATACACAAAAAAAACGCAAAGTGTTGATAAACATCAATAACTTTGCGTTTTTTTGTTATTATTTTCAGAAACTTTTTATTTCTGTGTTAATTTTACATCAACACGTCTGTTTTCTGCTCTGCAATCCGGTGTGTTGTTTGCAGGACAAACAGGATTTTTCGGTCCGAAACCTTCGTGTGTTACGCGGTCGGCAGCAATGCCCGAAGCGATAAGTTTGTCTGCTACAACTTTTGCCCTTGCTGTTGAAACTCTCATATTAACTGCGTCTGTTCCTGTGTTATCGCTATATCCGCCCATTTTGATATGCGCATTTGGAAAGAAGTTCAAAATTGCAGCAATATTATTCAACTGATTTTCCGATTCGGCGGTAAGATTGGCTTTTCCTGTCTCAAAACGCAGTTTATCCATTGTTATCCAGTCGCCTTCAACTGCTTCTGCGTTAGCATCATCAGAATTTAAAAAAGCAAACAGTTTGTATTCCGGAGTGTTTTTATCAATTTTCCACTCATTTCCGTCAGGCAATTTGAATGATACGGCATCGCCAATATCATTTATAGAATTTAACGTGTCTGTCGGCACAACGTTTTCTATCGCAGCGGCATCGGCTTTAGCATTTTTATCTTTGCAACAGCCGCATTTTTTCAAGCAGAAAAATAAAATCAGCAAAAGCAGCAAAAGCAATAACAGCCAGCACCACCATTTGCATTTGCATTTACATTTTTTCTTAACCGGCTCCACAACCTCTGCGGGCGGCACATAGTTGTTAAGATATTCCAACTCATAACTTCCTTTTTCAAAAGATTCGGTTTTTTCAAATTCGGCAACTTCTATTCCGAACTGTTTTGCGTGTTCGCAAATTGCCTCGAAATCCTCTTTTTGCCAAAGTTCTACCAAGGCGAGTTTTTGTCCGTTTTTCAGTACAATCAACTCATCTTCCTGTTCAAAGAATTGTTTTTCGCGTCCCTCTGTTTCTTTTACAGGTACAACGATTTGGTCGCCATAACTTCTTGTGTTCAGCGATTTTGGAAATGCTTCCTGCAAGTCCGATAGTGTTGCGTCAGGATTTATCTTTAAATAAGCATTAACAATGCCTAACGCTGTACGGCTTTGAGATTTGCCGTGAATACGAATTAATGGTTTAATTTGTTCCATAAATATATCGTTTAAAAATTAAAAAATATGCCCGTCAAAAGTAATATATTTTTTTATAAAAAGCAAATATTTTTATAAAAATTTTTGAAAACAAAAAAGACCGCTTCTTTTAAGACGGTCTCATTTATGATAATCATTTTTTTAATTGATTTCTCTAACCAAAATAATGGGCAGTATTACCTGCGAGCCGGCAACAAGAGTAAATTCTTCAGGCACGCCTTCGCCATTAATAAAGCCCTCTAAATTGGCAATATTGCCGCGGATAAGTTTAATATTTACAAGCGCACCATGCGGTATGCCGTCAAAAAGAGCATTGTTCAGCACAGCACTGCCGTTGTCGTTTGTTATAATATCGGCATTGCGCACGTATGCTTTGTACTCGCTTCCGTACAGGTCGGAGCCGTTCCACTCAACAACCACAACCAAGCCGTTTGCGTTTTGCGGGTCTGCGTTCCAGCCAAGCACAAAGTTTTTGTAATAACAATAGGGCAACAACTCATCTGCGGTTGCAATATGCGGCGATGTAATCTCCAGTAACTCAGGCACATACATTGTTGTAGAGGTATCATCATTTCCGGGTGTTTTCATCATACCGCCGCCGTTTGTGTTTACATTAAAAAGCGAAAATTTTACATTTGTGCCGAAAAACTGACTGTTTGGCTTTGTCATATTAACTGCCAAATCCCTTGTGTAAGTACCATTTATGGCAAAACCGATATTTCTTGGCTTTGGCGGTGCTGCATTTACATTTCCTGCTGAATTTTCAAAACCTCTTTCAAAGGCAGCGGGAAGGTAAAATGATATTTCCGCAGCATCAATAGAGTTCTGCTTTGTAGAGAGATACCCGATTTTTTCGCAATCGCACTCTAATATTTTGGAATAGGGCGTATAGCCGACAAAAAGCATTTTTTGTGTTACCTTTGGCTGCTTGTTTGAGTCGTTGGTTGGCACGGGCAATTCGCTGTTTCTGCAACCTGTTGTTACCGACAAACAGATTGCTGCTAATGATATGTATATAAACTTTTTCATATTGATAGTTTTTTTAATTGTTAATAATTGTTATTTTACTACTAAACCCATTTCGTTATTTGACAATACTATATTCTCAATAGTACGCTCTACCATTACGCTACCTTCATAAATACGATGAACAAAGGGCTTGTTGGGGGTTACGTTTATGGCGGAACCAGTAATATTTAAACTACCTGCATTGACTGTAGTTGCGGTTCCATTTGTACTGTAACTCATATCACTGACATCGCCTTTAGTAAAACTTTTCTTCCAAACCAATTTTACTAATTGACCATAATCTGTTTCATAATTACCTGATGTTACTTCAAAATCAACATTATGATAATTAGGATTACGATCAGAACGCCAAGTATCTAATGAATTTGAACCAAAAGACATTGTTGTTGTACTACTGCTACTTATTGCTGATGCAGGAAGCGAATGATTGGCTACTTGCTCGTCATCAATATTTTTATACATTTGGTCGATTGATGCATTAAGTGCATAAGTTGAAATATAACAGCCATTCAACCATGTGACCGTTTTAATAGAAGAATTTTTAGATATGTGCTGTGCATCATTCTTTACGGGACGCTGAAATACGTCATAAAAATCCTCTATGGAGCTATCGGCATCTATCAACATCTTACTATAGTTGCCGCCCCACCCAACACTATAGTAATGACTTTGAACAGAAAGTTTTATGGGACTAAAATAGATTTGGTTTTGGTTGTTCCAAATTATTTCTCTATCACAATAATCGGGTCCACAACTAATAAACCCAAAATATGCAAAAATTGCAATTAAAATTAGAAAAAAAGATGATTTCTTCATAAAAAATTAAAATTAAATGTTAAACAATAGATTTTTGAAAAACTTTTTTCGCGCGATTTGTTTTTCGGTGCAAATGTAAAATGTATTTTTCTATAAATCTACTCATTACAGGAATAAAATATACATTACAAGTATAAATTATTCGTAAAATGTATAGTTTTTTAAGAAAATAATGATTAATTTTGCAGTGAAGTTTTTACTGTCATTGCGGGCTTGACCCGCAATCGCCAGAAAACAAGGGGCTTGAAAGTCAAACGATTGCGGGTCAAGCCCGCAATGACACATAAAATCATAATAAAATGAAACCATTTAAAACAATTTTCTTAACATTGGCAGTAATCTTTTCTTTTACTGCCTGTTATAAAACCCCAACAGAAGGGTTTAAGGTTGAAGGAAGCATAGCAAACATTCAAGATTATCCAAGCAATGAGGTAATGGTTTTTTTGCCGGGTAATAATTTTAACTTCAAAGTAAAAATTTCAGAGAGCAAATTAAGCAACAATTGGTTTTCTCTGTTTTTACCATACGAACTGAAAGATAAATATTGCGATGCTATTGATACTAAAAAATACATTTTTTTTAATCCGGAATTTGAATCTTACTTAACAATCAGCAACAAAAACGTAAAAATCTCTGATGTTTGGTTTAATTCTAATAAAGAATATAATCTTAATGGTAATATTATGTATTTTGGCTATGGAGAAGAGTATGATTATTATAATGGTGCAGGATATGTTACTTTGGTAAAGACAAAATATGTCTATGCACAATCTGCGGTCTCTATTACAGGCGAATATGAAACCCGTCTTAACGTAATAGGAGAAGATTTGTACAAAACAGTAAAAATGGATTTATTTTTGCAAAAGGGTTGGAATATTATTTATTATATTGGCAGCTATACATCAAAACCAAACACTTCTTTTTGGGATTTAGATACATCTATTGTTAAAATAACAGCAGAAAAACCGGAAAATATTGAGTTAAAATGGTATTATTGTTCTTTTAATGATTTAGATATTGTACGTTTTTTAAGAGATAATAGTGATGCAAAATTTATGTATATGCCGTTTATGATATTTTATTATGAGGATTTTATTCTGACGACTTTTTGATTTTTTTCTTTTTAGTAATTTTTCCAGTATCTTTGCATAATTTTGAACTTTGATTAAAATGATTTTTTGAAAAACTATGATTTTGTAGTGGTTGAGTTATAACCAAAACCAATCATAGTCAATCATTTAATCATTATAATCATAGTTCAGACAATAAGCAAATAACCAAAAATGAAACCATTTAAAACAATTTTCTTAACATTTGCAGTAATATTTTCCTTTACCGCCTGCGAGTTTAACAACCCAACAGATGGGTTTAATGTTGAGGGTAACATAGCAAACATTCAAGATTACCCAAGCAATAAGGTAATAGCTTTTTTGCCGGGTAATAATTTTAACTTCAAAGTAAAAATTTCAGAGAGCAAATTAAGCAACAATTGGTTTTCTCTGTTCTTACCATACGAACTGAAAGATAAATATTGCGATGCTATTGCTACTAAGACACATATTTTATATGATGATGAATTTGAGTCATTTTTAACAATCAGCAATACTGCATTCGCCATTCTCAATTCTCGAATAGTGAGGTTGAGTAAAGCCCAACTTTCCCGCAATATAATCCTGCGAAATATCTTTGTTGCGCCTGATACGGCGTATTTTTTCTGTTTTAAGGTTTAGAGTTACCGACATAATATAACACAAAAAGCGTAAAACTGTTTCTTTTTTGCTTTATTTTACTCCGACAGCCGGTCAATGCGTTAGTAGATAAATAAGGCGTGAAACAGTTCACGCCCATTTTGACGTGAACCTTCACACACTTAATTCTTACCTACTTTATAAATTGACCGTTTACGGAGTAGAGAATAAAGAGCGTTAGCCCTGTATTAAACAAAAAAGTTTTGTTTAATAGTTTGCAAAGGTACAAAAAAAATGAAAATTATAATCCTTTTTGTGTTTTTTTGCAAGTACAGGTTAAAAAAGTTCGTTTTTTTTTCTTAAAAAATTTGGGTTAATAACCAATTTTTGAAAAGTATTAATCAAATTTTTATCGTAAGCAGCGGAAATGCGAACATAATTCTCTGTAAAACCGCTCATTACGCTTTTGTTTTTACCGTCTTCCCAAAGCACAGTGGCGGTTTTACCTTTTTGACTTTGGTAAAAATCGGCAAGTTTTTGGGCAGAAAGTTGATGCAGAATTTCACTGCGGCGTTTGCGCTCTTTTTGTGGTATAATCGGCTGAATATCAAGTGCTTTTGTGCCTGCACGCTCAGAATATGTAAAGACGTGCAGTTGAGAAAAGGGAATATTTTGCAGAAAATTGTACGTCTCGGTAAAATATTCTTCTGTTTCGCCGCGCATTCCAACCATAACATCAACACCGATAAAAGCATCAGGCATTAATTCTTTGATTTTCAGAATTTTATCACGAAAAAGTTCGCAAGAATAACGGCGTTTCATCAATGCCAAAACTGCATTACTGCCGCTCTGTAAAGGAATATGAAAATGAGGCGTAAAGTGCTGAGAATTAGCCACAAACTCAATAATTTCGTCAGTTAGCAAATTCGGCTCAATAGAGGAAATTCGATAGCGCACTTCGGCAGGAATTTTGTCAATCTCTTTTATCAAATCGAAAAAATTTTCACCTGTGGTTTTGCCGAAATCGCCAATGTTAATTCCTGTTAAAACAATCTCTTTTGCACCTTCGGAAATTGCTTTTTTTACAACTTCCAAAGTGCTGATAATGTTTGAGTTACGACTTTTTCCGCGAGCAAAAGGAATGGTGCAATATGTGCAGTAATAATCGCAGCCGTCCTGTACTTTTAAAAAATGGCGTGTGCGGTCATCTGCTGAATAAGTCGGCTGAAAATCAATTATTTGACTTGTTTTTACAACATTAATTTTATTAAAATTCCGTTTTTCTTCTATTTTTTGCAAAATATCTGCAATTTCAAACTTTTCATTTGAGCCAACAACCAAATCAACACCTTGAATATCAGATACTTCCTGCGGTTTCAGTTGAGCATAACAGCCCGTAACCACCACAAAAGCATTCGGGTGGGCAGCAGTAAATTTATGTATCGCCTGACGGCATTTTTTGTCCGCCGTGTCGGTAACGGAACAGGTGTTGATTATGCAAATATCGGCGGTTTCGCCTTTATTTGCACGCACAAAACCGCGTTCAAGCAGCATTCTGCCAATAGCGGACGTTTCAGCAAAATTCAGTTTGCAGCCAAGAGTATGAAAGGCGATTTTTTTCACAAAAGGAGTTAAGGGAATAGGGT
>Ga0209628_10002491_pt1 | contig 12535 bp, 9 predicted proteins | sample TergutCu122P4_FD_187285 | JGI IMG/M metagenome (GOLD analysis project Ga0209628, IMG submission 187285) | Cubitermes ugandensis P4 segment gut microbial communities from Kakamega Forest, Kenya - Cu122 P4 (SPAdes) (version 2) | ecosystem: Host-associated > Arthropoda: Insects > Digestive system >...
CTCCGTCTGGGATTTCTGGCTGCGAATATTTGAATATGTGCTTATCCCGCGAGTGGAGGGAAATTACGTTATCCCATCTGCCTCTTTTTCTTTTTTTGACAAACGAAAAGGTTCATATACAACGCTTTACACGCCTGAATTTACAATAAATGTGGAAAAAGGTCAGGCAAACAATGCCGTTGCATTCAATACCAACACCAAAACCGATATTAAAGTGTTAGGAGAAGACATCAGACACATCAAAACGAATTGGAAACCAGAACTTTACACTGCTTCTTTTTTTCTTTCCCCAATGTATTGGTTTTTATTGATTTTGCCCATCATCTTGTTGGTTTTGTTTTTAATTCTATTCCGAAAAAGAATGGAAACACAAAAAAATGTTGTCCTTTTACGTGATAAAAAAGCATCAAAAACGGCAAAAAAACGCTTGCGAAAAGCCGAAAAATTGTTGCAAAACAATCAAAATGAGGCGTTTTATATTGAAATTTCCAAAGTGTTGTGGGGATATATCAGCGATAAATTTCATATTCCTGTCGGGCAACTTTCGTTGGACACGGCATATCAAAAACTGTCGGGACAAAATATGCAAGAAGATTCGATAAAAGAATTTATAAATACGCTAAATGATTGCGAATATGTGCGTTTTGCCCCATCGCCCGACATTACTCCCGATAAAATGTATGAACGAACATTTAACTTCATAACCAAAATAGAACGAGAATTGAAACGATAGATTTATTAAAAAATGAGGGGAAGATTGCCAAAGAATTTCTACGAAGAATGCAAAACAATTTTTTGTAAAAAAGTTCGTTTCTTCTGCAGAATTAGTATTTAAAAAATTTATGTCGAGTATATTATTTGATAAAATTGTATTTGGACCAGTAAATAGTCGACGATTAGGCAAATCATTGGGAATAAATTTGTTGCCCGATACAGTAAAGGTATGTTCAATGGACTGTATTTATTGCGAATGCGGTTGGGGGGACAAAAAATCGGTACAAAAATGTAAGTTATTACCTGCTAGTGAAATAATTTTTGTCTTGAAAAAGCAGTTTGAGCAAATGCACAACGATAAAATAAAGATAGACAGCATCACATATTCTGGGAACGGCGAACCGACCCTGCATCAGCAATTTGCAGAAATAACAGATGAAATTATTTCATTGAGAAACAAGTATTTTCCTCAAACGATTATTACGTGTCTTTCCAATTCAACGCAGTTGCACCGCAACGATGTACGGAATGCACTGAAATCCATAGACAATCCGCTGATGAAATTAGATGTTGGTACACAATCCGCGTTTGAATTGATAAACAAGCCGTTTTCGGATATGAAATTAAATGATATTTGCGAAAATTTAAAAGAATTTGGTAACAAACGAGTTATTCAAACTTTGTTTTTACGTGGAAAATTAGATAATAATATGGTGGTAGATAATACTATAGATGAAGAAGTTGCGGCATGGATAAAGCGCTTAGCGTATATTCAACCCCACAAAGTAATTTTGTATTCTATTGACAGAGAAACACCTGCAAAACAATTGGAAAAAATAGACAAAAATATTTTACTTCAAATTGCGACAAAAGTACAAACTTTGGGAATAGAGACGGAGTGTTTCTGATACAAAAACCACCTCCGACAAAACTTGGAGAAGTACCCTTGCTGTTTTAAACTATTCGCAGCAACGCAAAGTTGCCTTTCACAAAATTACCCCCTTACCTCACAATTTTCATTTCTTCTATCAGATGTTTTGCACCGGCGAATTTGTCTATGACAAAAAGCATATACCGAACATCAAGGTTGATGCAGCGTTGAAGGTTTTTCTCAAAATCAATATCGCCAGACATTGCTTCGCTGTTGCCGTCAAAGGCTAAACCGATGAGATGTCCCTCTGCATTGAGTACGGGAGAACCCGAATTTCCGCCCGTGATGTCGTTGTTGGTGATAAAACAAGCAACAATTTCGCCCTTTTTATCTACGTAATTGCCGAAATCTTTCTTATTATACAGTTCTTTTAGTTTGGCGGGAACGTAAAACTCCGTACTTGTAGAGTCTTCTTTTTCCATTACGCCTTTTAAAGTCGTGTAATAGTGATACGTAACGGCATCTCTTGGGTTGTATTCAAGTATATTTCCGTAGGTGAGGCGAATGGTTGAGTTTGCATCGGGAGCAAGGTGTTTTTCTGCATTCATTTGAAGAATACCGTCCACAAATAAGCGTTTGCCTTTTTCTAAATTACTTGCTTCTTTTTGAACAAGGGCATTTACTTCTCGATATTTTTCCATAATATCAAGTCCCATTACTGTCATCAAATCATTTCTAAGAGGTGGTCTAACATGCTCTCTTTTTTCCAGAGCCGTGTTAAATCTTTCTTCTGTAAGAAACAGTGATTTTGCAAACCCTTGTTCTATATATTTATTGAAGTTACCTTTGTACTTTTTTTCTACCTCTAAAAAGAATTCAGGATAATATTTTCTATCTAAATTTTTATAAGCATACTCAAACAAAGCAATCATCAATTTTTTCTCGGTTTCTGGATTAAAATCTTTATAAAAATCGGTTACAATCTTTTTTACTTTTTCTATATCATTATATGATGAGTCTCTTGGATACATTAAATTATCTATTTGATATGCAAAATAAGGCAATTCCGTTCCAGATACAAGTGCTTCTAACAAATACATTCTTGCTTCCATATATTCTTTGCGGTTGTTGTATGCTTTTTCGAGCAACGGCAATGCTTCTTTGTATTTTGGGTCTTTGTTTGCGTTTGCCCATTTGGTAAAATCAGCCTCGATTTGCTTCTTTATTTCCATTGTATTCAGATTTTTCAAGGCTTTGTTTTGCGTAAAAGAATATTTCCAATAATTTGAACAACTTGCATATTTAGAGGCATATTGTATCCTTGTTTTCTGCGATGCCGCCATTTCTTTGCGTAAAATATCAATTTTTACATCTCTTATTTCATAACGCAATTTATTGGTAATATTCATAGTTTCTTCCAGACCGTAAGAGGTTAAAAATCGGTCTGTAGTACCCGGAAAGCCCATTATCATTGCAAAATCGCCTTCTTCTAATCCTTTTATGCTAACGGGGAAAAAATGTTTGGGTTTCAAAGGAATATTTTCTTTTGAAAACGGTGCTGGCGAGCCATCAGGGGCGGTATAAACCCTAAACATAGCGAAATCGCAGGTATGTCGGGGCCACATCCAGTTGTCTGTATCACCGCCGAATTTTCCAGTCGAAAAGGGCGGCGTACCGACCAACCTTACGTCCTTATAAATCACATAGACAAACAAAAAGAACTGATTTCCGTTGAACATATTCGCTACGTAAGCGTTGTAATACGTTCCTTCCATTGCCTTGTCGGCAAGTTCTTTTGAGATTTTTTTCACTGCCTCCGCTCGTTCTTTTTCCGTCATATTGTCCTTTAAAACAGACAATACTTTTGCGGTTACGTCTTCCATACTAACCAAAATTGAGGCTGTAATTCCCTGATTTGGAAGTTCTTGCTCTTTGTTCATAGCCCAAAACCCGTCTTGCAGATAATCATTCTCCACCGAAGAATGCGTTTGAATCATACCATATCCGCAATGGTAATTGGTTAAAAACAAGCCTTGGTCTGACACGATTTCCCCCGTACAAAAATGACGAAACGGATTACCTTCTCTACCCAGTCCGATGACTGCATCTTTTAAACTACCCTTATTTACGCTATAAATGTCTTCGGGTGTAAGTTTAAAACCTTTTTCTTTCATTTCTTCATAGTTTTTTCCCAGCATAGACAAGAGCCACATTCCCTCGTCCGCCCGAGATACTAAACTATTGAAAATAAATACACTAACTAATAATAATGCTACTTTTTTCATTCGATATTCTGTATTTTATTTATATTAAAAAATTTTTGCAAAGGTACAATTTTTTTATTAGTGCCCGATTAAATTTTAATTTTAATTATTTTTATATTGCTATTGTTCTGAATAATTTTTTTAAAATTTTATCCATTTTTGTGTGTAATTAGAAAAATTTTATATACCTTTGTAAATTCGGGATGAAAAAAAGAGAAATAATTAAGAGAACTCCTAAAAATCCTACCCGTCATTGCGGGCTTGGTTACTGAGTGTAGCCGAAGTATGACCCGCAATCCCCCGCGAATGTGCTTTTAATAAGGGGATGCCGAAACAAGTTCAGCATGACGAAGAATTTTTAGGACTTCCCTTAAAAACGTAAAAATAAATAGTGTCTATAAAATCGTATATAATGAACCAAATTACTGTCCCCACCTCAAAAAGTATTAGCAATCGTTTGTTGATACTACAAAAAACGTGTAGAGACGTATTGAAATACAGCCTTACAATCAACAATTTATCTACCGCAGAAGATACAAAATTGTTGAATAATTTGCTCAATGATATACACCCCTCCCCAGCCATCCCCAAAAGGAGTGAGTTCACCTCATTGGGAGGGGTCATGGGAGGAGAAAGTCGTATTCTTAATTGCAAAAACTGTGGTACAGCATACCGATTTTTGACTGCCTACTTATCTTGTACGTCGGGGAAATGGGTTTTAGACGGCAGCGAAAGAATGCGGATGCGTCCCATAAAACCGCTGGTGGACACGCTTATTTATGCAGGAGCAGATATTTTTTATCTCAAGGAAGTTGGTTTTCCGCCTTTGCAAATCATTGGAAAACAATTAGAGACAACTCATTTTGAAATAGATGCACAACAAAGCAGCCAATATGTCAGTGCGATTGCAATGATTTTGCCTTTGATGCACCAAAACTGTGAAATTGTGTTTTCTACCGATGGAAATTCATTGCAATACATTGATATGACAATTAAATTGATGCAAAAATTAGGGCTGAATATCAATAGAATAGGGAATAAAATAAGATACACCCCACCTCATCCCATCCCCAAAGGGAGGGATAAGTCCCCTATTTTGGAGGTGTTAATGGAGGTGGAATACGATTGGTCTTCTGCTGCAGTATGGTTTGCATTTGCTGCTCTTTCGCCCAATGCCGTTTTTTTTATTCAGAGATTGAAAAAAAGTGAATTGCAAGCAGATAACATCATTACCGAATGGAGTGAATTGTTTGGCGTACAGACAAAATACCTTGAAAATGGCGTGCAAATCAGAAACACGGGAAACAAACCAAACATAGAGATAATACAGTTAGATTGCCGCAATAATCCCGATTTAGTACCTTATCTTGCAAGTACTTGCGTTGGATTGAAACAAAAAGCAATTTTAAAAAATGTACAAAACCTTACCCTAAAAGAAAGCAATCGGATTGAGGCTTTAACACAGGAATTGGGAAAAATTGCTCGTCTAAACTACGAAAATAATGCGATGATTATTATGCCAAAACAAGAAAAGTTTCCAGATAGTATTGATTTTTCCTCCCACAATGACCATCGAATCGCAATGGCACTCTCCATACTTTCAGCCCGCATTCCCCAAGGAAATATTTACAATCCAAATTGCGTAAAAAAATCCTACCCTGATTTTTGGAATATTTTGGATAGTTTGATTAAAAAATAATATACAAGAAAATAGGCTACTCATTTTTTTGAGCAGCCTCTGCAGTATTATTTATATAGTTTACAAAAATTATTTACAAAAGAACGGTTTTAATTTTTCATTTCTCCACTTCTATTATATTTTGTTTACAGACATAAAAAGAACGTGGACTCAATTCATCCGTTTATTTGTTCCTGAGGCCTTCGCAATACCTATCGCCAAATCAAACGAACCGAATCCACGTTAGAAAAATACGTGAACGCCTTCTGTTTTATTCTTTGCGATTCTCTGAAATTTGCGAAGTTTCAAGAAAAGAATAAAGCAAACGCTTTTATATATCTTTATACAATATATCTATATCAAATATTGTACCATACTCCAATCAATTAAAATTTTTTGCAAAGGTAGTAAAAATTTATTAAAATTTGAAAATTATTTGTCTTATCTTAAAAATATTGATGCTTTTTTTGTAATTATTTTTTTTCTTTTTTCGGAATAATAATAGATAATAAAATACAAAATACCAAAATAGAAATAATGATAATTAAAGAAACAGCGGTTTCTATCGAAATGAAAAAAATTATTTCCAACAGCATTTTTATTCCAATAAAAGCAAGCAGCACAGATATGCCAGCCTTTAAAAAACGAAATAAATTTACTATGTTGCTCAATAAAAAGAACAACGATCTTAACCCGATAATTGCAAAAATATTGGAAAAGAAAACAATATAAGAATCCTGCGTTATGGAAAAAATGGCTGGAACAGAATCAACAGCAAAAATAACGTCAGAAAATTCTACAAGCAACAAAACCAAAAATAAGGGAGTTATATAGTGTTTTTTGTCGATTTTAGTAAAAAATTTTTGCCCCACATAATCGGGGGTTATCGAAAAATGTTTGCTAACAAATTTTATAATTTTATGGTCTTTTACCGATACTTTTTCTTCTTTATTTCTGCTTATAAACATTTTTACGGCACTAATTATTAAAATAATACCAAAAATTGCCAATATCCACTCAAACTGATGTATCAAAGCAGAAAGACTGAAAATAAAAATAAATCGCATAACAATTGCTCCCAAAATTCCCCAAAACAATACACGGTGATAATATTTTCTATCAACGCCAAAACTAATGAAAATCATCAATATAACAAAAATATTGTCAATAGATAGGGCATATTCTATGGCATAACCTGTAATGAATTCGAGCGATAATTGGTTGCGGTATAGTTGCAAATTGGTGGTAAAATCGGCATCAAAATTAAAAATAAGTCCATGTTTGTGGCGAATATTTATAGCAATTAGTTCGTCCATAGTTTCGATGTGGTGGAGCAAATGTCCAAAATATCGCAAAAAAAAGAAGAAAATGATTGTCAAAGTTACCCAAATAAGTGTAAAGAGTAAAGATTCTTTGAATGAAATTTCGTGGTTATTTTTATTAAACACACCTAAATCTAGTGCCAAACAAACAGAAATCAATACTAAAAACCCTCCTAAAAATATTACTTCATTCATTGGTTAATTTTTTTCTAATCATAAAAATGCCACAATATTCCCAGCGCAAATCCAAAATCTTTTGCAGGATGGTGCGGGACTAAATAATAATTATATCCGAATAAACCTGCCCATACGTGAGTTGCTTTAGCACTAAACTGAAAACGACCGATTTTTGCCCGCAAAAAAACGTCTAAATAGGGATAATTGCCTATTTGTTTATCATTCTGTAGGTAAAATTGCTGTAAAACAGGATTGTACGCATTAGCATAATAATTCGTATTGTATAAAAAATCAACGCCAACTTGCAAATACAAGGCTTTTTTGAACATCAAAAAACCATAATAAACAGTCTGACGAGTTACAAAAACAGGAAGTTGAAGTTTTTCATTATCAGAAAATTGGGTGTACATATTAGAAACAATTCCAAATCCTTTAATATGAAAAGGAATATATGCCGAAATTTGATACACACTGACAAACGAGTTAATTTGTTCAGGCACACAATCTTCGTTCAATAAAGTGAAATTATTTAAGGTATAATAATTTAGACCTACGTAATAGTTTTTATGCTCCCAAGCGACTGTTGCAGTTATTGTTTGCTGTTTTTTCAAATTGAAATTATTTTCCCAATGGTAATTGTTTGATACCCAGTGAGTAAAAAAATAATCGGGTGAATAATTATAAAATCCAATTTTAAACTTTACTTCGTGTTTTTCTTTGTTTTTTGAGAAAAAATCCATTCCTAATAGCCCCTCAACCGTGATGTCTCCTGCGTTATATCCGTTAAGCGTTATTGCAGCGTTGGCTTGAATATTAAGCCGATTGAAAAGACGTAGATACAAAATTCCCAAAGGTGTAAGTTGATTGTCTTGAAATTTGTAGCGTGGATAATTCAAGTTTATAGAAAAATTTGTGTCTCTCAAATTCCAAATGTAGTTTGTTGTATCCTCTACATTTATAAAAGTGTGCATAATTCCCGCTGCAAAACGAATAAAATTATTTTTGTCTGGAAACATATCTTCAGGCATATAACTTGACCACATAATCGAATTTCGTAGTTGAAAATTTTTCACAAAATCACGGGTCGCACTGCTATCGAAATTAAACATAGAAAAAAGGTTAGAATTTAATCCGCTCATAGTAAAAAGATTTTTACTGCTGCTAATTTCCACATCGTGTACAAGATAGCCAAGCCCTATTTTTTGTTTTGCGAAGGTGTCGTCCTCTTCATTTTGTTCAGTTTCTTCACTTTCATTATTTTCTTCGTTCATTTTGTTCTCATCAACATCATTATTTTCTTTATCTTCGCTAATTTCATCAATTCCTTCTTTTTCATCAGTTTTATCTATTTTATTTATTTTATCATTTTTCTTACCTATTTTTTTTGCCGATAAAGCAAGATAATGCCTAAAAAAGAACGTATTTTGAAATAAATGATTGTTCGCATTATTACTCTGAAATTGGGTTCTAATTTCGCTTGGTGACCTAGTGCCACTTTCAAAAAGCGTATCGTGCATAATTCCGCCATTTTCTTGATTTTTTATTAAATTAAGAAGATAATAAGCAGAAAATCCGTAAATATTAGACGGTAATTTATATCGCAAAGAACCACCGATATTTACATCTCGAATTCCTTGCATAACATATCTTCCTTGTGCAATAATTGTTTCTATACCTAAGTCTAAATGCAAATTATCAGTGATTTTCTGAGCATACATAACCGAAAAACGATTTTCCTTTACATTAGAAAAATTATATTGAAGGTTGGCGTAAACTCCTTCGGGAGTAAAAAAACGCCAATTTTCAATGGTTCGAAGATAGGTGTTGTAAGGCAATGTTTTGTACGAAAAACCGTGTTTTCGGTAAAACGAAAAATTCATGGGAAAATTTGCCTGACCAAATATTCCCAACGTTGCGTACAAATTGCGTGAATAAAGCGAAATATCCTCATTATAAGGATTAAAAATGGAAGTATCAATTAGCATTTTTTCTATCGTCTGCGGAAGCAACGAATTGATGTAATAATAGTAGGTAGGGGCATAATTTTTTCCACTTTCCTTGTTCATTGTATGGGAAGTGTTGTCATCATCTTCTGTTTCCAATTCGTTTTGCCCATAAGTACTAACACATAACAAATTGAAAAACAGTAAAATAAAAATAAATTTAAAGAATCTAAACCCACATCTATCCATAACTGCAAAGGTACATTTTTTTTGTAATGATTAAGGTTTAGAGATAGACAAAAAATTATGATAATCTGTAAAATTACGGTATCTATATGCTAAAATTGCGGCGGAAACCTATCCCTCAACATATCGCTGATATTAAAAAATCCTTTTTTATTTATTAGCCATTCGGCTGCCAAAACGGCACCTTTGGCAAGACTCTTGCGATTCAATAACTTATGTGTGATTTCGATAATATCAGAAGGAGACGAGTAGGTAACAATATGTGTTCCTATATTATTGCTTATCCGTTCTGATTTTATGGAAAGTTCAGACTCATTATCATTTATTTCGTTAATCCAAGTTTCTTTTTTAGACAAATATTTTATAATATCGTTAGCTAAAACGATTGCTGTTCCGCTTGGAGCATCTTTTTTCTCGGTATGATGTATCTCTTCAATGCTCACATCAAAATCGTCGTAACCGTTCATTATTTTTGCCAATGCCTTATTGAGTGCAAAAAAAAGATTTACCCCCAAACTAAAATTTGCTGCATAGATAAGACTTTGATTTTCTTGTAAACATTTTTCTTTCAGCACTATTAGTTGCTGATTCCAACCCGTTGTACCCACAACTATGGGCAGATTAAGTTCAAAACATTTATATATATTTTCGACAACAACTTTGGGCATCGAAAAATCAACCGCAATATCTGCTTGTTTTAATTTATCTGCTTGTTTAGACCAGTCTCCTTCATTATCAATATACGCAACCACTTTGTGCTTGCGTTCAAAAGCCACTTTTTCTATCTGCTGACCCATTTTTCCGTATCCAAGAATTGCAATTTTCATTATTTGAAATTAAAAGTAAACGTAATATTTGGCGTTGGCACTGATTTTGATGTTAAAAAATCAGTATTCAATCCAATGGAAGGCACAATATTCAAACTCAAATCATCGGACACATCAAAATGCAGCAAATGTGCATACACCACTGCATCTAAAATATTAAAAAAATACCATACCACGGTTACAATAATAAATGTTTCCATGTTTCGCTGATACCTTTGTTTTTCTGCATTGATATTTACAGTTTGTAAATCTGCTCTATATGACCATGGCTCATCTTTTAGACGACTACGGTATTCATCACGAAATTTTGCATAATAAATATAATGGTAATTTATACCATAACTTAAGCCAACAAATCCGCCATAAATAATAGGAACTTTGATGTACCAATATTTTTTATTATATATTTGTCCCAACCCTGGCAGCGCTGCCGACATCCAAGCCGCCTTCTTTGGAGAATGTACTTTTGATTTGTTTTTATTTGTATCTATTAATCCATTGTTTGTATCGTTGGATACCACAATTTCATCTTGTATAGACGCGGCACTGTCCACCGTTTGAGCAGAAACAAGTGAATGAGTAGATACGTGAATAAGCAAACAGGTAAATACGCAAACAAGCGAATAACTATTTTTTCCTCTCTTTCTACCTTCAGCCTTTCTCATCTCTTCGTTTTTTTATTTTTTTGCAAATATACAATTTTTTTGTTAGTAAAGAGTGAATAAGATTTTTTGTCCACGAATAAGTTCGACAGACTCATTACAAGTTACACAAATTTTTTACCACAAAGGATTTAATCCTGCTAATCGTAAAAATCTTATTATAATCTTGGTTCAAAACAAAAACTTTGTGTTCCCTTGCGAATGACTTTGTGTTCCTTTGTGGTAAAAAATAAAAAAAACTGTGTTATCTGTATGCTAAAAAAAACTGTATTGCAAAATATTTTTTCAATAAGTACGTTCTATGTTTAAAATAAATTAAAGATACATTAGAATTTAGCATAAAATGAAGATAGACATAATATTAGCAGGCGTTGGGGGACAAGGAATTTTGTCCATAGCAACCGTAATAGGTAGTGCTGCGTTGAAGCAGAATTTATATTTAAAACAGTCGGAAGTTCACGGTATGAGTCAGCGGGGTGGAGATGTACAATCGCATCTTCGTATTTCGGACAAAGAAATTGCCTCAGATTTAATACCTTACGGAAAAGCGGATTTAGTTGTTTCGGTAGAGCCTATGGAATCGTTGCGGTATTTGCCAATGCTTTCTCCAGAGGGTTGGGTAGTAACCAATACTACGCCGTTTATCAACACTAGTACTTACCCGAAAGATGAAGTTTTAATGGCAGAAATCAACAAGTTGCAGCGTAAAATAGTTATTGATGCTGATAAAATTGCCAAAGAACTTGGTTCTGCACGGTCGGCAAATATGGTTATTTTGGGAGCTGCCTCTCCGTTTATAAATATGGATTTTACGCTGTTAAAACAAGCAATTCGAGATATTTTTGGCAAAAAAGGCGAAGATATTGTAAACATCAACCTAACTTGTCTGAAAGCAGGACGTGAGTTTGCAGAAAAGGTAAAGTAAAAGGGAAACAATTTTTCTGTACAAACTATGGTTTATTAAAAGAATTATAGTGCAGGTATTGTACAGTGAATTTTCTGAATGGGATTATCGTGTCGTTGAACATTAAAAATGTTGTTATCTCTTCAGCCAGACGGAAGGATTTAGGAAGTTTCTATCTTTGCAAATTTCAAAATGTAGTTCTGAATTGGCATCTGACGGGTCGCTTTTTACGCGACCAATAACTTGCTTTGCCACTACTTTATCGTCTTGTTTTACAGTTACGTTAGTGAGGTTGGAATAGACTGTGAAATAATTTCCGTGGCGTATAAGTACCACTTTTGTGCCGTCCATATCAAAAATACGAGAAACAACGCCGCCGAAAACTGCCATAATCGGAGCATTTTTATCCGTTAAAATATTAATTCCATTGTTGGTTATCATTACAGAAGACACCTCTGGGTGAGAATATGTTCCAAAGTTTGCTATAATTGTTCCTTTTTCGACGGGCCAAGGCAGTTTTCCTTTGTTACTTTCAAAATCGGCAGCAAAGTTTGCCTCTTCAGCAGTCAAATTTGTTGGAACGCTTTTATTTACAGTTGTTGTGGTGCTGGTAATGGTCGGTTTTTTGCTAAATTTGCTGAAGTAGATGTAGTTGTTCGTTTTTCTCTGGCAGCAATTTCCTCTTCGATTATCCGTTTAATTGTGGCATCAATTTGTTTTTGTCGGTTTTGTTTTTTTGTTATTTCACTATTAATTTGAGATTCTTTCTTTTTTAGATTTGCAACAATTTGATTTTTTTCTGTCTGCTGTTTTGATAAATTTTCTTTTTCAGCATTTCGGGCTTCAAATAATTGCGTTTTTTCAACTTTATTTTGATGCAATAAGATATTTTTTTTGTTAATTTCTTCTTGCGTTCGTAAAATTATT
>Ga0209628_10002493_pt1 | contig 12530 bp, 10 predicted proteins | sample TergutCu122P4_FD_187285 | JGI IMG/M metagenome (GOLD analysis project Ga0209628, IMG submission 187285) | Cubitermes ugandensis P4 segment gut microbial communities from Kakamega Forest, Kenya - Cu122 P4 (SPAdes) (version 2) | ecosystem: Host-associated > Arthropoda: Insects > Digestive system...
CTCTATTGTTGACGATGCGACCGCTTCCAACGGTCGCGCCGTGCGGATGCCCGGCAACCATGCCGAATGGGCTGCAACGATACCCATCAAAGCCGACGAACCGCTATTTGAAAACGCCGATGCTAACACGAAATACAAAATAATCGTTTACGCCCGCTGCGATGCAACGGCCAGCGACGGCCTGGCCATGACATGCGGCATTTACGACCAAAAAGAACGCAAGAATGTAGCGCAAAAAAACCTCACCGTCACCCAAATCGCCGGCCTCCAATATCAAAAAATTGAGTTCGACCCGCTAACATTAACCCCCTCCATGAGTATCTGGTTTGCTCCCCCAAAACGTGCAGAAGAAGTGCAAGCCATTTACATTGACCGCGTCCTAATCATTTCCGCCAACTCCCCGTCTCCGTGACGGGAGAAAAAAATTTTTTGGGTAAGTGTTGTTTTATAAGAAAATTATCACTTACTTTGAAGCGTTTTTTGAGGGGGGTTTTTCAAAAACTCTTCGATAATGCAATGTTAACAGATTGATAATAAGCGTCAAAAAAGAAGGAAATTTTAAAAAACTACGAATACAATGAGCAAGGAAGAGGATTTAATTGATGAAGAAGGACGTATAAAGGTCCATATTAACTATCAAGACAAGACAGTTTTGTTTAGTGCTAACCCAAAGTATACGCTCAAAACAACAATGGAGAATTTGCGAAAACTGTCGAATGCGTATCCCGAAAAGTTTTGGTTACTGCCCGAATTTGATTCAAACGGACAACGGATAACCTATTATCTTGGGAAGATGGAAAGCAAAACCATCTTTCATCAGAAAGGTTATAAAGGCGAGGAGCAAAGTTTAGAGACCTACGGGGTAAGGCCGGGCGATAAACTTAAAATAATCCGCAAAGTGGTAGCGGGATAATTAGAAAAAAAATTATGAACCAGCCATTGGTTGAAAAGGTTAAACCTGGAAGAGATACCCGCTTGTTTAATGAGTGGGAAAGGTTGCATGAGGCTTGCTCGGTCGGCGATGAGATTTCGTATACGGTCAGCAAGGTGAATGCTTCCGGTTTGCCTGTTGCCTACGAGATTACATTTCGAATCCGATCCTTTACCGGCGTAGAGGAACCGGACGCGCAGGGGTTGCAAAAACCGGTATTTGGTGACAAGCATATATTGCAGGTACATCTACCCAATAACTATCCATCTGCCGATGGCGGATATCCGGCGTTTAAGTTTGTTACCGATGTATGGCATCCCAATGTGCGTTATTTTGGTGATTTCAGGGGACGTGTCTGTCTGAATTTTGACGAGTGTCTGACGTCTACTTACCTGACCGAGTATATCGCAACTATTGCAGGCTATCTTCGTTATACCGATTATCATGCACGGAACGAAAATCCTTATCCTGAAGATTTGACGGTAGCGCAATGGGTACTCGAACAAGCTGAGCCGTTAGGCTGGATTAATCAATTGAAAGTTAATAGCAGTAAATATCAAAAAGTAATATAACATCATGAAGAAGTTTATAGTCATACAGTTATTTTTTATCATAGCGATGGCGTTTCCGGCTGTCGCGCAGGACAAGTACGAATTTGAGGTAAAGCCTGACGGGAATGTAACCAAAGAGGTAACCTTGAAAGGGGGTAAAAACGATCCGTTAAAGTTGAAGATAAAGGTAGAGTGGAAAGCGCAGGAAAACCGGATAGGCTTGACATTCGACCGGAAATCGCTAAGCGATAATGATGCCTATTTGCTATTCTTCCCGTTATTAGCCGATAAGAAATCGTTTAAGAAGGTTGTTGATTGCAAGTTGCAAAAAAAAACTCTTTGGAGCAAAACCGTAAATGCCAAATCAAATCCCATGAGTTATTTTCTGAGATCGGACAATTTATTCATCAATGACCAAAAAAACTGTTATCTATCCTTAGCGAATAATAACGAGGAAGAGTTCAGTTTTACGGCAAAGCGGTTTACGGAAGACTTTTCCATTGAGTTGAGCTCGCTTTTTGTAGCTAAGCAACAGAAAAAGCCATGGTTTACCTTTTCAAAGAAAGATAAGAAACTGTTATTCAAAGCAAATCCTGTCACTTTGGTGATCCGTCCGGAGCAGCCTAAACCGGTAGAACCCGATAAATGCGAGACGGAGGATATCGCATTAGGGTACATCAATGCCCATCATACGATACTTGCTTCAAACATCATTTCGTTAAAAGAAGCGTTAAATAAAAAGAATTGTACTTTTTTCGGCTTGCTAATGGAGAATATAAAAAACACCTATAACGAGGTAAACGAAAAGTGCAGCAAGTACTTAGACTGTGAAGCAATAAGCCAGGCCTTAAAAAAATACAATCTTGAATGTGAAATCATCATGCGGGAAGAATGTGTTGTTAAGACACCGCCGCCGGCAGTTTGTAATCTGAGCGAGAATGAGCTGACTTCTATCAATTCTCTGCTCAAAAACTTGCAGATGCGGATCAATGTAAAGAAAAAAGACGGCGTTAGCACAGTAGAAGAGTACAGAGAATATCAATCGATAAAAACAAATGTCAATCCGAAGCTCACGCAGGAATGTCGGAGAAGGTTTGGAAATCTGATAGATGCTTATACCAACTATTGTACGGTCATAGAAAGTTTATTTTAAACGTTAATAAGTAATTGCTTTATGTTCAGGTCAAAAATATTTTTCATATTCGGTTTGCTTTTGTATTGCCTCACTCGTTTTAGCTTAACGGCAGGCGAAATAATTTTTGCCCAAAAAGAGCCATTATTCAGTACAAGGAATGGTCGGACATTGGGAAATCTTTCTTTGACTGTCGAAGTTAAATCATTGGATACAAATCCAAAGCAATTTACCCTGATAGTAGGAGACAAGAACAGTGAGATCATCGAATCGGACAAAAAAGATAAGTCAATCTGGATTTTCAGTAAAAAATACACCTTGAACGACCTTAAAAAAGAAACGAAAAATCAAAGTTTCTCTTTAGAAGCCAAGAACTTTCGTGAGTTTGAACCTTTGACCGAAAGCGGGATCAGATTTGACATGAAAAACTGGGAGGAGCTAAATAAACAAGCCCAATACACCTTTTACTATGATGCAGCTCCGGGCAAGACAGTATCGTTCAAAGCACACTTCTATGTAGCCTCCAAAGATAAGAAGACGATAAACATTGAAGATGAAGCCCGTGTAACGATAACATTCACGATACCGCAACCGCCTCCACCACCCAGGGAAACCGCCCAGACAAGTACGACTACACCGGCACAGGTGGTTCAACAACCCTCACCAATTGTTAAGGCATCGAAACCTGCTCCACAAAATGAGCCGGCTAAAACCAATTTAACGGAGAGAATAGAACCGCAACCGGAAAGTGTGCAGGATAATGACAAAGCTGAAGCCGAAATATTGAAGAAGCTACAACAGTCGTTAGCCGAAGAGTTCAAGAAGCGAACAGAAGATGCGAATTTGTTTATTACGTTAAAAAACAAAGAGATAACTTCGTTGTTGGAAGAAATCGAACAGATGTCAACGAATAAAAAGCGCAAACCTTCGACGATTGAGTTGGATTCGTTAGAATTGGTTATCAGCGAATTGCACAAGAAAGTAGATCTTTGGGATAAGGGTTATACCGACATCTTACTGAAAGAAGAATCTATCCAGGACAAGTTTTTGAAGTTCAATGCCGACCAGATTAAAGCGACAAAGCTGTTAGCTCAGGTGAGGGCGCCAAAGTTCTCCATGAGACTGCAATTGACAATTCTTGGAATAGTCATGGCATTGCTGATGGCTATCTGGCTGTATTTCAAGAAGATAATGCAGCCTAAACTTAAAATTAAACAACTCCAGCAACTGCAAATGAAAGAACAGCAAGCACAAGCACAGCAGAAGCTCCCCAAAAGAGAAAGTCAGAAGAAAAAAGAACCTGAAACAGAGAACAAAACAAATGAAGAAAATGATTATAATACAGAATAAAAAAATGAAAATAAAAGTACCCCTTCTTCTTGGAATTATTGTATTACTGTCGTGTACTCCAACCGTAGTTCAAGACAGTAGCTCCAATTATGTCGTCAATGCAATCGAGATGGATTGGCCTGATAACGCTGAGGATGTCCATTTTCGGTTTAATATTATAGACACGAAAACGGACACAAAAGTTACTTGGAGAGATTTGGCAAAGGAGCATTTTGATGTTGTCTCGGACGACGAATATCTAATAGTCAAAGATTTAACAAAATTACCAAATTCAGGAGGTTACATTCCTGAAAACATCCTTGTTTCATTGTTGGTTGACAAGAGCATTCCTGCCACCGATATGGACAAGGTTCGTCGTGCTGTGAGCAAGTTTGTGGATGAGTTTCCCGAAAACACGTTATATATTTCGTTTTTTGACGAACAGCTCCGCAGCACAAAAAAACTCACACGTGAGAACTTTTCCGAATTTGCGAGTGAGTTTACTATTTCGACCAATTATAAATTACTTTTCGATGCCGCCCTTCGGAAGTTCAAGGAGTTGTGTGGCGAAAGAGCCGGTGTGACCGACCCTCAGCTCATAGCCAAGATAGATAATGTAGACATTCAGCACTATTTAGTCATTTTGACCGATGGCAGGGTAGATGAAAACAACCTTCGGACGGCCGATGATATTCAGAAATTTAGCGAGTATGTTCAGCGATTAGACAAGGACCCCTCCAACAAAAGGCGCGTTGAAATTCATGCTATCCGATTTGGAGAAGAGAAAGAAGATGTCGACCTGACACTGTCCTATCTTTGCGTTGACCTTCGTAACACCGATGTCGAAGGCGGTTTATACATTTCCGACCCCGACGCTTTTATTGAAAACCTGAAAGTCAGCGACAAAAAATACCCTGACTATGAGCTTGTCGTTCAATATCCGCAGAACAAATTTCATTATGGAGAGGCGCAAAACTTGTTGATTCGCATCGACTATGAAGGGAAAAACGCTGTTGGACAAAAAGAATACGCCGTAGGCGCCAAGCTTCATCCGGTTAAATCGGGCGACCATAACTTGTGGCATCTGCTATGGGGCTTTCTCTTTTTGGTGGTGTTATTGGGATTAACCTACTTAGCTATTCAGGTTCTTATTCCGCTCTTACGGGTCTATTTAGAAAACTTTGATAAGCGGTATGTACGAAAATATTCTTTTGAGAACGACACGGTCTACCAGTGTCATTATTGTTTGAACGAAATAAAAGACCAGGAAGAAATTGTCACCAAATGTCACCACATTGTACATAAACATTGCTGGGTAGATAACGGCTGCCAATGTGCCGATTACGGTAAAAATTGCAAAACAGGAAGGCAGTTTTTGTATGATTCCAAAAAAATATTCAGTAATGAGAACAGCTCCTATTTTATGCCATACGCCTTATATGGCATCATGGGCGGATTTATTGGATGGGTTATTTTCCATTTGATAAGTTATTTTTTCCCGCATGTCTTTGATTCGTTTGCTATCTGGCTGATGTCGAAGTTTTATCCCGGATACGAGGAAAATCCGTTTATCTTCCTTCGCTATGTTTATATGATAAAAATTAACAGTTATCTGACGGCTGGGATATTTTTGGGATTGATTTCCGTATTTGTCTTGGCCTATTTTGATAAAATAATGCAACATAATGTTTCCCTGATGTGGGTATTTATTAAAAGTTTATCAGGTTGTGTTGCCGGATTCTTGTCGTTTCTGATAGGCGATATCCTGATAATTTCTTTTAAATCCGGTATTAACAATTTCTTTGTTGATAGCATTCCCTGGTTCATTTCGGGATGTGTTTGGGGCTTGTGTCTTTCTATTCAGTCGAGAGTCGTTTGGAGAAACATTATTATTGGGGGGTTAGTTGTTGGATTTTTAGGTTTCTTAGTTCTGTATTTAGAAAAATGGTGGGGCAATTATGCTGTCTTCTTTGGTTTTATCGTTGTGAGCGCAGCGTTAGGCATTGTTTTTGTCTCCTCACGTCGTATTCTACACAGGTATTACTTAAAATTTACAAGCGACAAGCCCAACAAAGTAGCGATTCATAAATGGATGAGTGTGGCCGGAGGAAGTCAGGATGTTACAATTGGGAATAGTACCGATTGCACGATTTGTATGAATTGGGATAAAAACCCGGCTTTACGACCTGTCAATGTCAAATTATATGTAGACAAGAAAGATAAAATTCCAACTTTGAAAGTGATGGACGAGCATATCGAATTTAACAAGACGGTAGCTAAAAAGAATGAAGTATTTTTATTAAAACACGGAACGAAGTTTCAGATTGGAGACACTCTTTTTCAATACATTGAACAAAGTTAAACGATGACATCAGGGAACAAATCGTGGGGCGAGGAGGTATATCCTTTACTTTCGTGGTTTGAAACACAAAAAGTAAGAGATGCCAAAGTCATGGTAGTCGGCGCCGGTGCGTTAGGTAATGAAGTATTGAAAAACCTGGCGTTGTTTGGCGTGGGAACGCTTGTCGTTGTCGATTTTGATACGATAGCATATAGCAACCTGACACGTTCTATTTTGTTTCGTCCTGAAGATGCCGACAAAGGTTTTTATAAGGCATCAGTTGCCGACCGTCGTCTCAAAGAAATCAACCCGACTATCAATGTATTACCTGTTTGTGGAGACTTAGCGACCGATGTTGGTTTGGGTATCTACCGTCGGATGGACGTTATCATCGGATGCTTAGACAGTCTGCATGCCCGTGTAAAGCTCAACCGTATCTGTCAGCGGGCGGGTAAGACATGGATTGACGGTGGTATAGGCGATTTAGACGGGCAGGTCAGCGTCTATCAACCCGGTACAAGTTGTTACGAGTGCAACATGACCGATGAAGAAAAACGGGAATTAACGTTTCGCACTTCATGCGCCGGTATAGTAATGATGAACGAAAAAGCGGGTCGGACGGCTACAACACCGGTAATAGCCTCCCTCATCGCCGCCGTACAGGTGCAGGAAGCGATGAAACTCATTCATCCGGAGGCGGTCGAAGCCGGTCGCTTTGCGACCTTATCCGGTAAAATGTTCGTGTATGAAGGAGCTTTTCCTGCGGCTACTACCTTCACTTTTACTTCCTTCGATGACAACTGTACCGCCCATGAGTTTTGGAATCCTGTCATTGAAATTCCGAATCTAAGCGTCGATACAACGGTGGAGCAAGCGTTTATCTGTATACACGAAGCGTATACTGACAGCTCGGAACGTTATGAGACAAGCGCTTACGAAATAAACTTGCGTAACGACAGGTTTATTGACAGGATAGTTTCCCGTCAAACAAACAAATCATTTGAGACGATGCTTCCCGAATCCAAAATTCAGGCTTATATCATGGCAGATGAAGAGCTTAGGGAGTTGCAGATGAAAGAAGGATTTTATCAGCATGATTTTGAGAACATTGACGAATCCTTCCCGTATCCTTTATTCACTTTGCGGCAAATCGGGATACCCAGCTTTGACGTCCTTCAGGTGACTACCCCCAAGGGGCTGATTTATGTAGAACTATCAAAAGACAGTTTAAGATTCCCCCTTTGCCGGGTGCAGGAGGATGTAAAAAACTCCCCTTTTGAAGGGGGCAGGGGGATGTAAAGAATTAATAATTAAAAATTAAGAATTATTCGTGTTATTTTTTCCGTACCGAAAAAGAAGAACGTGTAATTCGTGGCAAGAAAAAAATGATAAATTATCCACAACCTGTTGAGCATATAAAGGCAGAGTCCTATATTTCAGCCTTTTTAGATTCCTGCAAAGATATAATCATCGAGCCGCAGGGGGTTTTCAGTCGAAACTACGAAAACGACATCATGTCGATAGATACAGACGACTATCTGAACAAGTTAGTTTTGCGTCTTTCGCGTGACAGCGTTTTTAATATACTTCCCGAAAGTGTTTTTTTCGTCGAAAACAAACTCCGCGAGATAGGCAAGAAGGGAGATAGGGAAAAATTCAAATTAGAAGAAGAGCGGATAACCAAGGAGAAGCAAAAGATAAAATCGTTTTTTCAACCCTTCGACAATGCGTATTTCAAGCTGCGGTTCGAGTTGGAACAAAAACTGAACAGCCTGTCAACCAACCGGACGCAGCTCATCATCGACGAGTTGTTCGACATTTACGACCTTAGCTCCAAAAATCAGCTCATCCAACAGCTTATTCCACTTATCCCGATAGCCTCCGAAATAAGAGGCAATCGGAACTTGCTGAAAGACGTCCTTAAAGTGTTGTTTTATCCCGATGAGGTTGAGATGTTTCCGTTGAAAAGGCGAATGGATTCGGGCGTTGTAAGGACGATATTAAAAATAAATATTTACATTGAAAAGCTATCCGCCAAACAATTCAGAGACCTAAAAAAAGAGGCAGATGAGTTTGCCGCCTTTTTTTATGAGTGGTTTTTGCCGGTCGATATGGGTTATGAGTTAAAGGTCAAGGACAAAAATGAGCGATTTGGTTTAGGCAAGGCAATGACATTAGATTACAATACTTACTTATGATGAAAGACGATTATAAAAAAATTTTTTGGAAGACAGGGCTAGAGATAACGCCCGACACATTCATACAGGCAGATAATTATAGTTGTGCGCAGCAGAATCTGATTCGCAGACTTATAAATCTGCAGTATTATGGATTATTACCGGTAGATGAAACGGGTGTTTCGTCCTTAATTGTGGATGCGACAATAAGCGGTACGGAGGTCACTATTGACCAATTGTTCTGTCAAGGCATCACGAAAGACGGGTATCTGATTGATTTCAGAAAAAATCAAATTTGCTCCGTCGATACCAACCAGTTGCTTATTCCAGGCAAAACCGCTCGCGCTTACTATGTCGTTGTGCGTATCAAACCCTTTGAATATATGTTAGTTGAGCCGGTTGAAAATGAAGAGACCCCTTTTGCGCTTCCTGTATATGAACTTGATATTAAGGAACTGTCGCAAATAGAAGGACATGAGTTGGCGATTTTGAAAATCGATAACAGCCAGCAGTCACCGAAAATTTACCGCGATTATATCCCGCCCTGTATGGCGCTTCGTTCTTATGAAGGATTAATTGACTATTACCGCGAAATAAAACAGGTAATAGCGAATATTTTGTCTACCATAAGCGCAAAGAAAACGCCTTATAGAGAGTTAATTTATCCCTTCACGTTCCTGCTGTTCGACTTAGAGCAGTTTTCGCCAAACAATCCCCCCTATCATTTAATACAACAACTGAAGAAAATGGTGAAGACCATCGAAGTTTATTTTATATCCTTTGAAAAGAAATTTAAAGAAGGAGAAAGTACATCGTTCAGCTACGAAGAAAGTGACGCATTGGTGCGGGCTTATAATAACAGCCAATTGAATCTAAGCGAAGTCCTGAATACGCCTTACAATCACAACGATATAGTTATCGTTCTGTCATCTTTAGCAAAATGTTTTAAGGATATTCAACAATTTTTCGGGAAGAAAGAGGTGAAGATAGAAGAAGATTCAACCCCCAGAATTTAAGACTTTAAGAAGATGTACGGAATAAAAATACCTGTTACGATTACGGGCAGTTTTACAGAAGAAAATACTACCGGAAAGATAAAAGATTCAATCGATAAGTTTATCGAGCTGTTAGTAATTTCCCCAAGTGGAAGTTTCAAAGCCGATTACAGTTTCGGATTTGTGTTTCAAAACTTCCGGTATGTGAATTGCGATTCAAACGAAACGATTAATTCAAAAAAACTCTACGGCGAAAGTATCAACAAGAACAATTACGCCTACGACCTGAAACAAACGATTGAAGAGTATGAAACGCGGTTGAAAAATGTGCATGTCAAGATGACATTTGACCCTAAGTTGAAAAAGATTTCCTTAGATATTACAGGAAAATACGAAGAGAATTACGTAGACAAAAAGTATGAGAAGAATATATCATTTTTAATTTGGTAAGAAATGGAAAAAACGATAGATTTACATCGCAAAGAAATCGTGCGCAATGCGCTTGAACTGTGGGAGGAAAAAGGCGAGCTGCGGGAAATTGAAAAAGACCCGATCATCAAGCTGTTTTTTGCTGCTTTAGCATACCAGTCACATGGCGTCTTGCAGGAAATGTCATCCTTCAAAGAAGAGATTATCAACGAGTTCCGTAATAAACTAATCCCTTATTACCTGATAAAACCCTTTCCAGCCTACACAATCATCCAAACAAAAATAAAAGAGAACGCGAAAGAAAATGTCCCGGCATTGTCGTCTTTTTGGATTGATGAGAAGAGCATCTTTGAGTTTGGAAAAGGCAAATGCCCTTTTACACCGCTATTTAAAACAAAAATTATTCGGGCTACTGTTTCAAACAAACAAGTGAACCAGAAAACTAATACTATTGATATCACCCTGTCTTCTAATGAAGTAATTGATGATTACTCAGGCTTATCCTTTTTTATTGAAGGAATCAGCGACTATTCGGATGTGGAGATTTCGATGGACAACAAGCCATTACCGGTCATCAAGCCTGCCGATTACGACAGCCTGCCCTTTACAGAACTGTTTGACAGCCATTTTTTACTCTCGGAAGACAACCAACTCCAATTAGGTCGTTTTGATTATTGGCAAGAACTATACCTCAAAAATCAGTTTCAGCTTTTCTATATAGGCGAATACAACCCGGATAAAATCATCAACCGCAACCCATCGCCCGTTTTTACGATACGGTTTAAAAATCAATCGCCGTTGGAGTATCTGCAAGATTGTTCCATTAAAATCAATTGTTTCCCGGTAGTTAATGTGCAGTTTAATACAACCTATCTAACAGATGATGAGCCTATTAAGAAGTTATCGACCGATAAAAGCACCTTCCTGAGCCTGATGGTCGATAAAAATGTATCCTACGATTCAGACCGTTTTATCATCCGACATTATGGCGTCGAAAGATATAATCATAAAGAACTGCTCTTTCAGTTGAACGACTTGTTTAATCGCTTTATCTCCGACTATTACGCTTTTAAAGACATTGAAGAGTTGAAAAAAGGAGAGAAGTTGGAGACCATCTATAAGACTTTCAAAGAGATCTTACCTGTTATTAAAAAAGATAGAGACGACATACATCCGAGCGTTTATGCCATCCTGAAGCTACGCGACAAGCTACTGCGCCCAAGCGAAAGCGTCAAAATCAATTATTTAACAACCAACTGTGAACTGGCTAACGGATTAAAAAAGGGCGAAAAACCGGTCACTATTTCCGAATATTTAGATAAAGAACAGACCTTCTTACTTAAAGAAACCGAAGGAGGGCGAAATGAAGAACGGAATGAAGAAAGACTAAACCACTTAGCGCGTTACAACTTACTCACAAAGGACAAGATTGTCACTGTTTCCGACATGAAAGCCTTCTGTTACATGGAATTACAAAACAAGATTAGAGATGTATCGGTCAAAAACACAGGTGAACAAATAGCTATACGTATCAAGTTGAAAGACGATATGATGCCTGAACCGGCGGAGCGAGCCTATTATGAATCGCTACTTCGCGAAAAAATCTATGCCCGTTCACTTTTGTGCCTCCCAGTCAAAGTCACCATCCTTCCCCTCTAACTCCCCCTTTGAAGGGGGCAGGGGGATGTTCTTACGATTCCCCCTTTGATAAACGTCTTGTTTGCAACGGCAGGGATACCGTTATTACTAAAAAAACCCCCATTTGGGGGTAATGAGAGGGAATAGAAAGCTGTAATTTTGCGGCATCATTCGAGTGTAAATAAATAGATTATAAAGTTAAATGATTTAAAAATAAAGAATTATGGAACATTTAGAAATTACTAAACAGATAAAAAGGGAATCATTCCCTTTCCTCGCGCGGTTTTCTACATCCCCTTCCCCCCATTTTCTTCCACTTCGTGAAAGAGATACATTGAACAATTTTCACAGGAACGTTCACAGGGGGAATCCGTATGTCGTTCTATTAGCTTTTTGCCTCTTTGCAGTTGTATCAACAAACGCATATACACAGAAAGTCGTTACGCATCCCAAAGACCAAACGGTAGTTGAAGGTGACCCTGCATCATTCTCAATCACTGCCACTGGCGGTACTGCATACAGTTGGGAGGTATCTGTGCCAGGTGTCAAGGGATGGGTACCATTAACCGATGAGAAACCTTTTTCCGGGTCCAAAACGAATGAGCTTACTATCGAATCTACAAAGATTACAATGAACGGCTACCGTTTCCATTGTGTTGTGTCATCTCGAACGAGTTCCGATACTTCCGATGATGCGTTACTAACGGTAAAAGAAAAGGGGGAGGAAGCAAAACCAGTTCAGGTGAATTGGACAGATTTGAAAGCAAACGGTGTGAATGGCGTCGAAACGACCACATCTTTGACGCTCGATTTCAATATTGATTTACGAGGAGTTCTAACGACTGACCACATCGAAGTTATCGGCGCTACCAAAGGCTCAATGAATACAAAAACCGGTCTTTCCTATCATCTCGGAATTTCGAATATTACGGTCAATAATGGACAGACCATTACTGTAAAAATTACAAGTCCAAAAGGATATGAAATTGCTCCGGAGAGCCGTATCG
>Ga0209628_10002496_pt1 | contig 12522 bp, 10 predicted proteins | sample TergutCu122P4_FD_187285 | JGI IMG/M metagenome (GOLD analysis project Ga0209628, IMG submission 187285) | Cubitermes ugandensis P4 segment gut microbial communities from Kakamega Forest, Kenya - Cu122 P4 (SPAdes) (version 2) | ecosystem: Host-associated > Arthropoda: Insects > Digestive system...
CCCAACTAAAAAACAGGCGGACATTCGATTATTCACTCGCTGTAGACGGAATGAGGCAAATCCTGTGGGGATTGTTCAAAAAGGTGGTCATAGCCGACAATTGTGCAGTATTTGTTAACCAAATATTTGACGGTAATATTCAAGAACATACAGGCAGTACGCTTCTGATTGCCGCTATTTTATATTCATTCCAAATGTATGCCGATTTTTCCGGATATACGGACATGGCAATTGGTGTGGCGAAACTGTTAGGATTACGTGTCACTAAAAATTTCGACTATCCGTTTTTTGCACAAAATATTGCGGAATATTGGCGTAAATGGCATATCTCGCTAACATCATGGCTGACCGATTATGTATTTATGCCTCTGAATATCAAGTGGCGCGACTTTGGAAACTGGGGTACTATAGCCGCTATCATGATCACTTTTATACTCATTGGTTTGTGGCATGGAGATAACTGGACTTTTGCATTTTTCGGTTTGTACCAGGGCTTATTATATATTCCTTTGATATTGTCGGGCGCCATGTTCAAAAAGAATAAAATAACGACTTACAAGTGGGGCTTCCCCAAAGTTAAAGTATTGTTGAATATCCTGCTGACCTTTGGCTTAGTGACAGTTGGAAATATCATTTTCCGTGCAGAAAGTATTGGGCAAGTGTTCGGATATTTGTGGGGAATAACAAATGGAAATTGGTTTTTCGTTGAACCGGGCTGGAGGCAAATTACATTTTTTATTGTCTTCATGTTAATTGTTGAATGGATACAACGACAAAAACAACATGGCTTGGATTTGTCGGGGATAAATTCACATGTCGTGAAATTTATCATCTATTATGTTTTGATCGCCGCACTCTTTATATTTGGCGAAAAAGCTGAAACGTTCATATATTTTCAATTTTAAAGATATGAAAAAATTTATTTGCTTATTGGTTATTTTTGGAACAGGATTAATGGGATTGGCTTTTATTGCTGATTATGTAATCACCAAAAGGCTGCAAAAATCAACATCACGAATGCTCCTCGTTTGGAATGAAATGTATTCGGGTAACTTGCAACATGATGTTCTTATCATGGGAAATTCCAGAGCATGGACGCAATACAGCCCTCAAATTTTAGATTCTATTTTAGGTGTCGATTCATATAATATAGGTATTGACGGAAGCCATTTTAACAGGCAATTTTTAAGATATAATACCTATCGCCGGTTCAATACCAGACCAAAAGCAATCATACAAAATATAGACTTTGCAACTTTAGGGTTTACTACCGATTTGGAAAGAGAACAATTTTTCCCATACTTTTTTGATGATTCGTTGAAAGCAGTAAGTTCAAAATATGAGAAATACAATATTCTTGAAAAATATGTTCCTGCTTTTCGATATATCGGATATAACAGCTTGATCCAGGAAGGAATTCGTTTAGTGGGTGATAAGGCTGATATCAAAAAAGGGTATTACGGAGTAGACAAGCCATGGAATGGTACATTTTTTCATGACGTGACCGAATTTGACTATGGACAGGATGAACGAACCTTGAAGTTATTTGATCAATATTTAGCAAAGGCTTATTCTGAAAATATTCAGGTGATCTTTGTTTATGCTCCAATGTATATAGGCGCAACAAATAAATTAAAAAATGCTGAAGAGATGTTTTGTATGTTTGACAGCTATGCACAAAAATATAATATTCCGATTCTTAATTATAATTATGATCCGGTTTCGTATGATACCCTCTCTTTTTATAATGCTACCCATTTAAATAGAAAAAACGCCGAACTCTTCTCGCTAAAACTCGCCCGTGACATTGATTCACTTGGGATTTTCAAATAGAATACAATGATCAACCAGGCACGTTCAATAGATAATTTTTTTGTAACCTTTCATTGTTTTTGACGTAAAATAATCGTGAAATGATCTTCAAACAACCATTGGAAGCGCATTTCAAAACCAACAATAAAAAAAGATAAGTAATTATGACAACAAAAATGAATTTGAAAGAAATGGCAAAAAAGTATGCGCCTGGTTTAATCGAAATTAACAAGATTTTGACGGTGAGGAATTTCCGAAAACGAAAAGCATTGTTAACCGAACCCAGAGCCGGCAACAATTTACCACTTTGTAATATTGAGCATACGAATGATTTGAATTTCCCAAATATGTTGAAAATAACGCAAGATGGGTACAAATTTCCATTCTACATTCGAAATGATTCATCTGACGTCTTTGTATACAGGTCATTAATTACTAACGTCGACTATAATTTTTTAACTTCGCAAGAACCGGAAGTAATTATTGATGCAGGGGCACATATTGGTTTAGCAGCAATTCATTTTGCGAAAAAATTTCCAAACGCAAAAATAATTTCCATTGAACCGGAAGAACAAAATTTTATTCTACTCAAACATAATACTAAAAATTACCCCAATATTATCACTTTACAAGCAGCATTATGGGATAAAGTAGGAGAAATAGAATTGATAGATACAGGATTTGATAGTTGGAGTTTTATGACCACTGACAATTCAAAACATGATAAACTCAAAGTTCCTGTCATACAGAAAAAGCATAACGTTAAATCAATAACAATAGATAAATTGTTAACTGATTACAATTTATCTTTAATAGATATTTTGAAAATAGATATTGAAGGCGCCGAAAAAGAAGTTTTCCAAAATCATTCACCATGGGTCAATAATGTTCGTTCAATAATTGCTGAATTGCACGGTAGAATAAAACCCGGCTGTGGAAAAGCGTTTCGGAAGATAGCGAAGAAGTTTGACGAAGTGGCAATATCTGGTGAAGATTTCTATCTTTCCAAAAACGGGTATATCAAAATGAAACAGTAATCACTCTGCGGTTTGGAATCAGTATGGAACATCCTCTTATCACAGTTATTGTACCATGTTATAATGTTGAAAAATACGTCGATAAATGTATTTCATCCATTGTCGGGCAAACATATTCCAATTTGGAAATCCTGCTGATAGACGACGGCAGCACCGACCAGACAGGAATTTTATGTGATGCGTGGCAGGAAAAAGACAAACGCATACGAGTGATTCATCAACAAAATGAAGGGCTTTCGTACGCCCGCAAAACAGGAATTGAAAATACAACGGCGGAATATGTTGCTTTTGTGGATTCCGACGACTGGATTGACCCCAACATGTTCGCCAGCATGATACAGGCGTTAATATCCTCCAATTCGGATATCGCGCAATGCGGATATCGTAAAATGTATGAAGACGGACGAATAGAACATTGTAATACAAATGGAAAAGCCGGTTCATTTGAAACTGTGGGACAGGTAGAAGGCGTCTTATTGATACTGGATGGCAGAAAGTGGGATTCATTTATGTGGAACAAAATATTTAAAACAAAATTATTCAAACATATTGTCTTCCCCAAAGGGCGAATGTATGAAGATATACCCATCATGTTCTGGCTGTTTCATTATGCGTGGCAGTCTGTGTATTTGTACGACGAATATTATTTTTATTTTCAAAGAAGTACCAGCATCACACAGAACACTAACGTGGCGAAAAAAATGAAAAACCGTTATGATTTTTATGAAGCATATTACGAGCGTTCTCAATTTGTTGAACAACATCCTGAATATCACAGCATATTGGGTTACATTAGAAATCTTGAAATGTATGCGGGTATGTATGCATTACGCGATGCGGTTGTTTATCCGCAATATTTTCCCGATAATTATTATGAATCCTTATCCGGCCGTTTAAAAACCTACCCATTATCAATGAAGGCAAAACATTTGAAATCGCATCCTTTTCCTAAACATGCTACTGTTCCTTATTTTATACTGGCGGAATTGTTCATTTTAAAAATGAATCCTCGCCTGTATAAAAGATTTAGACGGTTTTACAGCAAACATCCGGGATTGGAAAAGTTTTTATTTCGTTTTGACGGTTTTAGTTTTAAAAAAATCTTTAAAAACAGATTTAGTAAAAAAAGATGACAATGAATGAACAGCCTCTTCTTGCGGTGATTGTGCCATGTTATAATGCTGAAAGATACATCAATAAATGTGTTTCGTCTATCATCGGGCAAACATATCCGAAGCTGGAAATAATTCTTATAAACGACGGTAGCACCGACAATACCAGCACATTGTGCGAGGCATGGCAAAAGCAGGATACACGTATTCGTGTCATTCATCAACAGAACACAGGTTCGTCGTATGCCCGAAAGAAAGGGGTAGAAAACGCTACGGCTGATTACGTCACTTTTGTGGATGCCGATGACTGGATAGATAAAAACATGTACACTGATATGATGTCGGCGCTACTGTCCACTAATTCGGATATTGCCCAATGTGGATATTGTAAAGTATATGATAAAGCCTCACCCCCTGCCCCGCTCCAAAAAAGTGGAGAGAATCCCGAAATAACGGGACGCAAAGAAGGTGTTTTATTGATTTTGGAGGACAAGAAGTGGAAATCTTACCTTTGGAACAAAATTTTCAAGAAGCATCTATTTGAAAATATTGTATTTCCTAAAGATTTGAACAGGGGCGAAGACATGATCTGCCACGATCTGTTTCATCTTGCATCTCAAAGCGTGTACCTGCCCGATGAATATTACTATTATTATCAGAGTGATGGCAGTTTGCTTCGGACTGACGATATTGGTTCACAAATAAAGCTTCAATATCAATATACACAGAATGTTTACAGCCGTTATCTTTTTGTGAAAAAGAATCCGCAATATTACAGCATGTTACAAATCATCAAGGAGAGAACAATGGTTGAAGCCGTCATCACTTTGCGCCAAATGATTGAATATCCCCAATACGCTTCAAATGACCATTTTCAATCGCAATCAAAATGGTTGAGAGCAATTCCTTTATCCAAAAGTGATGCTTTGTCATTTGGTTTTAAGCTGGACATACTCCTGTTGAAGACACATCCGAAATTATATAAAATGGTCAGGAAATTTTATGCGTTTATCAAAAAAAACAAATCGTCTATCAATTAAAAACAGGCTATTCGTCAAAAATTGCGAGAAAGTATAACTTTTTAAATTTTTTTTCGTATAAAACACCGTAAGGCAGTAATACATTATATTTTATTGTGTATTCGCTTCAATAAAAAAGAGTTTGGGATATGGCCAAAAAGAAAATTTTAGTCATTGATGACGAAAAAAGTATTCGTTTCATCATTGAGAGTACCCTGAAGCAGGAGTTTGACGTCATTTCGCTGGCAAATGGCCAGGAAGGGCTTGACTATCTGGAAGCGGGTAATTTTCCAGATATGATTATCTGCGATTTGGTCATGAAACCGTTAGATGGTTTTGAATTTCTGGAACGAATAAAAACCAGCGGTTTTTTCGATGATATCCCTATCATGATCCTTTCAGGAAGGGAGTGGAGTAAGGATAAAATCAGATGCTTCGAACTTGGTGCGGAAGATTATGTGATTAAGCCATTCAATCCAAGTGAAATTATTGCCCGTATCAAGCGACGCTTGGAAGTCAGGGAACGTTTTTTAAGTAGAATTGGAAATTAGGATGGATCAACCAGTAAAAATATTATACATCGGCAGTGAGCTGGAAACCATTACAGACCTTGAACGTAATGATTATCTTGAGGTTCATAACGAGCCTAATGGATTAAAAGCTTTTGAATGGATGACCAACCGGGAGTTTCGTGCTTTTGATTCAACGCAGGAACTGAAATGCTATAAAGATATTGAGGCCATAGTTTGCGAAACCAATTTACCCGGATTGAACGGGCTTGCATTATTTCAGGAAATGGAAAGGAAAGGTCTGAAAAATGGACACATTTTTATTTTAGTGGCTGCCAATCCCAATGACCGTTTAAAGAAAAAATCATTGGCGCTGGGCATTAATGGTTATTTGCCCAAACCGGTGAACAGCAAGTTGGTATATGATCGCATCAGTTATCTGAAAGAATCCTACACGGTAAAAAAGCAGCACAATGACACTACTGAAGATAACTTCCTGCGCCCTTACCGGACGTCTTTAGGTAAACGGATTTTTGATATATTGGTTGCATCCATCGCATTGATCCTGTTATCGCCCATCATGTTACTGATAGCTATTGCCATACGGTTGGAGTCGAAAGGACCGGCAATTTATGTATCAAAGCGGAAAGGCGCCAATTTCAAAACTTTTAACTTTTACAAATTCCGGTCGATGTACGAGGATGCCGACAAGCGCCTTAAGGAAGTAACTCACCTTAACCTGTATACTGAGGACGATGAACTGGAGTTGCTGGCTTGTCCGGTATGCGCCAATCTTCCTGAAGGCAAGCTGTGCTCGCCTGCCTATTATCGCGATGGCGAACGTATCTGCGAACAGTTGGCCCTCAAACGGCAAAATGCACGTAAGGCATTTTTGAAAATACAGAATGACCCGCGTATTACCAGGATGGGCAGATTTATACGCAATACCAGCATCGACGAATTGCCACAATTGTTCAATGTACTGAAAGGCGACATGTCAATAGTAGGCAACCGGCCATTGCCGGTATACGAAGCTCATGCACTCACCAAATCGCTGTGGTCACGTCGTTTCTGCGCAGCCGCAGGGCTTACAGGTCTCTGGCAGGTGGAACTTCGCGGTCGGGGCGGATTTATGTCGGAAAAAGAACGATTTATTCTCGACAATAAGTATGCACGGAAAAATTCATTCTGGGGCGACATGAAGATATTAATGCGTACCTTGCCGGTGATACTGCAAAAATCAGATGTGTAATAAATAATAATAAATATAATAAATTGAATATATTATGATAATCAGACTAGTATTTTTTGTTTTTTTTGTTCAAATATTGTTCCCGGGATTTGGATACGGACAAGGCGCTTTTACACGACCCGGCAATGTGCCAACACCACAATATTCTCAACCGGGATCTGCAAACAGCGACAATCCCGATTGGGACCTGCCTCCGTTGCAGACGTTGATAGACCATGCTTTAGAGCATTCACCGATGTTGAAATTGGCCGACATCGATATAAAAGTGGAAGAATATGGGTTAAAAGACATCCAGAGAGAATGGATGAGAAAAATTTCCTTTATGACGGATGCTCGATATGGCACCATGCTGGATTATTCAAAAATGATAACCATGCCGGGAGTTAGCCCAGCCACCGTTATGATGAGTTATGGCGCAGGAGCCACAGTCGGTTTTATGCTTTCCGATGTTTTTGACCGCAAACGTTCAAAACAAAAAGCAAGGTGGAGAATTGAACAAGCCAATTTAAACAGAGAGACAACCGTCAGCGGAGTGACGCAAATGGTTATCAGCTCATATTATGCAGTTTTAGCGGCGCAAAAGAATTTTGCGCTGGCTAATGAAATGAATTTGACTGCAGCCCTGGTATATGACAAAGCAAAAATGGATGTCTCGCAAAATAGGATCTCTCTGACTGAATGGGCTAAAGAGAACGAAGCATATTTGAGCGCTAAAAATGCTGTGGAATTACAAAAATATACCTTAATGCAATCCATCCGCATGTTGGAATTAATAGTAGGAATTGAACTTGTAAAAACAAATTGAAATGGAAGATAACCTTTTTTTATTAAAATCTGTACTCAGGCATTGGAAAGTCATCTTTTCGAGTACAATATTGATGGCCGTACTGATGATAGCGCTGACCATGAATATCCAGAGGGAATACGAATCAACGGCGAAACTCTATACCGGAATTGCCACCGGTGAAGGCATTACTGGCGCCAGGGCGGATTTACAATCTCAGTTTATTTCATTTGACAACCTGACCACTATGATCATGAGTCGGGAGTCGCTCAAGGAAGTGGGTTTGAGGTTGCTCGCATTACACATAGGCTTGAAACAACCTGACGATAAGATTCTTTCGGGTGAAAATTTTGAAGCTGTACAGAGGTTGATACCACCTGAAATTAGACAATTGGCAGGCGAAACAGATAGTATTACTTATCTAAACTTAAACAAGATATCCGAAACCGATTATTTTCTTAACAATATGATCAATTCACCCTATATACCCTACTACAGCATTCCGATGCTGTCAAGCGTAACACTGGGGCGCATCGGATTTAGCGACCATTTCGGGATGTCATATAAAAGCAATGATGCAGGGGTGAGTCAGAAAACGCTTGAAATCATGATTGACGTTTGTATTCGAAATCATCGTAAGATGAAAGAAAGTCAAATTGAAAAAAAATTGGCTTATTTTGAAGAAGAGCTCAGATTGGCACAGGCCAAATTAAAACGAGCGGAAGTAAAGGAAGAGGATTTCAAAAAAAAATACGACATAGTTGATATGCCTACTCAAACGGGGATGGCTATTACTGACCGCCAGGCACTCGATAAACAGATATCTGAAGAAAGTCAAAAAATGACTGTGGCACAAGCAACAATGCGACAAATAGAAAGTCAGATGGGTTCAAGGGGACAATCCATGAAAAGAACCGATATATTGGCCAAGCAGGAACAGTTATCCCGGCTGCAGGCTCAGTTGACTAATGCTGAAATGAGAGGTGCGTCTTCCAGTCAGATAGCAACATTGCGAACACAGTTAGAGCGTGTTAAGGCAGATTTAAGTAACGACTATGCAGAAAGTATGTCACCGACGGGAACAACATCAGACGCTGCCGCATCAGAATATTTTTCAAGGTTTTTGGCCTATGAAGAAAGCAAAGCGCGGATGAGAGCATTAATTGCCCAAAAAAATGCCACTACCGGACAATTTAACAAGTACCTTCCCTTACAGGATAGTTTGAAACGCTTGCAGCGTGAAATCGAAATCTGTGAAAAAGTATGGCTCGCTGCATTGGAAGAACGTAACAAAGCCAGACGTGAACAACAGGATCAACTTTCATTTTCTCACATTCAGGTGTCTGATAAACCTAACTATCCTCTGACCGGAAAAAGTAAAAGATTGATGATGCTCATCATGGGAACGATGATTGGTTTTGTAATCCCGTCATCCATTTTTTTAGGTTTGGCTTATCTCAACAATAATATCCAAACACCGCATCGTGCTGAAGAAATGACCGGATTAAAAAGCGCGGGTATTATGCCCAACATCAAAAAATTTCAGGATTACAAGTATCCCGATCTGATCAGCAACGGATTGACCGACACTATTTTGAAAAGTTTATACATGAACCATCAAAGGTGGTCCGGTCAGATGCGTATCCTGGTCATCAGTACACGCCCTGATGAAGGCAAAACATTGATCAGTAATATGCTTTGCGAACGTCTCCTCAGTAAAGGACGAAAATGCCTGGTAGTGATGCCTTACATCGAAGACGGCGATTGGTCGATGGTCAGTTACAAAGTAGATAAATCGTTTTATCAATCGCGGGCTGAAGATATTGTCCCTGTGGAAAGAATGAACGATGCAGAAATCCTGATTATCGAATTGCCCTCATTGATCATGAACGACTATCCTGTTGAGCTGATACGGCAATTCGATATGGCATTCCTGGTATGCAAGGCAAACAGGGAATGGGTGAAAGCCGACCAGACAGCTTTGGAAAGTTTTATCACCATTTCAGGCATTCGTCCTCAAATTATTCTAAACGAGGTAAGTACTGATATCGTGGAACAGATTCTTGGAAAGATTTCATAACTCATTGTTTATTCTCAAAAATAATGACAGCCAATATTTATAAAACCCCAATAAGTCAACGTTATAAATGGTTAGTGGGTATAATTACGATATTGGCCTCTTTTCTATCAATATTTATTTTCAATCGTTTCGGAATGTTATCAGGTTATATGCTCCTGATACTGCCGTTTGCAATTGCATATATTCTCATCTCGTACAATTATCTCGTAACAAACATATACATTTTACTTTTTTTCAGTTTTTTTGGTGTCGCCTTTGGCCGGTATATTCTTAGAGATGCTATTCCCTGGGGAATATTCTTTGATTTTCTGCTCGTATATGGATATTCGATTGTACTGCTAAAAGGCGTCACAAGAAAAGTTGAATGGGCAAAAATATTGGATGCACCTCTTTTGGTTGTAATTATTTGGTTATTTTATTGTCTATCAACTGTAGCAAATCCGGAGCGTTGCGAGTTTGACGGGTGGTTCACTGCCTTTCGTTTGCAATTGTACATGATTCTTTCAATACCCTTGTTTTGTCTGTTACTTGACTTTAAGGTGCTTAAAATCATGCTTGTATTGTGGGCTGTGTTTTCTATTATCCTAAGTCTGAAAGGTTTCGTTCAGGAAAATATTTGGTTAGACCCGATTGATAGAGCGTTTTTAGTGGGAAATACCTTTCACATGGTAATGGGTAAACTGAGGGTGTTTTCCTTTTTAAGCGATGCCGGACAATTTGGCGTTCAACAGGCACATGCAACCATTTTTGGCGCTATCATGTTTTTAATAACAAAAAACCGTAAACTGCGTATATTATTTTTGATAATGGCGGCAGTCGGTTTGTATGGAATGTTTGCCAGTGGTACAAGAGGGGCAATTTTTGTTATTTTTGGCGGCGCCTTAGTTTTTTGTTTTCTTATCAGAAGGACCAAATTGTTTATAATTTCAGTCATTCTTGCAGGCAGTTTCTTTTGTTTTATGAGCTATACAAACATTGGAAACGGTACGTATGCGATATTCAGAATGCGTACAGCTTTCAAGCCGGAACAGGATGATTCATATTTAGCAAGGAAACTTAATCAGGCGGTTCTCAAGGCATATTTGAAACCTCGACCTTTTGGAGGAGGTTTGGGCGCTATGCAACATGGGCCTAAAGAATCTGTATTGGCTTCGACGCCATACGATAGCGGATTTATACTTATCTGGGGTGATACGGGAATTGTGGGTCTCAGCCTGTACATTGGCATGATTGTTATATTTCTCATCAAGGGATCATGGCTGGTTTGGTTCAGGATCAAGAATGAATGGCTTCGTGGCGTATTAATTGCTTTGCTGGCAGGAATTTTTGGTATTTCAGTCGCAAACTATGGAAATCCGGTAATGCTGCAATATCCTACTAACGTATTGTATTTCATGAGTGTTGCAATCATATACTCTGCTTCACGTATGGATAAATCCTTACAGAAACAGGAGGAAGATGATGAGGTACAACCACAACCAACGTCAACCAAGATGACTCTATATCGTTAATGTAATTTTATTTGATGGATATGAGTCAATACCCATTAGTTTCGGTTGTAACGGTGAATTACAATCAATCGGCAGTTACCTGCGATATGCTGGAATCGTTGTATGCTTCAGGCTATCCCAATATGGAGGTACTGGTAGTGGATAATGCATCGCCCTCCGACAATCCAGAAGTTATTAAAGACAAATTTCCACAGGTCATTTTCATACAAAGCAATATAAATCTGGGATTTGCGGGAGGAAACAATTTAGCCATCCGGCAAGCCAAAGGTGATTTCATTTACCTGTTAAATAATGATACGATCATTCCTGAAAACCATATCCATTTATTAGTAAATGCTTTAGCAGAAGATCATGCAACTGGCGTCGTTTGTCCAAAAATAAAATTATTCGACAACCCTGGCATCATTCTCTTTGCCGGATTTACACCCTTGTCATCAATTACTGTACGAAATAAAATCATCGGCTTTGCTGAAAAAGATCATGGTCAATATGATCTGCGAAAGCAGAGCGCCTACGCTCATGGCGCCGCAATGATGCTCAAACGCGAAGTAATGGAAAAGACGGGATGGATGAACGAACATTATTTTTTGTATTACGAAGAAATTGACTGGTCAACACGGATCAGAAAGGCTGGATATTCCATTTATTACATTCCCGATACCTTTGTTTTGCACAAAGAGTCAATGTCCACCGGAAAGAACAGCCCTTTGAAATCATATTATATGAACCGGAACAGGGTCTTATACATATTATTAAACAGGGCAGGCTGGCAGAAAGCAATAAGTCTTCTATATCAAGTAGGTATTGCCATCCCTAAAAACATGCTGGTTTGTGGTTTCAGTGGACAGTTTGCCAACATGAAGGCAAATTTACGGGCTTGGGGATGGAGTTTGAATAATATGTTTCAAGTTTCAGGTTTGAAAGTATGATCGTTCTAAAAATCATATATTTTCTTGTTACAGGGTACTTTATCTTTTGTACACTGTATGTGTTCATGTATTCGGTGGCGGGGTTATTTTATAAAAATCCTGTTTTTACGAAAGCAAGTACATTCAGGAAAATAGCTATACTCGTTCCTGCATATAAAGCCGATGAAGTGATTGAAGATTTGGTTGATAATGTATTGTTTCAGGATTATCCGGATTATGACCTGATCGTCATCGCCGACAGTTTAAGGGACGACGTAATGAATCGCTTACAACAAAAGCCAATAAAAGTGATACCTTTTCATGATCATCACCGGACAAAAGCGCTTGCTTTGAATACAATCATGGCTCAATTGCCTGATGACTACGATATAGCGTTCATTCTCGACGCAGACAATCTTATACCGGATAAAGATTTTTTAAGCCGTCTCAATGATATATTTGAAACAGGAGTTCAAGCAGTTCAAACCCATCGTACTG
>Ga0209628_10002497_pt1 | contig 12521 bp, 8 predicted proteins | sample TergutCu122P4_FD_187285 | JGI IMG/M metagenome (GOLD analysis project Ga0209628, IMG submission 187285) | Cubitermes ugandensis P4 segment gut microbial communities from Kakamega Forest, Kenya - Cu122 P4 (SPAdes) (version 2) | ecosystem: Host-associated > Arthropoda: Insects > Digestive system >...
CGGATGTCCTGGATGAATCAAAACAGGAAGGAATAAAATGCTTCAATTCATTCATATAGAAAATATTGACCTGGCTCATAGATGCGAAAAAAGCCGGACATTCGTGCAGGCGATGAAAATAGACCCTGTAATCATTTTAATATCAAATAATTAGAGGGTGCACGAAATTTGCACTTTTAAGATATTTCTATCCTCGCGTAGCTTGGATTTTTAAGCGAGATAATAGAGATATTATATACCTTAAAACTGACTCTGTCCAGGATAATCCCTTTTATATATAAACCATCAGCATAGTCCAAATCTAAATTTTCGATGATTCCGGAAGCATTCATATAATTGTAACTGATCACTTTGACATGATTAAACGACCCTCCGGATGTCGTAACCGAATTGAAAGCATAGAAAACGTCGCCAACCGTCAGATAGAGATCAAACGCAATGGGAGCATAGGCGCCAGACGACGCTTTGCTTACGGTGAGGGTTAAGTAGTCTTTTTTTGCCTGAACCTGATCATTCGCATTGATCAGCAATCCTTCAGCAACGACCGGCCGATTAAGATCACTCAAATAGGCAATATTATCGTGAAACAGATTGGAGCCTCCTGTAGCGCTGTCATAGTCCATATATACTACTTCAATATTTTTATTACCGTAATTATCTCCACGATGTATAAGCCGTAAATTACGATCAATATGACCCACTTCCGTCACTGAATAAACATCTGTCATAGAAAAACCCGGTAACACATTTACATACCAGTTGCTGAATATGGCCGGGAATTTCGCTTTGAAAGCATTTCCGATTGCCTGAGAATCGGCCGTGACAGAGGATGAAGATACATTGTTGACACCGGAAAAAGCATTAGCGCCAAATACGACTTTGCTCCAGTCTTTTTTGCCAATATAATACTGTTCCATTTTTGCCCGGCCGCAAAAATCAGTTCCGACATATTTCAGATTGATCAGTCCGGAAAGATAAAGTTCTGCGCCAATCCTGTTGACAGTGGGTGGATTTGTGACAGTATTCAGATCCAGCACATGATTACCGGCTAATACAACGTTGTTTAAACCTGCTATTACAACGCTGTCAGCATTTTCCAGAAATGCTAAAAAGTAATCGGGGAGCGATACGATATCTTTGCTGTTATAGCTCTCGCCGATAAAAATTCTGTAAATATCGCTGGCGTAAACCTGCCTGCCGGCAATATGGTAAATATTGGAGCTGCCCGTTCCCGGATATCTTGCAGAAAGATTCTGCAAAGGCGTATCGGACGCATCAAAAAAATGGGTTTTACCATCTGATATTGTATATAAAAAGCTGTCATATTCCGGCGCAATTTTGATCATCGGATCAAGTTTCGCTTTCTGAATAAAACTTTGACCGCAATCAGTCACCGTATTATATATCAACGAAGCACTCAAAGATTCAATATCCGTCATTGCATCTCCCAGCGCTAAAAGCAAACTGCCATCCTGTATACCCGGAATGTAATTAAAATCAAGGTTTACTGCAAATTCCATAAAAGTATCAGTTCCATTGGCATCCACATAAGGAGCAATGAATGCTGCACGCTGGTAAAAACTAAGGGTAGCAGAGTTTGCGGCTTCGAAGGCAAATTCATTGAGGCCTTGAATTTTAATTGTTCCGACAATTTTGGCTGAAGGTCTGATGATCATATTGTCGTTTTCATCAGCCGTATAGGCCTCTATCGGAAGATCGACATTAAAAGCTGCAAAGCTGTCAAGAAAATTCAGGTCGACAGCATATTTTTTTTCTTCACAGAGAGGATCGGGTTCCACCAGCTTGCCGTTCATCACCACACGGGCGATATTGTCGGAAGGACCGGCGTCAAACTGGCCGGATGACAGACCGGCAATGGCTTTGCGGATATCGTCGTGCGCGGCTGTGCTTATATCGTGCTTTTTGATGGCGTTTGCGAGATCACCGTTTGTGATGCCGCCCGGTCCGGATGCGCTCCCCCCGGACTTAAAATTTCCGACAAACCGGTTGAGTTCGGTTACTGTTTCGGCTACGCTGCCGAAGGAAGCCCCGTTGACTTCGATTTCGGAAAAATGTGTGAGATAGACGATGCGTTCGGCATCGTTGGCAAGTTTGACGAGGCCTTGCGATTCATTTCCCTGCGCTTCGAAACGCGCGGCAAAAACTTTACTTGACTGACGCGTCGCATCTTCGATGCGGATGGTTTTGTCGTCGATTTGTTCTACTTTTAACTTTTTCATATTGTTAAGAATTAATATTGTATCGGGTTGGTTGTGAGTGCGTGGAGATGATCGGCGTCGGGCGTGCCGGCGTTGAACCGAAGGCCGCGCAACATGCCGCCAAATCCATACTGATAGCTGAAGCCGTCGAAGGTGCCGGCAGTGCGTTTGATGGCGGGAAAATGCGGGATGATGGAGTTGTCGAGCGAGACGCTATCGGGCGCTATGATGCTGTCGCCGCCAAAATTTCCATTAAATCCCCAGTGATCAGGATCGTAATAATTTGCTGAGCCGAAAGCGCAGAAAGCATTCAGAGCAAGTTCGAGTTTTGGGAATTGACGTGACGCCAGGATTTCCTGCACATTCATCGTTGTAGTATTTATCCAGTCAGTCCGTAACTGCGAAGGCATCCATCCTGTACCGGGTTCAAATCCCCAGCCGAAAAGCATATTTTGCCCGACGCTTAACGTGCGAGGCCAGTTGGCTTCCCAGAAGATGGCGGAAATGTTTTGCAGGCTGTTAGCTACATGCCTGAACAGGTCTTTTTCGACCGAAACACGATTGATTTTGCCGAACATAAACGATGCTTCTTCAATCGTTCCGGCGGCGTTGCCCTTGTTTTTGCCGTTCCAGAACAGTTCGGCCCTGATAAGAATCGACAGATTGTACCAGTTGCCGAAGTAGGGCGCATTTGGTACGCCAAATCCGCCACCGGTAATTACGAGTGCATTGAACATTCCTTTTACATCTTTCAGATTCGGCATATTGCGCAGCAGCGTCATGGGGATAAAGGATGTTCCGGCCAGGTTTCGCTCCAAAAATTCCTGCAGCGTCCAGTCCTGATAATATCCGACGCCGAGTGAGGAGCGTTTGAAAGTTTCAAAGAGCGATGATACTTTGGTTTGCGCGTCAAAGAATCCTTCGGTGATGTATCTAATGCCACATTCGCGAAACATATTGGTCATATTTGTGAGTGCGGTGAGCTGCGATAACAGATCGGCGCGGAAAGTCCACAGTTGCTGGACGCCAGTTCCGAATGAATGAAATGCGCCAAATGCGTCGGTAGCTAATGGCGCTTCGATAATGAAATCAGGCGCCGGCAAACAGTTTATCAGGCCGGCAAACGCATAGTTCAGGTTCGTAATTGAATCGGATTTGTATTTCACCATCTGAACGATATGTGCGATGCCCACAGGCGCCGCCACCCATTCGCCTGCTGGCATATATAAAGTTGTAAATTTTGAAGATACGATTTTGTTTGTCGATTCGACATGGACGCGGTAAACGCCCGTTTGCGCATAGACGTGTTTGAAAACCGGGTGATCGTGGTATTCGTAATAATACGGCGTGCCGGGTGTGCCGGAGGTGATCAGCACGGGCTGGTCGAAGTTGCGGATTTCGGACTGTCCGTCGCCGTAGCTGACTTCAAATGTTTTGGCCGGATCGCCGGCCAGGGCAATGATAGAGACAGGGACGCCGACATTCGTGCCGTCTATTTTGACGTCGAACTCTATTTCAGTTTCGTAGCGAACGACTGGCGGCGGGACGACGATCTCTTCGGAGATGAGAGGCGAATAGTTGATGTCTGATTCGACAGCGCGTATTTTGAGTTTGACGCTTTCGGGTTTAAAAGGCAGCAGGGCGTGAGAGAAACTTTCGGCTGTGATGCGGACTTCGCGTTCCATACCGTCGGGGAAGATCAGGAAGCGGCGGGCGCTTTGGAGCATGTCGCGCAGGAACATCAGTTCGTCTTTCGTTTTGTAACCGGTTTCGACGATGATAATTTCACGGCGTGCAAGGCGGTCGTTCTGTTCGAAATAGTCGTCGGTTTCAGCATCGTATTGCATCCAGGCGGCGTCTGTGATTTCGGGTTCGAGCAGCGCACGCCCGGTCAGTTCCATTTTTTCAAATACGCCAAATGAGTTCAGAAATTTAATGACCAGCTTGTGAGGCGTTTTGACAGGTTGAAGGATGGTGACATTGCCGATCAGTTTTAAACCGGCATAAAGGCGGGCAAATTCGAGGTAACCGTTGACGGCTGCGTTCATGTTCTCCAGGTTGAAACGATAAATATTGCCCGGAGCGACGGACACCTGAGAGGCATAATTATAATTTTTGCCGGCGATCTCATATCCGTATAAGCTGTCGGTAGCGAAAAAATAGAAGTCGGAGAGTTCGGAGAGGCGCATAAAAATATTTTTACCGAAAGTGCGCGTGATCAGGAAAGGCTGGTTGTCAGTATTGAACAGTTTCCACTCGAAAATGTCGGTATTTTTAGCTGCGAGCTGGCGGATGAGTTCTTTGCCGATGCCTCCGGCAAGGTATTTGCCATTGAAAGTAAGCATGTCGCCGGCATCGTTTTTAAATTCGACGGTGTAAGCGCCGACGAAATCTTCCATTTTTTCCACAATTGTTTCATACGGATTGCTCGTTGATCTGTGGGGTTCGGGAAGGTGTGACTGGAGTATTTCAGAGATATTCAGCGAACAGATATATTGAGAATAAACGTAGCCGACCGGCAGCATGATTCCTTCGAAGGCGACATAAGCAGCTGTCGAGACAGCCGGTTTTACTTTGACGGTATACCTGACCGGTTCACCGGTGATGGACAGGACAGTGAATAATACCGGGTTGTTTACCAGGACGTAGTCGGAAGGCTTTTGGTCGAAAAGAATCATTTTTTGACAATTAAGAATTAAAAATTAAGAATTAAGAGATATAATACTGACAAAGAAAGGGTGATTCGGATGGATGTAAAAGGACATGGATCATGTGATTTTGCGGGGGGTGAAGGTGATGGTTCGCCAACTTGGTATACCGGCGTCGGAAGCCGGATAGCCGATTGTGTAGTTTAGCGTCATTGTCCTTGTCAGATGATTTAAATATTCCTCTTCTGTCGGAGGGAGCATAAACATGGCGATTTTCATAGTATACTCCTCGATAGACATACCGTTGATATAATACGCATAGCCCGAATCAATCCAGTGCTGCTCGACGGGAGAGACAACGATTGTTATTTCCCAGAAATAAAGTTGCGGGGTGTAGACCGGGATTGCGTGTTCGGAGGCGAGATCGAACGGCTCATAGAGGCGCATTGTTCTCAGCCGGAACTCGGCTATTTCTTCCGGTTTGTTTTGCTTGAAACGGATGGTTTCGGGCAGGAACGGCTGAAAGTCTATGAAAACGGTTTGGAACATATTGAGCCGGATGATTTCATTTTCGGGGATTTTGAGTTTGGCCGTGACTTCAAAGTTGGAATGGCGCAGGAAGGCGTCGTATTCTTTCCAGAAGCGGTTGAAGAGGCCGTCCTCGCGGTGGCAGGTCAATGAGAGGTCATAGCGGCCATAGAGCGGATCGCTGATGAACCGTCCCCAGACGTCGCGGTTATCCTGCGATGCGTAGAAGTAGTTGAAACGGAAGGCAGTTACAAATTCGGGGAGCGGATTTTCCTGCAATTTTGTATTTCCCCATCCGAAGGCGAACGCGAGCTTTGTGGTTTTCTGATCGGGTTCGATATTTTCGCCTGAGACGGATATGTCAGACCAGGCGTGTTTGATGCCAGTCAGATAGAACAGGACTCCATGTTTTTTGTAGATGTTCAGCGGCACAGACAGGTCGGTCATTTTGATTTCTTCGCAGGGGAGGTCGGCCTTTTTGTCCCAGTCGAAAAAGTCGGAGGATATGATTTGCGTACCTTTATAATATTCGGTCATCAGATAGGTACGTAATTGCGTATTGAAAACGGATGTTATTTGAGGATTGTAAGGTGTAAAAGCATTTGTCTCGCTGAACTGAAAGCCATATTTATCGAGGAACTCTTCAAAAGTATTGTATCTGACGGCGGCGCCTTCGATCTCACGGTTGGCAGAGAGGCGAAGCTGTTTATTGACGGTATAGGAGACGGACGGCGGTTCGGTTTTGTAGCGCGTGAAATCTTCGGGCGACTGATGCGTGGCCAGCACATCGCGCCAAAACATCAGTGAGACGGCGCGGGTATTGGAATGAACGAAATACTGCATGCCGAATTTGTTGTAGAGCGCATCGAGAAAACCTTTGACCGTCATGTCGGGCATCATATCGCGGTAATGAAGCCGGCCGGTAAGGATGGTATCCATCGTATTATTGAGCACTACGAGCCGGCGCAACTGCCGGTGATTTTTGAAGGGATTTTGAGACAGCGTGAATCCGTAGTTATCAAAGATCAGTTCAAGGATGCGCCAGACTTTGATAAAAGGCGAAACTCCGTAGCCGCGCGGGACTTTAAACAGGATGACTTCGGAATCCATGTAGCGCGGCATGATGCGGTCGTCCCATGCCAGCAGTTCGCCCATGGCGCCATTGGACGGAAGCGGCTGGTCGTTGGCGTCCAATTTGATGTTTTCGTAGTCGTTGAGCACTTCAAAGTATTCCTGACTGATTTTATTGCCCTGTGCATCTTCTTTTTCGTCGACGTCTTTTTTGACGACGATGGGGAAAACATAGTAGTCGGCTTCGACGGTTTCTTTCATCACATCTGTGAGATGGGTGAGCATGGAGGTGATGCGCTGGTCGATGGTTCCGGGGAAGTCGAGAACGGGCATGTTAGGGAGGTCGCGTAGTTGCGTAGCGCCCATGTGGACATACATTTCGGATTCGTCCCAACCGATACTGGCGCTGATGGCCTGTGCAGATGCGGAATTGATGACCATCACGCCGGCCTGCTGCGAATGTTCTGTTTCGACGACGACGCGGATGGCGCCTGTCGGCTTTACGGCTTTGTCGAGGCGGTTGGCATTATCGAGCAGAAGGCGATTGTGATCGGAGTTGGGGAAATCTATCGAGATGGACTGACTGCCTTTCTGTGAAAAGAAGGGATTGTTTTTTTCGGATTCGATGACGTAGCCGGAAGGGAGGTCGAAGATTTCGCCGGAGGAGGATTTTTTTATTTTCAAGGACATATTATTCAATTACGAATTACGAATTACGAATTAAGAGAATTATCTACACTCTAATTTCGGGTGAAGCGGGATTCGTCGCGGATTTTTTCGCGCTCGGCTGCCTGGTATTCGGTGACGCCATAGTTGGTTTTGAACTGGAGGCGGCCGCTGATCAGTCCGTCGAGGAGCGTAAAAAGCCGGTCGTTGGTTTGCTGGGCGCGGATGCCGGAACCGATATTTTCGACGTCGGTATCGAAGTTGGCGCCGCCTTCGGCAAAACCTGCAGGAAGCGGGTTGCGGGTGGTGCGGCGGCGTCGGATGCGGTCGATCGCGCGGACGTGATCCTGGACGGCGGGGTTTTTCATTTCCGGTACGGCCACGAAATATTCGCCATTGTGATAGGGCACCCATCCGGCCACTTCGTAGCGCTTGCCGCGACCGGTATAGCCGCCGTCGGTATGATCTCCTTCGGTTTCGCTGCCTGTGTTGGAGCCGCCTTCAGCAAAGCCGGCGCCCTGCCGGAGTTTAACTTCGCCTGTTTTGGGCGCTTCGCCACCGCCACCGCCTTCGAGCGTCATGGACTTTACTTTCTGACGCTGCGCATTGGCGGCAACGAGCTGGGCTATGCCGGCCACGCCTACGATGACAGCGGCGATGGCCCCGGCGATCGGGCCAAGCTGGGCGAAGGCCTGCATGATGGCCATCGCTGTATTGGCTACGATCTGAGCGGCGGTGATGGCAAACTGGACGTCGGCATATTTCTTTTCGATATCGAGTTTTTTCTGCGCTTTTTCGCGTTCGAGGCGCTGGACTTCTTTGGCGTTGGTGCCGGCAGCGGCGATCTCGGCAGCGTATTTTTTCTCCATATTGGCCATCTCGGCATCCTGCAGACTGTTGACGGCATCGGAGGCGGCGGAGAGGATTTGCTGCACCTGCTGAGCATATTTTTGGGCGTATTCGAGTTTGATCCGGAGTTTGGCCTGTTCAAATTCTTCTTCCGTGAGGAGTCCTTTTGCGTGCTGTTCGGCGAGCAGCTCCATTTCGGCATTGTAGAGTTCTGACATGGAGGCGATGCCGTATTGCTGCCTGATGCGAAGTTTTTCGTCCTCGTATTTTTTGTTGACGGCGTCGACGGCAGCGAGGTAGGTTTCTTCGGCGAGCAGTTTTTCATCGAACTGTTTCTGAAGGATGGCGAGTTCTTCGGCTTTGCGCTGATCCCATGTTTTGATGTTGTACTGGCGTTCGAACTCGGCAGTGGTGCGGGCAAAGAGGCGCCGGAGGTCGGCCTGTTTTTCGAGCGTCTGTTTTTCGGCTTCGAGGATGGGGGCTTCGTTGGCAGCGATGGCGTCGGCGCGCGCCTGTTCGTTTTGGAACTCTGCCTGGCGGAGCGTTTCGGAAAATTGCCGGATGACGCCCATCCGCGCTTCGGCATTGGCGGCTTCGATTTCGGCTGCCCGCAGCGCGTAGATTTTCTGGTCTGATTCCTGCTCCTGGAGGAGGCGCAGGCGTTCGTTTTTGGCTGTTTCGAGCAGGTTGAGCTGGTTTTCTTTTTCCTTCTGAATGGCGGCGAGGAGTTCTTTGTCGGCATCGGCCTGCTGTTTGAGCTGTGCGTCGAGGATTTGGGCTTCGAGCTGGATGATTTTATCTTTTTCCTGGCCACGGATGTTGATTTTGCGGTTCAGGCTGTCGATTTGAAGTTGCTCAACCTGTTTATTGTATTCCTTTTCGGTGATCAGGCCTTGCAGACGGGATTGTTTGAGCTGGTTGACGGACTGGTTGAGGGCATTTTCTTCATCCTGCAGACGTTTATCCAAGGCTTCTTTAGCGGCTTGTTTTGCTTCATTATTTATTTCTTTAACGGTACTTGCATGTTGCATTTGCAATCTTTGGGTATTAGTGAAATAATCTGAAGCAGCTTTTGTTACATTTGCATATAAATCGACCAGTTCTTTTCGTTCATCATCAGTCAGCGTACCTAAAATCTTTCCTTCCTCCAGCATCATCCTGATTTTATCGTCAGAGATATCCTGTGCTATTTTTCCTTGCAGTTTGTATGTTTTGATTTTTAGATTGAGATCATCGGTGATTCTTTTAACATTTCTGTTTGCGACCTCCTGTTCCAACTTATCGGCTTCTTCAATCATTTTCAATCGCTCCTGAGCGCTGATTTTGTCTTTTTGACGCGACTTGTTTCTTAATTCGGCAATTTTTGCTTCATCTTCTGCGTTTTTTATGATATCAGCCTGGGCATCTCTTTCCAACTGTTGACGTTCTTTTTCCAGTTCGATAGTATTTCTGATGTTTTGGTTAAATTTTTCCAGCGCTTCCGTATTTATTCCGAAAAATTTAGCTACATTGACCAGCATATTCATTAAGCCCTCAAAGGCTTTGAGCAATCCATCCATAATAAGCTCAACCAATTTTCCGAGCAGTGTCATCAGTATTTCAAATCCTTGCTTTAACGGAGCAAGCAATTGATTGAATTTATTCATTGCTTCGCCATTTGCTGAAATTCCTTTTTTTAACGCCTCAAAAGCAGCAACAATTATCATAATTATCACTCCTACAGGATTAGCAATCAATACTTTAAGCGCCTGTCCAAAACCTAAAACAGCTTGTGCAGCCTGTCCGACAGGATTGTTCATAGATGCGAATTGAGAAATCATACTTTTTCCCGCAATTTGAACATCGAACATTCTGCCTTTAACGCCCTCCAGTTCTTTTTGTATCGCATTGTATGCTTTCGGATCTGCTTTTTGCGATGTAGCATCCAGTTGTTTTTGCAGGTCGGCTGCCCGCTGTCGCAACTGATTCATGGTCATATCGTTGACTCCAAGACTTTTGTTTAATGTTTCAAATCTGGTTTTTGATTGTTCGATGGACTGATTGTTTTTATCGATTTGCGACTGGAGTTCCCTGACGGCTTCGGCGTTTTGATGGAATGAAGTGGATGCGTACTGATACTGTTTTGATGCAGTTTTTCCGGATTCTTCCATTTTTTGCATCGCTTTCCCGGCTTCGTTCATGGCACGTTCGGCTTCCTTCATTTCTTTTGCAAGGTCGGCATTTGATTTTTTCAATGTGTCTATAGAAGAAGAAACCTTCACCAGTTCGCCCTGTACGCCTTTGGCATCGAGGCTTAGAATCCATCTGATCTGATCGTCTTTAAGTTTTGCCATAATTATCTACCTTTCGCTTTTCTATATGCTTCAGCACTAAATGAATTGTCATTTTTATTTTTATTTCCAGTTGATTTTCCAGTTGATTTTCCATGTTCAGGGCCAAATGCCTGTTTGAGGGCTTCGCCAACGCTGTCGGATATCTCTTTGCCATAGCCGTAACGAATGTCTCTGAGCGCATTGTTATAGAGGATACCCCATACCTGGCGGTTATAGATTTTCCAGTTGCCGTGCTTTTTCATGTCGAGAAAGCGCATGTGTTTGACAATATATGCGTTGACAATGAATTTATCTCCCTGTGCCTGAATAAGGTAGTCGGGATTTTGAAGCGATTCGAGGAGCGATCCGGAACGGACGCCGATGGTTGGACCGCTTCGCCTGACCTGTTTGAGCGCTTTGCCTTCCAGTCTGATATTTTGTTTGGCAATTTTTAAAGAGGCATTGTAAATGTTTTGAACGTCGCGCTGGAGTGCCTTGAGGATGAAATCCTGTTTTGTCATGTTCTCGCTGATCATCGTTTTTTTGCAGCGAAAGTAGGCATGAGAATTGTGTGAAGAAAGGACATAAGACGCCGGAAAAATTTCCGGCGTCTATTTAAAAAAAATCATCAAATTATCAGGAAAAGTTAGATTGTCGTGTGGCCAAATGAGTAAATAGCATACAGCACAAGGAAAATGATTGAAAGATGAAAAAGCAGCAGGAGATAGTATCCTAATTTTCCATGCCATGTGTTCCATACGTTTTTTGCGCCGCCAAAATATGCTTCATCAATTCTTCTGAAATCGGGAAAAAACAGACCTCGCCCAATTCTGATGGCTTTCACTAACGATATCAGCGAAGCAATATAAAGAATGATAAAGATAACTGTTGCCATGATGCAAAGATACTGATTTTTTTCAGATTTCGAACAGTTCGTTGAGTTTTTCGTCGATGAGCTGTCGGTGGCGTTCGGCGGCGAGGTGCTTGTAGGCGTCGCGGCTTTTAGCATCGCTGACGTTGGCGGCGAGGCTGGCGTTGAGTTCGAAGTTGCCTTGGGCTACGCCGGACCGGTAGGATTCTGATTCGGGCGTGCCGGGGGTTTGCAGGTCGGCAAGGAGCCGGGCGCGGTCGATCTTGTGCTGCTGTCCGACGAGCAGGACGGTCTGATCGAGCGGGAGCTGCAGTTCGCCGCAGCGGAAGATGATTTCCGCTGCGGTCATGCCATCAAGGAGGCGTTCACCGGTTGTTTCTTCGTTACTGTTCATTTTCGCAAATTTTTTTTAACAGATTACGCAGGCGGCGAAGGAATCTGAGATGATCTATCAACTGGCTTGAGATTTTCAGTTTTTTTTCATTATCAGATACATCATAATCGACGTTGTCAATAAGAAAATTTTCGACATCTTCGATGCAAAGGAATATGACTGATTCATCCTGCAATTCGGCAACAGTCTGAATGACGTTTTGTGAGAGATTTATTTTCATGACTGGCCTCCTTCCATGTCAGCAATTAATTTGCTGATCTTATCAATTGCATCATCTTCACCGGAAGCTATTAAATAGCGAGGAGGTTCACCTTCAAATAAAAGAGATATTTCAATAAGCAGAAATCCAGCTATTCCCTCTTTTTCAATGAAATTATTAAAATCTTCCGGTTCATGATAATCAGACAATTCATCTTCTGTATAGGCTGGAAACAAATCCATCACATCGTTAATGTCTAAGTCACAAATGAAATTGCTGCCATAATGGCAGTCTCTAATATACATATCAGGCGTTATTACTGTAACGGTTGCCAATACCGTTTTGTCGAGAAGCCAATTCCACAGTTTTTTCATGACTCACCTCCTTCCCGGATTGTAAGGGTGAGGTCGAAGCCTGCGGCCTGAAAGCGGAGGGTGTTGACCTGGCCGGCGAGGGTGACGGATGTCTGCAGATGCTCGAAGCGGCGGAACTGGCGGCGACATTCGAGGTAGAAGTCGCGCAGGACTGAGAGGGCGGGCCGGACGGGGAGCCGGCGGCTGATGGCGGGCTCCGGCGCGCGGAGGCGCGAAGGCGCGAAAGGGACGACGCCGGCCGCGGGGTGTGCGGAGGCGGAGGAGCGCAGCGTGACGCTACGCTCAGCGGCGGCATCGGGCGCGAAGGCACGAATGCTTGAATGCGCGAAGGAACCGGTACTGGCGCCGGTGGGGCGCGGTGCAGTCGCGGGGACTGCGGGGGAAAATTGT
>Ga0209628_10002498_pt1 | contig 12518 bp, 6 predicted proteins | sample TergutCu122P4_FD_187285 | JGI IMG/M metagenome (GOLD analysis project Ga0209628, IMG submission 187285) | Cubitermes ugandensis P4 segment gut microbial communities from Kakamega Forest, Kenya - Cu122 P4 (SPAdes) (version 2) | ecosystem: Host-associated > Arthropoda: Insects > Digestive system >...
CAGGAGGGAGGGTGGAGGTTGTGGCTTCACTCTCTCAAGGTTGCACAGCTGCTGCGCAGTGCGGCTTGTTTACACACAAATCAGTCCCGGTCATATTTTAACCACCTTGTATAATTTTAAATGCCAAAACTGATGAGCCTGCAGTAGCACTTATTTATTTAAGGTGATAGTGATCTTCTAGCCCTTGTGTAGACGAGCCCCCCAATTGAACATAACACATACATTTAGTTTTGAGTGTGGAACTTTTATATACACTGTATGAAGCCAAATGTAATTCATACTGAGTAGTTAACTGCAAAATGGCGAAACCTTTTTAATTTGAAGTACCATGTAATTCAAAGTATTTGACATTCCCCAGTCTTAAACACAGGATTTTGTACACTTTTTAATGCACTTAGTTCAAAATACAGCTATTTTGTAATTCAAAGCTTTGTTACTGTCCTTGGATTACTGACAGCCAAATAATTCAAAATATAGTACAACTCCTTTAGGCCAGAATCTGATGACCTAGCACTCCTGATAGTGTGGCATAACAATTGGCAACTTCTAGTGAGTGAGCTTTGGCAAAATGGCAGGTGAGGTAAGAGAAAGGTGGTGTGACTGAACATATTCAGGATATCTGCAGAATGATACATCACACAAAAACTAATCAATTTTTGATGAAGTTATATTGATGTTATGTGCATAATAGAAAGATTTCTGGTTTGTCCACATTTCATCCATGAATACCCTTTCACATAAATGAAATTTCACCTTAGGAATTTAAACCAACAGGAGTTTGTGGGCATAATGAATTTTGGTGCGTACTAGATGTATTACAATCAATAATACAGATGAAGGCCAAATTAATGATAATTAGTTTTCTCAAAGATTATTCCTCAAACTGATGACAAAATGTGTATTTAAATCTCTTTCTTTGCGAGATTGCAGGCTTGTACTGTAGTGCAGGTTTTTTTCTTTGTGGATGTTACTGAGCATAGATTTACCTGGGTAACCAGATACCAATGTGCACTGTGTAACATCCTGGAAGAGTGAGGACCTTATATATAATTTTCTTTGGGACTTAACATATTCTGTTAGTGATTTCCTTTCAGCAGTGGAAGTCTCTGCACTGTTCATTATTTGTGTAGCTGAACACGTTTACCTGATTCTGGAGATTCTGTTTTATATGTTTATACTTTTAAATTTTCACTTCCAGTATGTGGACTTTCAAAATTCATGCCAATACAAGTTTTGTAATCTTGTTTGTAATCAGACTTTTGGTGGAAGGTATTTTTTAAGTTAGAACAATTATTTTTATAATAAACTGTTTTTTTTTACAAATTGTCCCTGTTCTTTAGTCCCCCTACCTATCTTTTCAGGCAGTTGGCAATATAATGCCTTAGCAAGGGCAATGGCCCATTCCATATCCTTTCCCATTCTTCTTCCATAACAGCCTGTCATTCAGTTCTATATTACCTGTGCAGTTGCAGAAACATCAATAAATAACACTACATTCAGTTACTTTTGCCTCAGTGCATTCAGTTATCTACCTACCTGTCAGTAGCTTGACTGTGCTGACAGTTTTTTCTATATGTTGTCCATCATTCACACTGTAATTAGTCTGTCTGAAAGTTTTTGTCATGTACCATTCACTTTGTCCAATTTCCATTTTCCTAGTTTCAACACATTCATGGCAGAAAGGTAGTTACCTGTTTCTGTGGCTCTCACATCAGCATGCAGAAGGAAACTGATTGTTGTGCTGCACCAAATTTTTGCAGCTGTCTTTTGTTTTGCAGTAGATATCGGTAGTTAATGGCTTGTAGAAAGCCGTTACATTAGGCAGCAAGACAAAACCAATTACGTGTACCTCAGATAAACAGGGACAAAAAAGTTAATTTAAAAGACAGATGTTACCAGACTTTTACCAACTTAATGGCATCTAGGTTAGATATCTGTACAAAACAATGTTTCTCTTTTATTAAGATATGACCCATTAGACATGCTGCAAGATGAGCCCTGAAAATATTAACAAAATCTGCCAGTTCATTATTAATCTTTATTTGTAGTTACTTATCTTTAATTAGCTGAAAATGTTGAGCACAAGATCATTAATGAATAATTGGGAAGGATGTGGCAGAAAAGCCATTGCCTATTTTGAGGTACACTGTTCCAATTTTGCCTGGAGGGGTTGCGACAGTCCACAAAAATCACTGTTATGATAGCCAATCAAATCACCAGCTAAATTGCATGTTATGTTCCTTTAAAGAATATGCATTGCAGTACATACTAGTCCAAAAGCAAATGGTGCAGAAGGTAGACATCAAAAGTTATACCTACATAACCTCTTCTCCAGTTTAGTGTTCATATCTGTTGTGCTCTGGAGAAACATTATAAGCTATTCAAATGGCTGAACAATTGCAGCTGCCAGATTTAAATTTGTGAGACTGACCACAAAATACACAAATGGAATATTATGTAATAACCACATGTTGGAAAGATAATTTAACAGCACACAGTAAATAATTTACGAATAATTTTTATTAATGCATCACAAGCCTTAAAGACAGGGAAAGACATTACATCCCAGAATAGTGAATTACCAGTAGTTTCTTTTATGATGCAGAGATTAAGCAGATGTGTCCATAGATTCAACTGACTCAACTGTGTGTACTGACACCTCTTCAATGTCAACAGGCATAGTCTTGCTGGACAGAACAGCTGTGGTACCTCTCTTGTAATGGTATGATCCTTGCCTGGAACATAGAGTTGACAAATGCCAATGTTTCTGTTCCTTAATGTCTGGTAATCCTGTTTACAAGATGGAAACTGTAAGAGCCTCAATGACAAACACCGCTTTCACTCACATTAATTTAATCGCAAATATTTGATTAAGTAGATATTAATACAAGCAAATAATCATACAGTTTGGGCCTTTGCATACTCCCTTCTCCCCAATTCATATTATCAATTAAAACTTAAGCCTTTCACAGTAATGCACATTAGAATTTATACTTGACTGAAGAGACACACCAATGTCCAGTATAGACAGTCACACAGGGGAAAGGGAGAGGCTAATAAGCACAAACTATGGAAAAACTCACAATCATTGCACTTTTTCCTAGCACTGTAGATGTCAGGCTGTCAAAATAAACACAGGATTCTCAATCACCTATTAGATAATGCTTGGCCTGGCATGTCTTTGCCTTTCAATTTCATTATCTTGCCTCTCCCCTCCCTGGGAGTAGAACAGATAATCCTTCACCCATAACCAATTTATACTTCTATAAAACTTACAAACAAAAAAAGCCCCTGAAGTTCTGCAGTTATTTATTCCTGCTAGCTTATCCATGCAGGTGGAAGCACCGACAGCAAATTCTGCATTACGCTTCCCTGGTATGCACTTTCATCAGCATAACACCAGGGATTTTTACACAGTGCCCAAAACACAGGTGCAGCCAAATAATATTGGACTAATCTGTTGGCTGGATGTAGAATTTAAACTAACACCCAGACTCTTGGATATATCAGTTCTCAGAATGGATGTAAGAAAGAAATCTCTTAAAGAGAAGTGTTTTATATAACAGTGCTGTTAATTGCTAAGATTATACACCACAATGGGAGATGAATGAAATATGAATATGGAGCACTGGTGGAATGATAATGAAAGGGGAGAACAAGTATTTGTAGATGAATGAGTTGCATCCAATAAGCAGTTCAATGACATGCATGCACCTACAAATGAAAACTAACCTCTTTCCCTTCGCATTTATGTCACCATATGGACGAATGTACTCCACGCTACCCTTACGGATGACACAGATATTCACATTGCTGCCTGATCCAAGATCATTGAAGATTCCTGCTTGAATGGCATCATTAACCAGCTGTTTCCCTTCCTCTTCCTGTAACCAACAACACAGAAGAGTAATAACACATTACCACTACCAGAAGTGTATGCAAAATTTTATTGCGGGAAGGAATGTTAAGAAACTACTTCAAATTACACAGTCACTAATCAACTTTAAACTTTCGGTGAAAGATCTGGACATTTAAATTTTAGCATACCGTTTATATGATATTTGAGTATTTTATGAACCAAAAAACATATTCTGAAATACATGGCATTTTGTGGAGGAAAGAACAGAGACTGTGCAGCATGCCTCAAAAAATTCAGTAAGTATAAAATGTGGTATCTGGAGGGTAGCAGTACACTTGTGCTATATATATATAGATAGAACACAAAGTGGCTAATGGTTAATGCTAATATCCCAAACTGTTTTCGTCATCACTCATTTATATTCCCTAACATTTTATTCTGTACTTTCCTTTTACTGCATCATCCTAGTAATTTCAGTAAGTGGTGAACTGACTGCAAGAATCTTAAAGATCAGTTTAACATAATGTCATAAAGATGGTAACATACATGAATGTTGCATCTGCTATAAAAACAGCAAAATACTTTTCTGACTGATATTTCATTTACACATCACTTCAGTTTAAACAAAACACTACATACTGCACAACTCTTTATCAAACTAATTCCACAGAGAACAGTCCAGAAGCTAATAGTTGCTGTGGTAGTAAAAAGAGTTCTTGCCAATTATCAAACATGTATATTGAGTACATGTACTCTGATCCGTAATTCTCTTTACCTACAAATGACAAAAACTTGATTGGAGGCTTACAGTCATATTTGGCTTCCACCTTGTCTCAAACACAGCCATTGCAGCAAGGGAGCCAGAACCCATTGTAGCATAAGGCAATGGATCAGACGATCCATGTGGGAAGATGCAGTACAGATGTGGACCAGTGTTGTCAACTCCACCCAGGACAAGAGCTGCACCTATGTAGCCCTAAGGCACAAGTAACTGTGTAAATAGAGTTCTGAACAGCACATGTTAAGTCTACTTGCCTGCTGCACAAGTTTCCAGTCCAGTTAAATCTTTTGGATATAGCCTCAAAGTTTATCTTTGTTATCACGTTTGTAACTGTTGACTTGCAGGCAATATTTCATGTAAGATGTAAGTAGATTTGACATATTTCCTAAAAAAAAATTTCAATGGCTGTAATTTCCTTCACACCAAACATTATGAACAATACCCTCATGGTTGCCATGTCATTTTACATTCTACTTACGCAGTGCCTTAAATGACTACTTCCAAGATCTATTAACATGCATCATTTTAGGATCCTAAAGTGGTATTAATGTCACTGCTATCTCAAAGTTTGTGTGCCCACCTTGTTATTATTTATGACAAAATTGAAAGGTGTGATGTTGAAGTGGCCTGCAATGGCATAATATTTATACAATGTGGCATGAAAATCAGTTGGCTGGTTCCAATGTTCATTTAGACACAGACACAGGCATGGGGTGCATGGTGATCCAATAAACCCCACGTTTGAACTTTTACTTGGAAGTAAGAAAAAATGCTGATCATGGACGGATATCAATTGCAATACTCTGTTCATTTAAATAATTTTACTATGATACTTTTAACTTTTGCTGTCTACTGTTAAACATTTGATAGGATTTGTATGTCACAAATCCCTGGCAACAGTAAATAAATTTATGATGGTGGGAAGGCTACCCATCTTAAAACCTCGCCGGACAGCAGGAAATTCCTTTTAACACAGCATTTAATTCAGAAGCAGAAATATTTAATGGCAGAATGTAAAGACACGTATTTCCCACTACAGTGTGCTTTACTTAGTCCTACTGTTTCACTACAGCACTCTTGCCAACTGCCTTGTTTTGCCCCCCATTGCACAGAAAAGTTATGCAGTTGAACTGTTGCTGAGTGCTTGTATTTGTGTCTACCACCACTGCTGTGCATGGCCTGACAGCCACTCACAGCTGATCAGCATTAGTAGCTTCTTGAGTTGAATGGGGGTTACCATGCTTCTCAAGGATGAAGCCATGATATATTATAGAAGGGCATAAACATAATTTAAATTTATACTTTAAATGGTAGGCTGTGGTGTTTGGTGCAATTTGTTTTGTGGGTTTAGTGCGCCATAGTTACTTTCTTAACTTCTCTTGGCCAAAATGTGCTTTAAAAAAAGCTTCTGTAAAGATATGTAAGAGAAGCCCATCACTAGCAGTGAAATTGCACGTCATTAGATGTGCCAAAACAGAACACCAGTTTGATGTTTACAAATTGATAGAGATCATGCAACTGAGAGTACAATCTATTTTGAAAAATAATAGCAAAATCAAAGAATGAATGACTTATGGATGAATCACATGTGGTTTAGTTGGTGTGATACAGTTGGATCTTGATGGCCTACTTCATTGGGCTTGTTGTTCTGGTTGGCAACTTTGCATTTTAGTTCATCTGTTGCTCTGCATCAGGTGTTTTGGTGGCCAAATATTAAACTTAAAACCCACATGGTTCTGTTACTTTAAACGTCACATTTTTGAATGCATTTCACATATACATATGTGTGAAAGTTTTCCCTATACAAGCCACAAAGGCATACAGGTGGACTGGAGCCCAAGCTGGACCCAGTCTTAAGCTCAGCACTAGATGGAGGTGCCACATACACAAATATGCCCCATGAAAACTGAAGCAGAAAGAAAACAGCTCAGTGCTCATCTAGAAACATACTTCCCTTACCTGATAGCGGAACAACATCTGTGCAAACATATTGTTTGCTGTGACAACACGAACAACCCTCCCTGTATTTAGATGGTGAAGTTCTAATTGAGATGCAATCAAAGAACAAGTCTTCTCCGTATCAGCTGCTGTACCAGCACCACAACAGTAGATATTAGGAGCTATATAATGAATTTTGGCACAGTTCTTATCAGCTACAATAGTATGCTCTGTAGCTCTGGTGTCAGCTCCAAGGATTACACCATCTTTGTATATTATTCCGGCGATTGTTGTTCCCGTCTTCACTGCCTTCGGTACAGGAAAGCCCTTATTTGCAAGGAAGGCATTCCTAGAACAAGAAGCACAAAATACGAGGTTTACCTACAACTGTCATTGTCTTAAATTAAATTTGCCCGTAAGTACGTCAGCATCCAACACTATGGACTACACGGTTGCGATTTAGTCGATGTTTGTAGGAGTGCGGACTGCTTCCCGTTCACTTTTGACAAATATGGTATATTACAGTACAATATTTTACTACTTGTTCGTAATAGTAACAGGCGTGACAAAGCATGTTACAAGCCTCGTTAACATATGCTGCAACTATTCAAGAACTAATACGAAACTTTGGGCACAAGACGTTCCTGATCCAGAGTATTCAAGATTCAGCGGGTTTGTTCTTACCTTTGGCAATTCTCAAACGAAAACCCAGGCCGATCGTAATCTGCAACCAACACAGACGCCATATTCACGGTATACCTATCAAATTTACCACATGGATGACTTGTGTTACTACCTATGTAATCTGTGCTACCCACAGATTATACAACCCATCATAGTCATTGTCGGTTTGATTAATCCGAGGTGGCGTGAAGTGAGGTATGGGTATACTAGATGATCTGTGGGTATGGGTACGTACAACCACCGATAAGCAAATGTTGTGCGTGTTTCAGTAGTCTGTCATAAACAGGTTGTTGGGGAGTGGTGTTTAGAGACCAGCATTGCATATTTTGTGCAATATATGAATACGAGTGATCAGTTCCGCCTCCCAGATATGAGTGGGGGAGCTGTACAGCTGATCTGAGGTTTCTATTATTGCCAGGGTTTGAAGCCCTGTCATCTTTTCTCCGGTCAGTCAACGTGAGTGTTACATTTTGTTACAGAATTAGCGCACCTTAACTTAGCGTAATCCATACTAACGTAAAACGGTCGTAATCTAATCTAACCCAACCTGTGTTATCGTTAAGTATCCTATTCGAAACTATCCTGATGTTACCGAGCGTAACTTACCCTAACCTAACATGGTATACACTGTCCTAACCTCACTTAACCTAAAATCGACGATTTCAGGACCAACACATGGTACTCAGTACAGTACTGAAGTGTGGTCCTGAATATATGTACATAGTGCAAATGAAGTGTAATGTGGGCGATGTGCAACACAGCGTGTACAGTTGGCAGGAGGGTAGTGTGTTTAGTTATTAATAATCTGTGGTGATGACAGTGGCGATACAGCGCGGATGGCCGGAGTAATAGCAGTGTGTGTGTGTGTGTGTGTGCCGTAATAGATTAATGCGAATTATTTTAGAGTAGGTCTGTTATATGTTGAAGGTGTTATTATCTGTGTTTGCAATCTAAACTTAGTGAATGTTAACCTGTGTTAGCACCCTGTCTGTATAGTTGAAAAACTGAAATATTTACTGTGACATTGTAAATACATAATTTTTCTGTCGCAGAGAGATAATGCACAAGAGCCACAGAAGTTTGCTGGTGTTACGATAAAGTGCAAGGCATGTCAGAAGGTGAAATTTGCTCTATTTGAGACTGTTTAATGTATGATTATCTTGTCCACATACATTTTGATTTTTTATTTGTCTCTGTTTTGCAGTTTGTGAACTTGGAATGCAAGTAATTCTGTCTGGAAGATGAAAAATGGGAGTCAAAGTTGCTTACCTGACTTTGTTTATTCTTCTTGTGCTAGGACTTCTGTTTTATTGTGAATTCCTCATTTACTATTTTGTTCTGCTGCAGGTAAGTGATGCACATTATTAACATGCGGAACGGTAGTCAGGAACTACCAATAACTTTTCTCTTTATAAATCACTGGTGCAGGAATCAGCATTCGTTTTTGTAGTTTATCTTAAAATTTGTAACTGATTGTCACAGACCTTTAAGCTTCAATCCAGAACAGTTTAGGCAATATGAAAAGAAAGACACCTCACTAACATTTCTTAGTATTACTTGAAGACTTGCATTCTGGACTAAGAAGGCCAGACTGCAGAGTTTTCTGAATGTGTATGTGTTATGTTTTCCAGTCAGATGGTAGACACTAAACGTGCTATATACATCTTATTCTTGGGTTCTGAATGGAGGTCTTTGTATCCTTTATATGTGAGGCTGTGTAGGCTTCCCAGCAGTTCTGAAGGCAGTACTAAAAGGAAAATATCACTTTCGTTGCCAATAGTCAGTCCCTGCTTTTCTCCCCATAGCCTTTGGGGCTAATGCTGCGTGTCTTCACTGCCAAGCTTTAAGTACGCTTTTACTAACTAGAAGCTTGTTGAGTAATTTAATGAAGAGGTCTGTTTCTTGCCATGTGGTAACTTTACTTCATCTCCTGTATCTGGGGAGCATGGAATGCCCAGAGAATGATAAAATGGTTGTCCTAGGCAAGAGTTGACAAAAATAACACCTTGTTTTTTTCCAAGGGACTGTAGCCATGGTTTTCCTTCTGCCATTTTCTCTTGAATGTCTTTTTCCTGGTTGTTGTGCAAGTCCATCAATTGTTACTTGAATTTGTCTTCAAAATGGTCTACCCAGGTTTCATCTCCCATGACAACATGTAGTTGCAGGTCCCAGCCTTCCCTGTTTTAGTGGAGCAGAATATCTGTGGAAGTTGCTTTCCTAGCCTCTTTTTGCAACATTTGTGGTACATAACAAGCAGAGACCTTGGATTAGATGAGTTCTTTGATGATTGCCCCTACACTGCCTTTACCAATGGGTAGGATGGATGATAATTCATCAATTATTATGCAGTGATTGTGGCATATCAGTTCATCAGCTTCACAGTACACTTCGAGCAAATATTGCGTAACTGCAAGTTGGCTTCTCATCATCAGCAACCAAACACTCCATGACTGCTCATTTTAAAAGCACAATCTCTGCAATTTTACAATCAACTGTGATGCTGCCATTAGGTGAGTGAAACAGTTATGACTACTAGAAAATGACTGAGTATATTCAAGGACTTCACTGATGTGAGTATTTCATTAAGTAATGTTAGAGAAAAAACAGGAGATTTCTTAGTAACTGCCCCTCATGTGCCAGTTAAATACTTTCTGTGCATTTTTATGTTCCGTGTTGGTTGCCACAGTTGGATTTATGAAGGACTGACAAAACTCTTAGTAATTCACTTGGGGTTATTTGTCTGTTTTTTTTTGTGTCTGGCATTTGTAGTTGCAGTCAGATCCAAGCAATACTGAAAACACTATTAAGTTTTATGGACTTTGGAATTCTTTCTCTGTGTTCTTATGTCTTGTGTTCATGGCCAGTGGACAGTGTCATGACTGGACTACATGCTGGATGACTGAGGAATTGTGCTTCAATTCCTGGCAGGGCTGGATATTTTTCTTTTCTGTGAAGCATCATCCTCATGGTCAGTGGGTTCTGGGGACTCTTTTTCCACAGTAAAGAGGCCAGTGTCCAAAGCTGCCTGCTGACCTCCATTTAGGGTCGTTAAGAATACATGAAGCTGTACCTCTTCTCCCCATTATGCCTTCGTGGCATGCACAGGGACCACATTACCTTGGTGTTCATGGCCATAGCTAGACTGAGCATAACTGAAAACAATTCATTTGATACTTAACTTTAGTGTTTGCTGTGGTGTTATGTCCATGTTTGTGTCCACAGTTGGATGAGACAGGACTAAAAAAACATTGCTTACTTTTACTTTTTTTGTGTTCTTATGTTCAGTGTTGGTGGCCACAGTTAGACCCAAGCAAGGCAGATGACACAATTAATGTAAGGCAAGATGAGCAACCAGTTCGTGCTCTTCTGCTGGCAGACACACATCTTCTTGGATCCCGCAAGGGCCATTGGTTTGACAAGCTGAGGAGGTAATTATATTAGAGAGAGTTCAGATGTGATAGAAACTAATTTTCTGACCCTTGTGGTTGTCATGCATTGGTAATTCATAAAAATTGTGTCCAGTTTGTATGCTTTTAATGATGAAAGTGCCATTTTCTGCGTTGTTTTTCCATTTGTGTTGTGTTAAGAAGTTTATGATGCCATTGATTCTTTTCACTGTAATGATTTCTCCTTCTAAGTGTTACTCATTCGAATGTGGTTACACTGTATTTTGGTATAATTTTACATCAGAAACAATGAGTTATGGATGTAGCTCACATGACCATACTCCTGAATCTTAGACAACTCTAATGTTCTTACTGCTTACAAGTGGAAATATGTTTTTGAAACATTTTTACAATCGCCATCATTTTTGTTGGTTTTGTCATCATCATCGTCATCTTTGTCATCATCATCATCATCATCATCATCATCATCATCATCATATTCAATTCGTTATTCATTAGTGAAACTTAACAACCTAATGACCAACTACAGTGTCAGTATGAATCAAAACAAAGAACAAATGACTAGGTAAGCTAAACGTTATCCCTGTACATGCCTGAAAGGCCCTTATGGCTCCGGGAGGTTGAGGCCCTCAGTTTTCCTGGACAGTTGGTGCATGAAGATGGTAAGGTTGTCAGCCCTACACTCCAGCTGCTGTTACCCCTCAGGAGATATCCCTGGTCCTTATTTCTGTTACAGACTGAGTTGACCACAAGGCTGTAAGGCGGTCGGCAGGATTAAATCAATGAAAAATCCAAATGACCCCATCAGGAATCAAACCCATAACCTTCAGGCTTGTAGCGCATTTCCACAACCAACTGTGCTGTCGCGTACCACGAACAAATGAACAGATAAGAATGAAGTTCAAGGGTCGGGGGGAGAAGTACAAGAGAACCCCCATTTAAGATTTGTCTAGGGGACAATTTTTTTTGTACTGTAAATCAAGAAAAATCTTAAATTGCGGTGTGTCAGAATCAAATAGAAAACTAGTATTGCAATTACAAAAACATATTTACTCTAATTTTAACCCTTATGATGTTTTCCTTCAATCCGTTTTGTATGTTTTTATGGGACTCAAAAAAACTTTGGCTTTTCCCTTCACTAGACATTTTATGAGTCCATTCTTCTGTCAGCATGGAGTATGATGATTGTCATAAAATAGCTTGTGGTTACCAGTTGTAATCAACCAATAGCAATGTTGAGTTAGAGATATGCTTATATGTAAATGGCTCCATCTCCAGACTCTGACCAGTCACATGCAAACTTCCTTTCAAGAACTATTAGTACACTGCTGTGATAGTTTGCACTAGATTTTGACATCAGTTCACTTTCATTGTGCATAAATCATGGTGTTATTTACATAACCAAAACACCAGGACTGTAAACACAAACTCCAAATTGAGGCTCCAAAACAGTGCAGGCGCCGAGCTTCGATGTCTGTAATGCTTGAAGAACCTGAAACTGAGAAACCTTAAAATTGAGAACAGTTGTAAATTATTTATATGGGGATTTGGTTGGGACCACAAAAAATGAACCTAAATTGCAGGATAATGTTAAATCAAGATTCTTCTGTGTTTTCAGTGGTGGCTGTTGATGCAAAAATTCCTCATCTCCTAGATGTGCAGATTTAGAGAACAGATCCTTTCTGTTAACAATAGTTTATGTTGGCTGTGGTTATTTTTCTGTTGTTGTTGTTGTTTAATTTTCATTAGTATTAATAACTGTAGTACTTCATCTTTTGGAAGGACTCATTACTGCAGTGAAAATGTGATTTAAGTTAAAATTATCAGACAGCCTTACAGATTCGGCTAT
>Ga0209628_10002500_pt1 | contig 12517 bp, 9 predicted proteins | sample TergutCu122P4_FD_187285 | JGI IMG/M metagenome (GOLD analysis project Ga0209628, IMG submission 187285) | Cubitermes ugandensis P4 segment gut microbial communities from Kakamega Forest, Kenya - Cu122 P4 (SPAdes) (version 2) | ecosystem: Host-associated > Arthropoda: Insects > Digestive system >...
AAATAGGTGTCGACCATGCGGGTCGCACTTCGATTGTTAATGTAGCGCGCGACGTGGGGATAAGCCGTTATCAGAGCGCCGAGCACGAACAGCATCACCGCCGACATCCTGCGCAGGTCGTCACGCGAAGAGAACAGCCCGCCCTTCTTGCGCGTGCGGAGCTTCTCCGGCGTGTCTTTCCGCTCGATCCGTATGCGTGTGTCTTCTGCCATACGCTCCCGCTACCTACTCGTCTTTCTTGCGCTTGCGCACAAAGACGAACACGATAAGCCCCGCGACTCCCGTGCACGCCAGTATGGCAAGGAGGAAATCGCGTTGGGTCGAGGATAGGTTGGTCACGTCGAAGGGGCGGCGACGGGTCGCGAACTCCTCGAGCTGACCGGTGTAGGCGGTCCTTTCACCCATCACCAGATAGCGATGGCTGTTGATCATATAGGGATGGCATGTCAACAGGGTTGCCTTGTCCTTTCCTTCCACAATCGCGAGGTATGAGACATCCTCAGGCTCGATGATCTGGATATCGACGACCTTGTAAGCAAGGATATCAGAAGTGTTGCGGATGAAGAACTCGTCGCCGATCTCGAGCTTGACGATATCGGAGAAGAGCTTCGCCGTCGGCAGTCCGCGGTGCCCCGATAAAACGGTGTGGGTCGATGCCCCGCCGATGGGAAAAGAGGTGCCCGGCAGCCAGCCGGCGCCCTTGCTCAAGACGAGATCGGTTGCCCCCTCGTAGATCGGCAACTTCATATTGATGCGGGGGATCTCCAGCGTGCCCAACACATCGCCGATACCGGACAGATCGATCACGGTCGGTCCCGCGGATTGCGCATCCGAGAATGGGTCGGATAAGATGGGCTGGTTGTTTACGAGCGCTCGGTTGTATGCCTGTGCTTCGGCAAGCGTTTGGGCCCACACCCCGGCATCGATCAGCCCCGCATCTTCGACGAACTGCTCGGCGACGCTGGTCTGCGTCCGTTCGTTGATCAGGCGGCTGGTAATCGGGTAGAGCAGAACAAGTGCGCCCCCCACCAAGAGGAGAACGGCGAAGACATATCTTGCCCAGCTTCTGAATTTTTTCCCCATGGGTGATCCTACGTTGACTCGATATGTTTACGATACTGTCTCTGAACCAGTATCGTGAGTATCAATAGTAATACGAACACAGCGACGATAAGGAAGTATTCCCAGTACTTCTGGAAAAACGTGATGCGTCCCTCGACGTTCTCAGCCATGTCTTCGACATACTCGGTGCGATGCCCGGTGACCAAAAGGCGGTGGCTGTTGATCATATACGGCTCGCAGGTGATAAGCGTCGCCAGGTCCCTGTCTTCCTGGACCTGAAGCGACGTCGCTTCGGCTGGAAGCACGATCTTGATCGACTCGACCTCGTAGGCGAGCCTCTCGTCGAGGGTGTCGATAAAGAATAGGTCGCCAACTTCGAGCAGTCCCAAATCGCGGAACATGTGCGAAGTCGGCAATCCCCGATGCCCCACCAGCACCGTATGGGTGCTCTCGCCGCCGATAGGCAGGGAACTGCGCTCCATGTGACCCACCCCGATGGAGAGGACGTCGTCGCCGTCTCCATGGTAGATGGGCAGTTTGACGTCGATCTTGGGGATGGTGATAAATCCCATCGAGGGACCGACGTTGAGCGTACTCATATACACCACCGAGGAAGCGTCTCGTTCCGTGTCCAGAAGGTCGTCGGTGACATACCCCTCGAGGCCGGCGATGTATTCGTTGTAGATGCGCGCGGACTCGCGCTTGCTGACCAACGTCGCCTCATCGAAGGCGGCGACTTCGGCCGTATAATCGTAGATTACCCGTGTCTGGGCTCGATAGTTGAGGATGTTCGAGACCAACGGATAGAGGAAGGCAACCGCTCCTACTACGAAGAGTAGGACATAGACGGATTTACTCAGTAACAGTTTCCGTACGGTTGCCTTCTGGTTCATCTCATTCTTGCACCATTACACTGGTTGAGGCGTTCTAGTCGCCTGCAACCTCGCCGGTGTCCTTCTTCTTCCTGAACAGGAAGACAGCATAACCCATCATGGACAGTCCGACAACGGTGAACAGTGCCATACCGATGCCACCGGTTTGCGGAATCCGCAGTCCGGCTCTGTTCTCGACATTGATGCCGGGGGTAGCTGCAACATAGCTCGTCTTGGTGACGACGAATGCGGCAGGATCCCTCATGAGATTGTAGGTGGTGCCTGCACGCGTCGGAGCCTTCGTCTCAACGAGATAGTAGGTTCCACCCGCAAGACCCTTGATCTCGAACTGGCCTGTTGCGTTCGACTTCATGACGATATCGGATCCGACAGTCATCGGCGTCGCGAACATTGAGGCGGTGTTCGCGGCGATCAACTCCGTCGTCCATTTGACGAACGTGGTTCCCGCGGCATTGGTCGCGATCTTGAACTCGGCACCCTCTAGCGTGATGGTTGGGTTCGCGCCGTCGACCTTGACCCATTTGAATCCACCGGTCCAGACCTTGGGGGGATCTGGCGGTCTGTTCGTTCCGGAGCCACCATGGCCGTTGTTGAACTCGAGCGCGGCGTCGTTGGCGATATCCTCGCCCATGACGGCGGTGTCGTTGATAATCGTCTTGTATGAGACGAAGATGTTCTTGCCGGCGTACGCGGTGATCAGATCGGGATCGAAGGTCAGGGTCAGCGTCGTGGCTGTGACCGCCTTGGTGTAGCACGTCGCCGGGATCTCGACTCCGTCGACCTTGACCGAGACATCACCGATGCCGTCGGTGCCCGCCCAGGAGAGCTTGGTATCAAGGGTATCGACCATCTTGAAGGTCAGATACTGATCGATGTCGGCCGGAACAGGAAGCTTGACCGTCCAGGGAATCACATCGCCGATCTCGTAGGTCTTCTCCTTGGCACCGTCGACCTCTTTGTCGGGCACCGGTGATGCTCTGAGCAGGAGGTGGACGATCGCGTTCTCGGTGGCGGTCGCAGCGGTGAACCACGACTCGGGGTTGTTGCCGGTCGCACTATAGGAGACCACGCCGGCGCTCACCGTGAAGTAGATCGGACGGTTGTCGATCAGGTACCCCGTGGGAACCGTGGTGTTGATCAGCTGGTATTCGCCCGCAGGCAGGTCGGCAAGCGTTGCGATGCCGGAGGGCAGGGATGCCGTGTCGATCTTGACATAGTCGCCCGCGGCGTTCTTCTTATAGATGTCGAACGCGGTTCCGCCGATGCGGAGCGATGTCGCCTTGGTCAGACCGGTCTTGGTCTCGACATCCAGTCCCGGAATCTTGAGGACGTTCTTCGGATACACATGGAGCGCGTTGGCGCCGGTGCCGAAGTAGGCCGTGCCATCGACTTTCATGGCAGGAAGCTCAAGCAGGAACGGCACGCCGATGAACTCGGTGATGTTGAGGTCCGCGGCGTTCGTCTCGGCAAAGATATACATACCCTCTGCCATGCCGTTGATCCTGACGGTTCCGTCCACCCCGGTCGCACTGGTGAGAGTACCGCCCGTCAGTATCGTCGGGTTCGCAGTCGCATACGCTTCGATAGCCGCAATATTTGCGAGTCCTTGGATGACCGCCATCTGGGCGGGCGTCACGGTCGGAGAGATCGTCCAGTACTTGAAGATCACTCCGGCGATGGGAGTCGATCCCGCAAGATTGGTACCGGTGAAATCGGTGATCTCCAACCCGTTGTGCTGTTCGAGTACGGTTCCGGTCGCAACCTGTCTCTTGTGAATGACAAGGTCGGTCACGATTGGATCTGCACCGGCAAGGCTTGGTACCATACCGATGACCAAAGCCAGGATGCAGAGTACTCCTATCAGTCTTCTTTTTGTCATCTTCCCTTCCTTTCCTTTGTCACGCTTGGTCGTTTTCCCTTTGCCTATCGCCTCAATCGTTATAGTCGTAATACGTCCTTTCTCTCTCTTACCAGTTTCAGTACATCCAAGTCTCTCGTAGTCTTCATGTCGATACTCCTACTCGTGTCGATGTGGCTTCTTCTTCTTGAGGAGCATCGTCGATGAGAACGTGATGACGACCGACCCCGCCAAAAGCATGAGGATGCCGACTCCGCCTGCCTTGGGCAGGTCAGCAGCCACCCGGTTGGTGATCTTGAAGCCGGCGGCGTAGGTCTCTTCCTCCAGAGTCGTCAGCGTGCGCTCCGGTAATGCAACCAGTCCCAGCGTCGCCTCGACGGTGCCGTCGGAGTTGACGACGATGACCACCGGCTTGGTGAGCAGGTTGTAGCCTGCCGGCGCCTTCGTCTCGGTGAGGTGATAGGTTCCCGGCAACTGCTTGGGAACCACCAGCTCTCCTGAGGCGTCGGTGGTCAGCGTGATGCTGTCTTGCTCGGTCTCGGTTGCGTCTAAGACCTTCCCGCCTGCCGTTGCATTCGTCAGCGCGAACATGGCGGTATCGGTGGTAATCGCGTCGCCGTTGTGGTCGGCTTTCACGAACAGGATCGGTTTGAATATGACGTCGAGCGTGTTGGTGATCAGGATGTTCGAGAAGTCCTCGTTGGGGGTCAACCCGTTGCGCTCGAACCCGTAATCGATCTCGGTGGTGTACTTGTCGATGGGATCTTCCTCGACGACGTAGGTGTACTCGTAGGACTTATAGAATCCGCCGAAGTCGATCACCCACACCCCTAAGGCATTGGGCGTCACCGTGATCGTCTTGATGTCTTTGATATAGGTGCCGATAGCCCCGGTCGAGATGTCGCGCGTGTACTGCTTGAGCGTCAGCGTGATGCTCGTGGGCCTGAAGTGGGCCTTATCGTCGTCGTCGTCCCACTCCTTGAGTCCTTCGACCCGGGTCCAGTTGGCGTTGGGATTGTAGTAGAACGGGTGCAGATACCCACTCGAGTAGTCGGCATCGTTCATCGTAAGCGCCACCTGTTTGGGCTGGACCGCGCCGTCGTACATATTGGCCCACGTCCAGTAGTTCGTCACCGTGATGGGCTCTCCGGGGGCGACCTCGTAGCTCTTGATGGCTATCGAGTCGTAGCCGAACCGCGGAGGTGCGACGACGGTAACCGACCCGTCGGGATTCTTGGTCGCGCCGATGATGTTGTTGTTGGCATCGAGAGGCAGGCCGTACAGGGAGGTGTCCAATGGCTTGCCGGTGTCAGCCGCATCGTTATTAGTCTTAACGATGTTGTCGCTGGTCGGCGCATAGATGGGATCTTCCATCACCGTCTCGTCCATGGCGATACCCACACCCTTGTGGGTCATCGCGACTCGGCTGTAGACGTTATCGACCAGCACGGCGGCGAACAGTGGATCGTCATTGACGTACTCCCGGGTCACCCCGCCGTCGGTGGAGGCATAACGCGTGTTCGCTGCGTAGATAATCATCCGACCGTTGACTGGTGCATTGGCGGTGAAGTTGAGGGTCTGCTCGACATTGGTCGATTGCACCGGACCGCCCGGCAACAGGTCGCCCTTCATCGACGGATCCGCAGCGTTGTAGAGATCCATGAACTGGGACGCGGTCAACGTGCCGATGTTCAGGTTGAAGTCGGGGTCATCCACATCGTAGGGGATGACGACGTACTTCAACTCGTTCAGGTCGGAGTACACGCCCGATTCCAACGTGTCGCTATAGTGCCCTTTCGGGATACGGACGGTCACGTCGATGGGATTAACCGCATCGACCCCCGCCTCGGTGTAGACCTTGTATTCCAGCGAGCCCCACACATTGATGTTGTCGATCGTCGGCGAGCCTCTGAAGTACATGACTTCGTAGAGATAGCGGTCGTAGAGTCCTTCGGTGAGGTTTCCGTTCTGATCGTAGCGGGCGTTATAATCCCAGCCCCACGCAACCGAACCGGAACCGTCGAAGCCCCACCCGTAGATGTTGCCGTCGTAGTCGATCATGGTGTAGGTCGACCGCGCCGTCGAGATCTTTCTGACGAACGGCAGATCTTGGAGTGCCAGATCGATCCAGAGCGACTCGCCGGGCGGGAACGCAGGGAAGCTCCGTACCGGAGCTCCGCCGACGAGGATGATTTTATTGTTACCGGCAGCTGGGTTGTTAGCCCGGTTCCATGTCCCTCCGCTGGACACGTAGTAGTATCCGGTATTCAATCCGGCGATGCCGTCAAACGTCATCGTGACCGACGTGTTCGCTTCCGCCCCGGTTCCGCAGTATTTCAGCGTCCTGCCCTGAGCGTCGAGTACGCATCCGTTGTCGTCTTTCAGCATGTATTTCTCGTCATAGACCGTCGGGTGCAGGTCGTTGAACCCGTATCCGAGACGGGTGCTCGCAACCTGCGAGTTCGCAGCGGTCACCGTCACCGGTCCTTGGGACTGACCCACGATGGTCTTTCCCACCAAATACCGCGGAACGTTGCGCGCGGACGCTGCCGCGGACAAGCCGGCGATGTCGCCGTCGCCGATGACCTTGGGCCATTGCTCGGCGAGCTGATAGTTACAGCGGATGTAGTGGTTACCCGTTCCACGGTTGCCCGGGCTGGTCGACGAGGCGCCTTCGTAGTTGCCCTCGACGCCGTATCCTGAATACACGCCGTCACCCCATGACCAGACGCGACCGTATTGGTCGATGGCGTATCCCATGTGCTCGCCTGCCCACACCGAGGTGAACGAAGGTGTGTATGCATAGAGGGCGGCCTCAATCGGTTGGAGACCGATCTTGACCGGATTGCGTTTGTTGACATTGACGAGACGACCGGCGTCTCCGGTGGTGTCACCGAACTCCCACGCGTCATGGTTCACGTCCAGGATGATGGTGCGTTGATAGCCGGTGGAGACGTCGATGAGGTTGGGGACACCGTTGGTGGTGCGGTTCATCTTTGTGAAGGTCGTCACATTTCCGGTACCGGCGCCGATACCCAGATAGGCGCGATTACCGGCAACCCACAGATCTCCGCGGTCATCGAGGATGAACGCGCAGTCCCACCCGACCGACATCTTGACGATCTCGCGCCGAATGTCGGGATCGCTGTTATAGAAATCGGAGTGGAGGGTAACCAGCGCCGGCTCTTGACCGGCCGCTGTCGTCCCGAGTCCGAGATGCCCGCTCCCGTTGGAGCCCCATCCGTAGAGCTTGTTGTCACTGGTAAGCGCGAAGCACGAGTTGTTACCCAGATAGGAGACGCTGCCGTAGATGTGCTCGACGAACGTGCCCGCCGGAAGCATGACCTCAATAGGTATGTTGGAGTTGGCGTTACTGCCGATCTGGCCGAGGGTTCGGTTGGCTCCCTGGCCCCAGGCGTACACCTTCCCGTTGCTCCCCAGTGCATAGCGCGCCTGATAGGCGGAGGCGATCTCCGTGACGAAGATGCCGTTGTCCCTAAAGAACGGGATGCGCTTCATGCCTCCGTAGTAGTTCGAGGTCGGAACCGAAGGGCCGACGCCGAGGACGCCGAACAGGTTGTACCCCCACGTCCAGACCGAGCCCTGTGAGTCCAGTCCGATACCGCCCATTTGTCCGTGGGCGATATCGACGAACTTCACCAGGGATTTCTGTCCATACGAAGGCGCATCGAACATCGAGCCTGTCGGACCTCCGCCTCCACGGGCGAGTGGTCCTGCTAACGGTCCTCCCAAGGGCATGATTCCGATTGGTGCCGACACCGGTGGCGTCGACTCCTCAGAACCGCCGATATCCAGAGTTGAAACAGTGCTCCCTGTAGGAGCACCGTCATCGGGGAGAGCCCCTCCCCATCCGGGCATCAGCCCAAAGAAGAAAATGAATGTCATAACAAGTGAGATCCACTGTTTTGTTCGCTTCATATGAACCGACCCTTCCCCCAAAACGGCCTCGACGCGCGACTGCCACACCGCAACTTCCGCGTGCCACCCGTAGCATGCTTTCCACAGCGTGGCAGCACGAATCCATTAGTATGGAACCATTATAGCACCTTTATAGTCACAGTTCAATGCATTTATGCAGGTTTTTGAATGAATTTCAAGCTATTTTTAATTTGATATGAAGAAATAATCAGAAGTATTCAAGATATTGAATACCTGCAGGTGGGACACTCACATCCGCAACATTTCGAGTGTTCTGCTCAGCGGTCGCCCAGAGACCCTCAACGGCACGGGAAGAGTGGCGGGCAGCGAAGGCTTACGGTATGGATGCAATTTTCGCCTGAGGGGCTCGAATGCGGTACTATGGATTATCACCCTATAGGTGAGCGCATTCACGGAGGCGCATGCGCAGGCGGAATGCGAAGATTGGCAACGAGCGTCGGGGGCGACGCTGTGACGGGAGGACTATTACTTGCAACAGTCTTGGGTAGCATTCGCACTGCTTGCCGGTGCCATCATCGTCAGCTTTTTCATCAGTCTCATACTGAGTAAGACCCACGCCCAGGAACGCGCGGTCTTTGTTGCGTTCGGGTCGCTGATGGTAATCGTCTGCGCCTGCCTCTTCCTGGTCGTCTCGCGCTCTCAGCTGTACCTGGTGCCGTACTTCGCGCTGGCAAGCGTCCTGGTCCCCTCCCTTCTGTATTGGATCGTCATCGCGCGCACCCGCACCGCGACGGAGGCGGAACTGCCTGTGGCTCCTGCCTTCGATGCGACTGAAGCGCGCGGAGATGCCGAGCCGACGGTGCCGGATATGGCTCCTGCCGATGCGGATGAGCCGGTCATCGAGGGGCTCCCGCTCCAGGACACAGAGGCAGACGACGGGGAGATCGAGGACACAGACGAACTTCACGAGGCGGTCGTCGAGCATGATCAGCCCATCGGCGAGGACGTCGAGGAGGCGATCGATCCCCGCTTCGCTCCCTATCGCGCCAAGGCCGACCGGTTGAAAGCGGCCCGTCAAGACGAGGTCGCTTCGGTCCTGTTCAAGAAAGCCTCCGCGGTCGCACCGACCGGCGCGCAGGCCCGCAACTGCCTGTTCCAAGCCATCGCCTGTTACCTGCGGGCCGGCAAGACAGCCGACGCGCAAGCCCTCGCTTCGGATCTCCTCGCAGACGTCGACGCGTTGTCGTCGGCCGAGCTGTTCAAACTCAACGCGATTCTGAGGATGCCCTCATGATGAGCGACTCACCCAAAGTGACCCGCACGACACAGGCTCAGTCCCCCTGGGTACTTCCGATCGTGTTGCTCTCGACGCTCGCGGTCTGCGCGTTCATCATGTATGGCAATCCCACCCTGTGGATGACCTCTGCCCAGGCAGAGAACCAGACCCGCTGCGCGCCCGTCGGCGACCGCTCCTGTTGCGACCCGCTCCTGACCGGTGATGCCGAGAAGCCGGACGGGACCGGTACACAGGGGTCGGATACGACGCCGGATCCCAGTGACGTCATCAGCAGGAACGTGACGAGCTCGGCGGTCCTTGACGAGGCACGCTCCGCCAACATCGCGCTTGCCGTCGAGGCCATCGACGAGATCACAATCGCGCCCGGCGCGGTGTTCTCGTTCAACGACATCATCGGAAACACCGCCGAAGACGAGCGCTATCAGCTCGCACCGGTCGTTGCCGACGACACGATCACCCTGGCGAAGGGTGGAGGGATCTGTCAGCTCGCCACCGCTCTCTACATCACCGCGCTCGAATCCGATATGGATATCGTCGAGCGCCATCCCCACACCGTCGTGGTCGACTATGCCCCGCTGGGTCTCGATGCCACGATCGATTACGAAGCTGGAGTTGACCTGAAGTTCAAGAACACCTCGGACGCGCCGATCATGATACGCGCCTGGTCTTCGGACCAGACGGTCACGGTGGAGTTTCGCGGACAGGCGCTCCCTTCAGGTATCGTCATCAAGGCGTCTTCGAACATCGCCGATGTGGTCGATGCGAACGGGAACCGCTTCAGCCTCGACGGGTCCGACATCCCCGCATCGAGCGAGGTGCTCCTGATCGTCGATTCTTCTCGCACCTTTTTTCAGGACGGTGATAAAATCAAAACTGAGCATATCGGGCACGATATCTATCAGGTCGATGGGATAAGGATCCAAACGATCCTGGGAGGTATCAGAACCCCGCTCAAGTAGGCGTGTTGTTCGCACGTGGATCGAAGGGGCGTGCGGACGATACGGTATACATCGGACAGAGCGTGGCCGTCCTCGCAAGTGTATGCTGGACGACGCGTTGGAGAAGGTTAAAGGTGAAAAGGGGTAGTAATGGAAAGCAACGAATCAGTTCTCGCACGTGAGGTCGTCTCCATCGGTGATCGCAAGAAGCTCGGAAGACTCGAGGGTCTTCGCATCGACTGCGATACGTGTGCGGTCAGTCATTTCATCATCCGCAATCTCTCGACCGGGACCTCGGTGGTCCTGCCGTTCCGAAAATCGCTTGCGGTAGGTGACACGTTCGTCACGATTAAGACGAAGGACGACATCCTTCCCGTTTCCGAGGATGCGGAGCGGACCGTCAACGAGGGGTTCCAGGCGGTCGGAGTCGAGGTGTTCTCGAAAGCGGGCAACCGGCTCGGCATCGTCGAGAGCTACGAGTTCGATCCGACGTACGGTACGGTCACCACGCTCAATCTGGGGGGCTCAGGTAAGTATACGGCCGAATCCTTCCTCTTCTTCTCCCCCGACTTCATCTTCATCGACGACGGCGCAGCCACCGCAGCGGATCTGCGGGGCGGTACGGCTTCCGAGCCTGCACCAGCGGCTCCGGTTGCCGATGAGACCGAGCCGGTCGCAGAAGCGACTGATACGGATGTCGAGGAGGCGCCGGCGGCTCCCGCCGAGGCAGGCGCAGGCGACGACGACGGGTCGGTACGCGAGTTCTTGCTGGGCAACACACTGATCGACGACGTGGAGAGCGAGGACGGTGCGTTTTCCGCTTCCAAGGGCGATGTGCTGACCGAGGAGATACTCGACGAGGCCGCGGCCCACGACGCGCTTCTCCTTCTCCTGATGGGTGTCGACGCTTAAGCGGAGCCTTACCCGAGTCACATTCCGTGTTCGTTACGACACGATCCCTCGCTTGGCACCGCTGAGTGGGGGATCGTTTTTTCAAGAGAGGATCGGTATGAGACGCAACCTGGTGTGCGTATCCCTTCTTATGGCAGGCATCGTGCTCCTTGCCGTACTCGCCACCGGTTGTGCGCGCAGCGACGAGGCGCTCGTCGGGTCCTGGAACATGGACGACACGATACTGACCTACCGTTCCGACCATACGTTCGAGTTTGTGAGCAAAGGAGACAATGCGACGCATCGGGGCACGTTCGAGACGCGTCGGTACGGAAACGTGTTGATGCTGACCGAGTTCTGCGAGACGTGTGCGAGCTTCGCCTCGATGCGGGAGGTGGATGCGCAAGGCAATCCTGTCTCCGAAAGCGATCTGAGCGACGAGGAACGTGATATGCTCGCGGGAAAGAACGTATCGTATATCGTCATCGAGGGCGACAGCTTGCGCGGGTTCCTTACGCTGGAGCAGGCGCGCAAGAACAGTGACGAATCGCTTGCCTGGACGGCGACGCGACGGTGATACGGATGGCCGGTGACCTGCACCGGGAGAGGAAGGTGCGACGCGTATGAGCCAAATCGATCGCGAGCTCGCCCAACAGCTGTTCATCCATGAGCAGAGGGGCGACCTCGCAGAGAAGCTCGCCGAGTTGCCGGAAGGCACCATCAGCGAGCTTGCGCGGAAAGGCTACCTCAAAGTGGAACACGAGTGGGGCGAGACGATCCCCGCCGTCGAGACGACCGACCTCGTGAAGGGCATGGTTCTTTCCCCGCATACGTTTGCCAGCGCGTTGAAACAGGCGCAGGCGCGCCAGGGCGCAGATTAGGAGCGCACCAGCTCCTCGGTACCGTGGGCGACCACGGTCGACTCATTGATCTTGATGATATAGACCTTCGGTCCAATCCCGCCTGAGATCTCGGTCTCGGCGTCGTTGCGCTCGTTCGCGTCATCGTCAAGTGTGAACCCCAGAGGCGCCAGCGCCTCGACGACCTTACGCCTCACGACGGTGCTGTTCTCGCCGATGCCCCCGGAAAACACCAGTGCATCGACACCCCCCAGGTGCACATAGTAAGCCGAGATGTAGTCGACGATACGCTTGACGGACAGATCGAGTGCAAGGATGCACTGCTCGTCGCCGTCGGCGGCGCGCTGGCAGATGTCGGCGACGTTGGCCGTACCCGTCATCGCAAGGAAGCCCGACTGGCTGTTGAGGGTCTTCGTGATCTCGGCCAGCGACAGGTCGGTAGTATTGGCGAGGAACTCGATGATAGCCGGGTCGATATCGCCGGTACGCGTCCCCATCATCACGCCAGCGAGCGGTGAGAACCCCATCGACGTATCCTGTGCGCCGGCAGGCGACGTAGCGGTGATCGAGGAGCCCGCACCCAGATGGCAGGTGATGACGCGCGGAGCGTCGGTCAGTTCGTTGACGCGCCGGTAGAGGTAGTCGTGCGACAGCCCGTGGAACCCATACTTGCGGATGCCCATTGCACGCCACTCAGTCGGTACCGAATAGGTGTAGCTCTTCTCGGGCAGGGTATGGTAGAACACCGTGTCGAAGACCAGCCCGATCGGCTTGTCGGTATGTTTGCGCATCAGCTCGACGACCTCCATCGCGATTGG
>Ga0209628_10002502_pt1 | contig 12512 bp, 16 predicted proteins | sample TergutCu122P4_FD_187285 | JGI IMG/M metagenome (GOLD analysis project Ga0209628, IMG submission 187285) | Cubitermes ugandensis P4 segment gut microbial communities from Kakamega Forest, Kenya - Cu122 P4 (SPAdes) (version 2) | ecosystem: Host-associated > Arthropoda: Insects > Digestive system...
AGTGTTCGATTTTCACGGCTTTGTCCACCGCACAGTCCCCCGGCTTGCACACAACGAATAAATATACACAAATCTAAAACAAATCCACCAAACAACAATCAATTTAATATACTGAATATCACTACAATACCATTCCGAATTTCACAACAAAAGTGTAGCGAAAAATGCAACATTTTATTCTTTTCTGTTTGAAAAACAAGAAGATACGTCAAGAAAGAAGTCGTGTTTGAGAATAGCAGAAATTTTCCATAAATCGCTGCTATAAATAATGGGACTGTTGAAAATACGATACACTTTCGAGCGGTCGCACTCTAATTGTTTTGTGAGCCACACAACCGATTGCCCGTTGCTGCGCAATTGCTTGCGTATCAGTTTGCCGATATGTATTTTTTGAGTTTCCTGCATAAAAAAAGCGTAAACTATTCGTTAATTGCTTATTTTACCGGAGGTTCTGGAATACCCTGTATACAAATAAGCACGAAATAGTTCACGCCCGCAGACGTGAACCCTCGTAGCTTATCCTCGTATACATCAATTTTCCAGATTTCCGGTATGAGAACAAAGCTATATGTTCAAAATCAATAAGTTATATTTTTATTTTTCTGTTTTTTTAGTTAGTTGTTATTCAATTATATCTTCCTTATTATTCCGTTGTTCTTCGGTAAAAAAGCCTATTTTACGGCGTGGTTTTGCAGGTAAACGGTTTTGTGTCATTTCGGCAAACAGCCGGTTTAGTTGTTCCAATTGCAGGCGGGTGTCTTCGTTTATATCGGTGCAATCGGTAAATGTTTCTTCTACATACTGTTTTAGTTTGGTCATTTCACGTTGCAATTCTTTCATTTCGCTACTCACAGGTTGATTGTGCACCAATTGGCGTACCGCTACAAAAGCTCGCATAATTTTTATGTTAGCATCTATTGCAACTTCGCTATTGAGTACGCCTGATAACATTGCTACGCCTTGTTCGGTAAATGCAAATGGTAATGCCGATTTTGGACGTTTTTTGTGTGATGTTATCACAATTTGTGATGACATCGCAAATTGTGATTTCAAGTTTTCCCATTCATCACTTGTCAGTTGAAACATAAAATCTTCGGGAAAACGTCTCCAATTCCGTTTAACGGCTTGGTTTAGGCGTCCGGTTTGTGCTCCATACATTGCCGCAATGTCAAAATCGAGCATTACTTTGTAACCTCTCATTTCGTATATTAAATTCTGTATTGGCTGTAATTCCATTTTTTTGTTTTTTACTTACTAATCCAAGGCTCCGGATTCAATTTATTCAATTCCTTCCAAATCTGCAATTGCAATACCGAAGTTCCCGTTTCGGGGTCGGTAAATACTGTGCCCAATTCTTGTTTGGCACTCACTTTTTGTCCGTTGCTTACGGTAACGTCTATAAGGTTGTCGTACACCGAAAAGTAGGTTCCGTGTTTGATAATCACAATCGTATTTTTGCCCGGAATCATTACCACACGGGTAACTTCGCCATCGAAAATTGCCCGCGCTTTGCTTCCTTGGGGAACGGTAAATTCTACGCCGTTGCTTTCTACATCGTAACCAAGCGTGGGGTGTTTGTATTTTCCAAATCGTTGGGTAATAACACCTTGCGTGGTAGGCCAGGGCATACGACCTTTATTTTCCACAAAGTTTTTTGAAACCAACGCATCTTGCGGCGACATTGCATTCACATTGGCATCTGCCGGTTTTGCCGGAACAGGAGCCGGTTTACCTTCGGCTTCGGCTTTTTTGCGCGCTTCTTCTTCCGCTTTTTTGCGTGCTTCTTCGGCTTTTTTGCGTGCTGCTTCTTCAGCTTTCCTTTTTTCTTCGGCTTTGCGTAATTCTTCTTTTACTATATCTTCTATTTGTTTGTCCAATTTTTTGGCAAGCGCACGTTTTGCTTCAATGTCTTTTTGCAATTTTTGTTGTTGCGCGGTGAGTTGTTGCACCACTTTATCCTGCTGTGTTTTGTCGGTTTCCAACTTTTGCGCTTCGGTTTTTTGCACACCGAGCAACACTTGTTTTTGGGTCAAAAAATCCTGCTGTTTGGATTTTTGTTTTACAATACTATCGTGCATTTGTTGTATTTGCGCAGCGCGGGTATCGATATAATCGCTGTAATATTGCAAATATTTCATGCGGTTAAACGCCTGATTGTAGCTTTCGGCAGACATCACGAAAATCAGTTGGTCGTACTGCGAACGCTGTTTGTACAAGGTAAACAGGGCTTGTTTATAATCGGCTTGCAATTGCGCCAATTGCTGTTGCAACGAACTAATTTTTACCGACGATTTTGCAATTTCTTTTTCCAGCTCACGAGCTTCATTGCCAAGCAAATCCATGTATTCATGGCGTTTCACGATTTGCAGGTTAAGCAAATTTAACTGTTGCACCGACGCATTTTTCGATTCTTCGGTTTGTCGTAAAAGTTTTGCATTTTGCTCTATTTCCTTTTTCGTTTTGTCGGATTCTTTACGCAGGTTGTCAATCTTTTTTTGACCGAAAACTTGGACTGAAAAAAACAGACACAAAAAGAGAAAAGCCCCTCCCACCCTCCCCAAAGGGGAGGAGAAAGGAAAGCGATTATGGTTTTTGCAAAGAGACGGCATATTATTTATTATTAGTTTTTATCTCTATCTTCAGAAAGTCCCCCTTGAGGGGGATTTAGGGGGCTAACCGGTTATACTTCTCATTCACAGTAAACGGATAGTTTTGTTCTTCATTGAAACGCACATGTTCGTATTGAAGTTTTATTTTCACTTTATTTTTTTTGTCTTTCACTTCAAAATTTTGCAACGTGGGGAAATAGCTCAGCGTATCTATGGCTTTATATTTTTCGTATTTCAAATCAAGTTTTGAGCCTAAACCACCGTCGTTTATCGAAGTTTTTGCCAATCTATAATAGAGTAAATCGAAAGTAAATTGCTGTTGAACCGAAAGCGTATCGTTTTTTCGCAGCAATTGTTTGTGCGTCAATTCTATTTCGGTTTTTTTGTTGTTCACGTTCATATCGCGGAACAATGCCAGCGTATCGGTTTTTTGTGTAAACGGGTAAATAATCAATTCATTGAGCAACAGAGCTTGCACGGTTTGGTAATTCATATTCACGCCGGTCAATTTACGCACAATATCGTAAGTGCCGGCATAATACGATTTGTTTATCCTATTGACCATATACACGCTATCGGGCGTAAGTTTTATGCGAAAAGCCTCTAAATTGAGAGCCGGCGTAATGCTTACCCAAATAATGCTATCGCGCTCAATGCGCAAATTCCCTTTGATTGTCTGCGCTTTATCAATTTTAAATTGCGCCTCGAAACGGGTGTTCATTCTCTTGTAATTGCCGTAATATTTTACAATAGTATCGTAAATAGCCGCCCTGTCAATTTGTTTCATTTCACGGGGTTTCACCGCAGGTTTGGTTTGCGCACAGGCTGCGAGAATGCAGGTTGTTATTATTATGTAGAGAAAATTCTTCATAGTAATTTTTTCGCAAAAATACATTATTTTTCCGACAAGGGGGTTTTTCCCTTGACGAAAAGTGTCCCAAACGAAACGATAAGGCGACTGACGAGGCAATGCAACCAACAGATAGTTTGTGTCTAAAACTATTTTCATTTATAGCAGGTGTTTTGCCGTTTATTTTTACTTTAATTCTTGTTTTAACAATTCATATATTTCTGTCCAATCCTTACAAAACATTTCATTTTTTTTATCGTCAAGTTCTGCAAAAATTTTTGAAGTAAAAAATTTATCTGTTGCTGTTTGTTCGTCAAAACCGAAATCGGTTACTAATTTTTCAACGATTGGTTCTCCGATACACGACAACAACGAAAATTGTTTTCTGTCTGCTCGTTGCAAAGTCAGTAACGATTTAAGCGTACAAAAACAAATTTGGTGCGTATCTTCGTGCCATTTCAAGTCCTCTAACAAATCGGTTTTGCAAATCAAACCGTCCAAATAACGGCTAATTCTATTTTGCACTTTATCATCGGCAACAGGTCCCTCAACAATATCATAATCGTGCATTTTGCCAAACGGATTACGATTTTCAATGACAAAGTCAAGCCATTCCTCGTTGTAAGCATCAAAATGCTTTACTTTACAAAGTCGTTCGGTAAATTCGGTATCATAAAACGCAAATTCGGTTACAAATCCATCTGTTTTATATCTTCGACCAATAACTTTCGCCCAACTTTCGGCTTGTTGGCGAAATTTTGTTACATAAAATCCCTTTCCGAAATCTTTATTTGGAACTGATTTTGAGAGGTCTATATTCTCAACGAACGTGTAACTTCCGTGATAAACTTTCATCTCACACCTCCATTTTCACGACAGACTTCGTATAAATCGTCGAGGGTATAAAGCACATTGTCGGTATGCAACGCCCACCAATGCTCATTAAGAAAATCCCAACCACCGTGTTTTTTTAGATAAAAATAAGCGTCTTGAACTTTCATTTTGTAAGCATCGGCAAAAGCAGGAACAATATAAGTTATAAAACTTATTTTGTCGCTTAATGCTTTATTTATTACTTTTTCGTCCATAGACTTTACTTTTTTATACAAAAATATATCATTTTTTCAAAAAAATTGCAAAAGTTCCCGAAAAATAAAAATCCCCTTTGCTGCGATTGCGCAAAGAGGATTTTTAAAAATTTCTATTTTGGCAAAATCTGTTTTGATAAAGGCGACTTAGGTAAGAGGCTTATTCTAACTTTTAGATTATGATTTATAGAATTATATGTGTTTTTTTATCTTTTGTCTTGCATATAAAACAAAAATACAGTACTTTTGTCCTGCATATAAGACAAAAGCCATGAACAAACAAATTATAAAAGATTTAATCTCTGAAAATCAAGATTTTGTAGAACAAATAAAATTTTTGCCACGCAACATACAATTAGAACGGCAAGGCAATTATGTGTTTGTAGGCTTGCGGCGTGCCGGAAAAACGTATTTGATGTATCGTCAAATACACGATTTATTGAACGAAGGCATTTCAGTGAAACAAATTCTCTATATCAATTTTGAAGATGAGCGTTTGTCGGAAATTACCCTTGCCGACCTTTCCGTTATTCTCGATTGTTACCGCGAAATGCACGATTTTCAACCAATTGTTTTTCTCGATGAAATTCAACTGATTACAGGTTGGGAAAAATTTGTCCGTCGCCTTGCCGACACTCATTATCGTGTGTATGTTACCGGTAGCAACGCCCAAATGTTGAGTAGTGAAATTGCCACAACGCTTGGAGGTCGGTTTCTTATTCAATCGGTTTATCCATATAGTTTTCGTGAATTTTTAACAGCACAAGGCGTTGAAATTCAAAAGAATATGGAATACGGAAACGCTAAAATACAACTGAAAAAACTTTTTTCCGAATTTTTCTATTATGGCGGTCTGCCTGAACTCCAACGATTTGACGATAAGCGACAATGGTTAAACTCGCTGTATCAAAAAATATTCTTTGGCGATTTGATTGCTCGCTACGAAATTCGCAACATATTTGCTCTGAAAATTATCATCAAAAAATTAGCTGAAAGCGTAATGACACCAATTTCTTATTCTCGCCTCACGAATATTGTAATTGCGACCGACACAAAAATCGGAAAATCAACAACCATCGAATATGTCGAATGTCTGAAAGAAACGTGGCTTTTATTTTCTATTTCAAATTTTACCGGAAAACTCGTTGAAAAAGAAACTAATCGCAAATTTTATTTTTCCGACAATGGCATTCTCAATCTTTTCCTGTTCAATCCCGAAACGGCTTTGCTCGAAAATTTGGTGGCAATTACGCTGAAACGAATGTACGAAGATGATTTGTATTACTATAACCACAATATAGAGGTTGATTTTTACATTCCTTCGGAAAAATGGGCTATACAGGTTGCTTATTCGCTTTCAGGTTTCGACACGCAAGAGCGGGAAACAACGGCATTATTAAAACTCAGTCGTTTTTTGCCCGCCGAACGCCTGATAATAATTACCTACGACGAAGAAAGAACTATCGAAATCGAAGATAAAACCATTGAGGTTATTCCTATTTGGAAATGGCTGTTACACGTGTAAATACTACCGTTTTCCGAAAAATAAAAAATCCCCTTTGCTGCGGTTGGGCGAAGAGGATTTTTAGTTTGTCTTGAACCACGATTTTTGCAGGATTTTCAAAATTACCAAGATAAAAAAATCTTGCAAATCCTTAAATCTTGTTAAAATTCTGGCTCGGACGTTTTTAGGCAAAGCCTGTTTTGATAAAGGCGACTGAGGTGAGAGGCTTAGACTATACTATCTAATCTATTCTATTCTATTCTGTAGACAAGTGTCCCACTGTACCCTTGATAAATCTTATTACCTTCTATTCTGTAAGCAGGTACACCGCTGTACCCTTGATAAACCATATTACCTTCTATCCTGTAAACAGGCGTGTTGCTATATTCTTGATAAATCATATTGCCGTCTATTCGGTAGGCAAGCGCGCCACTGTACCCTTGATAAATTTTATTGCCCTCTACTCTGTAGGCAGGTGTATTACTGTATTCTTGATAAATTATTTTTGTTGCCATCTGAATTTATTTTTTAGTGTTTATATTGATTAAGCTTTTAGGTGTCTGATTATCAATAGTCGAAATTCTTATTCGATATAAAGTCTTTTATTAAAAAAAGTTTTCTCTACTTATCTGACTTTTCAAACTTGCCCCGTTTTTGAAATGGTTTCTTGTTCCATTACTTTACTACAAGTAGAGTGTATTTTAATTTATTACTCCTCTTCCTAAAAATTCTGCACAAGACCACGCAGTTTAATTATTTGAGTTTTACATTTTTTACTTCTTGAAATCCACGGATGATTTCGAGTTATACTTGGCAATTTCTCTAAAATAAAATCTAAAGATAATACCCTTTCTTTAAATTCTTCTAAATAAAATTGCTTTTTCTCCGATAAATCACTATTCTTACTATTTTCAAGGTCAGTCTTTATAGCTCTTTCGCAGGTGTCTCCTATAAAATACTCGTACTCACAAATTTCTAAGTATTTTTTTGTGTTCGTCAAAAATTCAGCATTGGTCATAATATATAAAGTATAAAGTTTGAAATTAGACAATTAAAAATTCTGCACAATATCAAGTAATTTTTTTGCTTGGTCTCTGCATCTTTCACATCTGGAAATTAACATTGAATCCCACGGCTGATGAGCTCGTACTTCATTTAAAGCGGCGTTAATCCAATTCCAACCATTGCTAAATTCCTCTACGTAAAATCTTTTTTTCTCTGCTAAACGATAGGTTTGCTTGCCGCTACTTCCCATCGTACTTAATGCATCCATTGACTTTCTGTTTTGAAGGTCGTCTTTAATGACCCATTCACTAAAACCTCCTGTAAAATAGTTTTCTTCGTATAAAGCAATAACTTGTCCTATTTTGTTAAAATCATTCATATCAAAATCCCTAATACGTGACGGGCGCAACTTTTAAATTATTTTATGATTTTGATTATTTCTGCAATAGTATGAAATAAGTAACTATAAATTACACTATAAGCTCTGCATAATTCACTTAAAAACTCTGCATTTTTGTCTTATTTTTCTGTAATTTTTACAGAGTTTTCGTTAAAAACAGCGGAGTAATAATCAAAAAAGTTTGTTTCCAAAGCAAAAGATATTTCTAAAATCAAGTCGGCTTGCATAGAGTATTTTGTTCGCAATTGTCGCCCCAAATTGCCATTATCGCAATTCGTTTTTCGTGCAAGCCAAGAAACAGAACGTTCTTTTTCTTTCAATGTTTGCAAAATTATTTTGCCAATATGTATTTGTTTGTTTTCCTGCATAAAAAAGCGTAAACTATTTCGTAATCTGCTTATTTTAACTGATAGGCTCTACCAAAACCTTTGAATGTAAATAAGCACGAAATAGCTCACGCCCGCAGACGTGAACCCTCGTAACTTACTCCCACATTCCAAAATTGGTAGATTTTATCAGTTAAAGAATAAGAATATTAAAAGTTCAAATCAATAAGTTATATTTTTCTGTTTTTTTATTTTTGTTTTTTACAAAAGTACATTTTTTTCTGATTGCAAAATTGGAATAAATCAAATAATGTGTAAAATTTTCAACAGATATATTGCATATACTATATACATAGTGTATATTTGCGCTTCGATAAACTCAGCATATCACAAAAAACAATCAATACTATGAGCACAGCAGTTATTGAAAAAAAACGAAAAAATATTGATATTCCGATAGATACATTTCGGAATTTATCTATTCGCGCGGTTTCCGAAGGGCGAAGTCTTAAATCGTATATCGAACACTTACTCGTAATGGAAGCTAATGCTATGAGTGATGAAGAATTATACCGAATTCTTGTCAAAAACAAGCCGCAGGGCAATGTGTATTTGAATGAAACCGAACAAAATGAATTTGAAAATTGGCTTGGAATATGAATACTACATTTTCAAAAGAATTTGAAAAATCAGCGAGGAAATTATCGGGGAAATACAAAGAAACATTGAAAAATGTGATATTGGAAATCCGGGAAGCACAATCAATTGACGATATTGGAAATTGCAAAAAATTAGTTGGCTACAATTCAATTTATCGTATTCGTATGGGTGGTTATCGTGCGTTTTTTCTGCTCGAAATTGTGGAGCAAACGGTCTTTCTAAAATATTTGGTTAGCCGGGGCGAGGCTTATAGCAAAGAATATCAAGAACGGTTGAAACGTTGTGACGATTAGCTTTTACTATTCCGACAAGGGGTTTAAACCCCTTGCTTTTATCAACAAACTCTCAATCTCCCGTTTCTGTCTATCGTCGGCAAATGAATTTTCAAGCGCAGCGTTCAGTAGTTGTATGGCTTTTTCGTATTGCCCCATTTCGTAGTGTGCCCGTGCTGCTTGCAGGTAATATTCTGCCGTACCGGGGAAATAATTCAGAGCCATTTCATTGACCAAAGCTATAGAATCCCATGCTACGGGGTCTTTTTCGGAGTACTGTTTCGTTACAATTTCGTATATCTTTTCATTTGTTGGATTTTGCAATAGCTGCTTGTAATTTGTGGTTTTTATAATTTCAACATCGGTTTGCGGTGGCGTGGTTTTTTCTTCGGGTTGCGGTTGAACGGCAATTGTATTGTGCACTGTTTTACCTCTTGCCGGCTCCAATTTTTTAAGCTGCCGGAGCGTTTCCTGTAACTTTTTTTGATTGCCTTGCAGCATATACACTTGCGCCAAACGCTCTACGTATGCCACCCGCGAGGGGTTGTACTGCACAGCTTTTTTTGCATAATTTTCGGCATCGGCATACATATTGCGAAACAAAAACAAACCTGCCATTTCGTAATACGCCACGGCACTCGTTTTGTCGATGCTCAATGCACCGGAATACAGTTCCATCGCCCGGTGAAAATCGCCTTTGTTTTTGCTCAAATTTGCCTGTATAAGCAATTTTTCTACTTCGAGCGTTTTTAATTCTTGTTTTACGCTGTCGGTTTTTGGGCTTGGTTTTTGGGCTTGGGCGACAAAAACGCAGAAAAATACTATGATATATAAAACTGTTTTTTTCATTTCATTAAGATAAAATAGTACCTGCAATGAGTTTATAATACCAGCCTTCGTGCATTATTCCAATAGAAAGTGTATATAGTTTAATCATACACTTCTTGCTCTTTATTGGTTAAATATGGCGAAAAACCTATCTCTTTGTTTTTTAATTTTAATGCCTCTTTCAATTGCGTTTCGCGGGTAATATCGGGCATAAATAAATTTCTTTGAGATATTTTTTCCTTTTTCAGATATATTGCTATCAATTCATCTTCCAATTCCACGTTAGTTTTAATCGATTTGTCTTTCAAAATATGTTTTACCTCAAATCCATTATTTTCCAGTCCGATAGAAACCATAGAAAACCGGTGGCAATCCAACGGTTCGCTTTCGGAACACATCAATGCAATTCTAAAATTTTTATCTATTCCTTGCCAAATTCTTTCCAATCCGTGATTAAACCGTCTTGTTTTTCTAAATTTTTCAAAATCCAATTTCTTATCGTCGTCCAACAAATCATAATCAGTCTGTTTTGCTCCAAATTCTTCGGCAAAGGGCAAATATTGAATGTGATTGTTCTTGAGAAAATTTTTAAATGAATCTTTATTGTATTGTGGGTTGTAGGCACTTGCCGGAACACTACGAACATCAACAATACAATCTATATCAACCGTTTTTATCAACTCAAGAAAAAAATCAAGCTGATGTGTTGAGTGCCCTACTGTATATACTATTGGTTTGTTCATTTGCTGTTTCCAATTAACCCACAAAAATACATTTCCGATTACTATTTGTCAAATAAAAATATCAAATTCTTCGCGAAATAAGTTCAATTAGTAAAAACCATTTTTTTATAAGTCTTATGTCTAACAATCTATAAGTCTTGTGTCTAACAGTCTATTAATCACGCACTTCACTATAATCACTAACACTCAAATCCATAGCATTTTTTTCAACCACGGCACAACTTCCCACCATAGAATTATCTATTCTAACGTTTGCAATGCTCGAATTATTTTGAATAATCGTATTGGAAATCACTGAATGTGAAACTTTTGTGCCGGTACCTATCGAAACATTTGGTCCCACAATAGAATTTTCAATTTTCACGCCGTCGGCAATGCAGCACGGCTCTATAATGTGCGAATTGATGCACTCAATATTTTGCGAAATTTTTGAACCATAGTGTTGCAATAGTTTTGTGTTAGTATCAACCGTTGCATTTTTATTGCCGCAATCGAGCCATGTATCAACCTTGCCTGCATGGAATTGCAGGTTTTTGTTTTTCATGTTTTCCAAAGCCGTAGTAAGCTGATATTCGCCTTTTACGTGAATATTGTTGTCAATCAAATATTGCAATTCCCGTTGTAAATTTTCGCCGTCTTTGAAGTAGTAAATACCAATAATTGCAAGGTCGCTCACAAAATCCTTTGGTTTTTCTACAAAATCGGTAATCACGCCTTGTGCGTTGGTTTTTACCACACCAAATGCTTCGGGATTTTCAACTTGTTGCACCCAAATAATAGAATCAAGCCGGGTATTGAGCGTAAAATTTGAAATAAACAGCGTGTCGGCAAAGGCAACAATTACATTGCCTTTCAGTGACTGCGCTGCGCAATTAATAGCATGCGCCGTTCCCTGCGCTTGTGCTTGATAGTAAATTACGCCTTTTGTTCCCATATTCTGCGCCATATTGAGCAACGATTGTTCAACCGTTTTGCCAAACGAAGGGTGCACTATAAAGGCTATTTCTTCAATTGTTGCGGTAGTTACCGATGCAAGGTCTTCAACCAAACTTTGCACAATTGGCTTGCCATATACCGGAATTAAGGGTTTTGGAACTGTTAATGTGTGAGGGCGCATACGAGTGCCCATACCTGCCATGGGGATTATTATTTTCATAAGTCAAGAAGCCCCCTCCCGACCTCCCCCTCAAGGGGAGGAGAAAGAGCATTTTATTAAATGTTAGGATTATTGTTATATATCGTATCTTTATTCATTGCTTCAGTAAGTCCCCCTTGAGGGGGATTTAGGGGGCTACTTCCTTCCCGTAGAACCAAATCCGCCAGCACCACGTTCGCTGCTCGAAAGTTCTTCTACTTCCACTATTTCGGCTTTGGTGTAACGGGCTATTACCATTTGGCAAATCCGTTCGCCATCGGTAACGGTAAAGGGTTCGTTCGATACATTTGCCAGAATTACGCCTATTTCGCCTCGATAATCGGCATCAATTGTGCCGGGAGAATTAAGAACTGAAATACCATGTTTGGCAGCCAATCCGCTACGTGGACGAATTTGCGCCTCGTATCCTTCGGGCAGTTCTATGAACAATCCGGTGGGAATAATTTTGCGTTCGAGCGGTTGCAATACTACCGGTTCACTTAAATTGGCTCGTAAATCCATGCCGGCACTGTGCTCGGTGGCGTACTGCGGCATTGGGTGTTTTGATTTGTTTACTATTAAGACTTTCATTTAGGAATTTAGAAGAAAAGCCCCCTAAATCCCCCTCAAGGGGGGACTTGAGAACTGTGGTTAATATTTAGATTTTTGTCTTTTATTTTATGTTTTTACTGATAAGTTACAGGAATAGCAGTAAGCAAAAAGTCCCCCCTAAGGGGGATTTAGGGGGCTTGTTAATACCCTACCGGAATATGCTCAACCATAGTATTTTCATAATGAGCGGTAACAGTATAGCTTTGTCCACCTTTTATAAATCGCAGATTAATGTCGAATATTTTATTTCGTTTGCCTGAGCGTATATCTATTCTGTTGTTATACGCAGGGTCTAAATTTTCAAGTAATAAACCATCTACTAACTGACCTTTTGAATCATATTGCATACGCACTCCGGCAAATGCTTGCTGAAAATCGCCGGAATTTCCACCAAAACGATAGGTACCGTCGCCAATATTGCGAGTATCCCACGAATACAAATAAAATCCTAACATCGATGAAGGAAAGTCCGTTTCATGC
>Ga0209628_10002503_pt1 | contig 12509 bp, 6 predicted proteins | sample TergutCu122P4_FD_187285 | JGI IMG/M metagenome (GOLD analysis project Ga0209628, IMG submission 187285) | Cubitermes ugandensis P4 segment gut microbial communities from Kakamega Forest, Kenya - Cu122 P4 (SPAdes) (version 2) | ecosystem: Host-associated > Arthropoda: Insects > Digestive system >...
AAGCCGTAACGATCGATATTCAATGCTTCGAGTGAGTAACAGGCGATGGCTTTGTCGATAAAACCTTTCCCTTTGACTTGTGCAAAATCGCGAACGCGGCGTAGAAGGGCATTAGCTACACGCGGGGTGCCACGGCTGCGTCCGGCGATCTCTTTAGCCGCATCCGGCTCACAACGAATACCCAGAATTTGAGCGCTTCGAAGAATAATTTGGGTAAGCGTACCCGCATCATAATACTCGAAGTGCATGTTGATACCGAAACGGGCGCGTAGAGGGCTTGTCAACAGACCGCTCCGGGTGGTGGCGCCAATCAGCGTAAAAGGCGAGAGGTCGATTTGTATCGAACGGGCGCTTGGGCCTTTGTCGATCATGATATCGATCCGGTAATCTTCCATTGCCGAATACAGGTATTCCTCCACAATGGGGCTTAAACGGTGGATTTCATCGATAAACAGAACATCATTTTTATCTAAGGAGGTCAGTACGCCGGCCAGGTCCCCGGGTTTGTCCAACACAGGGCCGGAGGATATTTTCAGACCGACGCCGAGTTCATTAGCGATGATATTCGACAAGGTTGTTTTTCCCAGACCGGGCGGGCCATGCAGTAAGACATGGTCGAGCGCTTCGCCCCTCATGCGGGCAGCGGTGACAAAGACGCGGAGGTTATCCGTGACTTTGGCTTGTCCGCTGAAATCATTAAAGGACAACGGACGTAGCCGGTTTTCGAATTCTTTGTCGTTTTCGGGTAATCGCCGCGCTTCTTCCCGTATGTTGAAATTATCTTCCATGTAAGACTATGATATAAAAAACTGAAAACTGAAAACTGAAAACTACTTCTCAATTCTTATGCGGGCGTCAACGGCGATAATGCCTTTTGGCGTGGCGATTAATGGGTTGATATCAAGCTCCTTGATTTCGGTGGCAAAACGAAGCAGGGCGGAGAGTTGGACGATGATACGGGCAAATTGGCGTTCACTAATCCCTTCCTGACCGCGTGCGCCTTCAAATACTTTATATCCGCGCAAGGAGCGGATCATCGAAAGCGCTTCATCGAAGGCTAAAGGCGCTAATCCCGATGCCACATCCTTGAATATTTCCACGAAGATACCCCCTAAACCGCAAAGCACGATGTGTCCGAATTTGTCTTCATACTTGGCGCCGGCAAACAATTCCCGGCCTTGGAGCATCGGCTGAACCATCACAGATTGGGCGTCGGGGATGTTTATCAACCGTTTAAACTCAATTTCAAGATGTTCGGTGGAACGGATGTTTAAGACAACGCCGCCCACATCCGACTTATGGACAGGCCCTACGACTTTTGCAACTAACGGAAAACCTGTTTTTTCAGCAAATGTTTTTATTTCGTTCCATTGGTCGGACACTAACTCGTCGACCATGGGTATGCTTGCGGCTTTGAACAACAGTTGCACATATTTGGGCGAAATATACCCCGATTCGGGAATATGGTCGATGATGCGGCGGATCTGCGGAATATCAACCCCCTTGAGTTCGATGATATAACCCAAGGGATGCGGTGTTTGCAGAATTTTTGTCAGTGCGTTAGCTAATCCAACTTCATCGCTAAAATTGACATGCCCTTTTTTTACAAAAAAATCCGTTTCATCGAATGCGGTGGTGACCGAAGGCAGGATTGGGAAAATCGGCTTACTGCAAGTGCGCATTTTATGGTCCAATACATCGTATGCTTCATAGACGCGCGTCAATCCCGGACTGCCGAAGATCACAGCAATTCCGTCGATCTCTTCGAATTGATGTTCACAATAATCAATGGCGGTTGATAAATGAACCGGTTCGCCTGTGCCCAAAATATCGATGGGATTGCTGACCGACGAGCCGGGTAACAATTTCCCTTTCAGTTCTTGAGCTGCAGGGTTATCGGACAATTTCGGGATTTCCATACCCCCTTTCGACAGGGCGTCGGTGAGCAAAACAGCAGGCCCACCGGCATGAGTGACGATGGCAATTTTATTTCCGTTCAGTTCTTTCAGCGTGAAAACGGCGCCGAGTGTGGCTAATTCTTCGCGACTGTGACACCGCACGATGCCTGCTTTGCGAAAGAGCGCTTCGACAGCCAAATCTGAGCTGGCCATAGCGCCGGTGTGCGAAGAGGCGGCTCGCATCCCCGATTCGGAGGAACCCGACTTGATGGCGGCAATCTTGCATCCTTTCCGGATCAACGAAGCGGTATGCTCCAGCAGTTTGTCCGGGTCTTTAATGCTTTCGATGTACAGGAGTTTGATTTTTGAATCTGTTTCAGGGTTAAAATTGGTATCCATGTATTCCAATACATCTTCGACGGCTATTTGCGCCGCATTTCCGATCGACCAGACCGAATTGAAACGAAGCCCCATTTTGATGGCGGATTCCATGAGGAATATGGCTGTACCTCCCGAACTTGAAATCATATCGACGCCGAACGGACTAATTTCCGGTATAGGGAGCGTAAAAAGGCTGTGGTGATAGCGATTTAAGATACCGATGCAATTGGGGCCGATCAAACTTGCGCCGGCTTTGTTGATGACTTCAGCAATCTTCTTTTCAAGAGCGCCACCCTCTTTGCTTTCTTCCCCAAAACCGGCGGTATACATGATAAAAGCCTTGACGCCTTTCTCTTCGGCAAGGACAGTGATCGTATCCAAGCAAAGATGGGAAGGAATGGAGATAATGGCTAAGTCGGTTGGGGGTATATCTGATACATTTCGATAACATTTTAACCCCTGCACTTCCGTTTCAGTCGGATTAACGGCATAAAGCGCCCCCTTATAACCGCCATTAATAAGGTTGCGAATACAATTGCCGCCCGGTTTGGAGGTCTTGTTCGACCCCCCGATGACAACAATTTGTTCAGGATGAATAAGTTCTTTCCGGATCATAACAGCGTAAAATTTTGGACAAATTTACGACGAATATCTCAATCTGCCAAATGACCCATTTTCTACTCCCCCCAACTTTCACGGTCCAAGTTGCGGTAGTTGATGGCTTCGGCCAAGTGGTGGGATTGGATGGTTTCCATGTCTTCCATGTCGGCGATCGTCCGCGACAGTTTCAGGATACGGTTGTAGGCGCGTGCAGAGAGGTTGAGGCGTTGCATGGCGTTTTTAAGTAACGTCAAACCGACCGCATCCGGCGACGCGTATTTATGTAAGTGTTTCGAATCCATTTGGGCGTTACAATGGATGCCTTTGTCGTGTTCGAACCGTTTTTTCTGTATGACACGCGCTTTGGCGACGCGCTCACGAACCAAAAGGCTTGTTTCCGATGGCCTTTGTTCGGATATTTTTTCAAAGGGAACAGGCGTGATTTCGATCTGGATATCGATTCGGTCTAACAGTGGACCGGATATGCGTCCCATGTATTTCTGAACGGCGCCCTGCGGACAGGTACAGGGGCGTGTCGGATGGTTGTAAAAACCACATGGGCAGGGGTTCATCGAAGCGACAAGCATAAAGCCAGCCGGATATTCAACCGAAAAACGCGCGCGGGAGATATTGATGTAGCGATCTTCAAGCGGCTGTCGTAAAACCTCTAAGACGCTGCGGTTAAATTCGGGCAGTTCGTCGAGAAATAAAACGCCGTTATGCGCTAAGCTAACTTCTCCGGGTTGAGGGAAAGAGCCACCCCCAACCATAGCGACGTTTGAGATCGTGTGATGAGGCGAACGGAACGGGCGTTGAGCGATCAATGACGTTCGCTCGCTGATTTTCCCAGCAACGGAATGAATCTTTGTCGTTTCTAATGCCTCCTGAAGGGAAAGTGGCGGCAGAATGGTTGGTAAACGTTTGGCTAACATCGACTTGCCACTGCCCGGAGGGCCAATCATAATCATGTTATGACCACCTGCAGCAGCCACTTCTAAAGCGCGTTTCACATTTTCCTGGCCTCTGACATCCGAAAAATCGGTATCAAAACTCAAGTGATGGGCTAAATAGTCTTCATAAGCGTTGACTACCGTTGGTTCGATAGCGCCTTTACCGCTAAAAAACGCAATGACCTCTTTGATATTATCGGCGCCTAAGACGTCTAACTTTTCCACTACTGCCGCTTCAAAAGCATTTTTTCGGGGCAGGATAATCCCTTTGAACCCTTCTTCGTGCGCTTTTATGGCAATAGGTAAGGCCCCTTTAATCGGTTGAAGACTCCCGTCAAGGGACAGCTCCCCCATGATTAAATAGTTATCAAGTGTTGAAGCATCGATGTCGCCGGCAGCGGCCAAAACGCCGATAGCTAACGGGAGGTCGTAGGCCGAGCCTTCCTTTCGAATGTCGGCAGGCGCCATATTTATAACGATCCGGCTGCGCGGAAACTTATACCCGTTGACCTGCAAGGCCGAGATGATACGTTCATGACTTTCCCGCACAGCAACATCAGGCAATCCAACTAAAAAAAATTGAATGCCCTTGGTGCTGCTTACTTCAATCGTAATAATCGTTGCAGAAATTCCGGAAACTGCAGCGGCAAAAGTCTTCACTAACATAGTATATAGTAGTCAGTAGTCAGTAGCTTGTAGCCTGTAGAAATTAAAATATTCCATAATCCCGTAGGTTCCTGCCTGCGCAGGAATGACGGTTTAATATTGGTAGAATTCCATAATTAAAAAAGATCACCGACCATTTGCCTCAATTCTTCCCCATTTTTTGTATTGAGCAAAATGATCCCTTCTTTATCCATCAGAAAACATTTCGGCAAAGATTTTACATTATAGGCTTCAAACAGCCGAATCGCTTGCCCAGCCGAGTCAACAACCACATTCCACCGTACTGAATCGTGAAGAATCGTTTCGCGTATTTTATCAAGTTCATTGTCAAGGCTAACCACAATAATTTCCAAGGTATCTTTAGCATACTTGGCTGCAAGTTCGTCGAGAATCATCACATCTGTTTGACACATTTCGCACCATAAAGCCGTGAAAGCCAGGATAAAATATTTATTTTTCAAGGAATCGACTGTGATTGTGTGCCCATTGACTGTTGTCACATGAAAATCTGGCGTTTTTGCTCCAATTCTTGTGGTTTTGGCTTTTTCAAGCTCTTTTCTGATCGTTTTAACAAGGAAAAAATCATCCAACTCACCCGACAACAGGTCCAACAATTGTTCGGTTTTCTCGATAATAATGGGGTTTGTAAAATGGTCATAGATTAGAACGGCAGACGCTTCCTCTTTCGGGTTTTTTGCAATAAAATCCTGAGCCGCTTTTTGGATTTCGTGTCTCAGATTAAGCAATTGCATCGTTTCATCTCCTGTAATGGATGCGTTTTCAAGGTTGTTCCTTTGGAGGTCCGTCAGTTGTTTAAGAAATGGCGCAACCTTCTTTTTGAATTGGGTCAATTTATGATTGATTCGCCCTCCTTTGATTTGCAACATGAGCGGATAGTCGGCATCACCCTTAACCTGAATCGCCTTCCGGGCTTCCGGATAGACGGTAAACCAGTGTTCGCGATCGTTATAAAAAAATGTAATTGTCTGAACTTCAGTGTCTTGTTCGTGGTATATGAGAAATTTCCCTTCAGGATTGCACGTGACAGAATCAATGACGGTTTTTTCTGGCGACTCAAATGCAACATATAAAGTCGCATCGCTCAAATTAGATAAAGTCCCTTTTATCTTATAGCTATTCTTATTGTCACATGCAAACAATAAAAACAGGACACATAGTATGTGAAAAAGCCTTTTCAAGATGCCGTTTTTTACGTCTTAAATAGCGTGTTAGTAAACAAATGGCGAAAAACCGATGTGCAAAGGTAAAAACTCTTTTCTTTTTTACAAAATTATTACCCTATTTTTTTAAATTTTTTATAAAAAGAGTTCACGTCGTGTCCGATGAATCATTGAAAAATTCAACTTGACCGCTATGCAGATTATAATAAGCGCCTATGATTTTGAGTTCGCCTTTTTCTTCCAATTCTTTCAGTATCAGACTGCTTTTTCGTATGTCCTGAACCATCTGTTTGATGGTGGCACGACAGACTAAATCGACAAATTCGGTGTTGGTCGATGGCGTTTCACCGGTATAATTTATTTTACATTTATTTACAGTCGGTTTAATTCTATTTAACAATCCGGTGAAATTTCCCAATTCAAAATCATCAATAGCCATCCGGATGGCGCCGCAATTTTCATGTCCCAAGACGACGATGAGTTTTGTCCGTAGCGTTGTGCACACATACTCCATCCCTCCGATCATGTCGGCATTTGCGATGGCGCCGGCCATGCGTCCGACTAACAGGTCGCCAAGTCCGCAGTGAAAAATATCTTCTACCGGAACGCGTGAATCTAAACATGACAGTATCAATGCCATCGGAAATTGTCCATGGACCACTTCACGAGCGCGCTCCATCGTGTTTTTAACCGTGAGCCGGTTGTTATAAAAATCGTCGTTCCCTTGCTTGAGGATTTCAATGATCCTGTCGGGTGTCAGTAAGGCCTGTTCTTCGGCCGTGAGCGCATGATTGTTATTCAAAGCCATTATTATTAATTATTTAGGAATAAAAAATTCAATTTTGTGTATGCCTGCCGATGGGATTTCGCGGATTTCCTGCCGTGAAGAATGATCATCGAAAATGAGCAAGTTGTCTTTTCCGGTGGTTTGGCAGGTGATCACGTATTTATCGACTTCTTTGCGAATATCCAAGATATCCGACGTGTTTCCTGCCGGCTTCACGGCTAACCGATCAACACACCGGATCGTATGGATGGTATTTCGTGTGGCGTCAAAACGAAACGTACTGTTGCCTATGTGCAACGTGCATGGACGGCTGTTCTGTTCGCTTTGCCAATCCACATTTAAGATATACAGTGTGCGCATGGTTGGGGTGTCCCAGACAGAAAAATGAATGTAGGGTGACGCTTTGATCCATCCTTTTTGCGGTTCGTCACGCGTAACCGCTGCAGCGATGGTCTTCATGCTTTCGGTGTAAGCCTGCCTGATCGTCGGGTCGGCAGGATAGCAGGGTTGCGGGAAGTAGATCACCGTTCCCTTACCCAAGGGAATTTCTGTTTTCTGTTTGTATGTGCGGTAATCCTCGCCAACCAGCATTTTTACAACCGTATCATCTTCGGGGAAACGGACGGGCGCATCGGGCTGCAGTTCGCTGTTCAGGTGGGCGGCGGACAACAGCAGTACCCCTCCCTGTTCAACAAATTTCCGGATGCGGATGAAATCAGTGTTATCAAAAGTGTTCCATCCTAAGAATATTAAGGCTTTGTAACGATATAACTGATCAACAGGCGCTTCGATGGGTAAGATGTCCACTAAGCCATAGGGGGTGGATGAAAACCAGTATTCAGGGACGCCTGAGAGGGTTTCGACTTTTGTGTCGGGATAAAAGAGGGTTAACAGGTCGAAACTTTCGGCGGCTGTATTGAACTGCCATTTATCGCCGTTTTGCGACCACATCGATGTGCGATTGCCTGATTTCCAAGCATCATTCCGTCCTTGAACGATAGCGACAGGCGTATGCTGATCTCCTTTTCGCGCATGTGTTTCGACATAGTCAAACACGCGATGCTGCGCTTCGATGTGCTGTTTTCCCGATACCGTAAAGCGGTCGTTACAATAATCGTCCGTCCATAATCCTTCTTCGGTATTGATGTGCGACGAACCGTGCATATAAGCGACAGCCAACGATAAAAAATGCCGCTGGGCATGTTTGGGGTCGGTGTAGGGGAATGACCCCCACTGCATGGCATGAAGCGAACCGAAATCACTTTTTCCATACGCCCGTGAAGCGCCCCGCAACGACGACATGATGACATCTTCCGGGCCGTACATTTGTTCGGCGCCCACCCAATCGTATCCGGCTTGATACATATACCTGAACATCGTCGACGGACCGGTGTGCCGCGTACTTTCGCCACGCGAATAGCTGAGATTGGCGACAAACCGGTTGGCGCCATCGGCCATGTCTTTAGCAATATAAGGGTCATAATGGATGAAAATACCGTAATAGGTGTATATGGGCCTGCGTTTGGCGTGGATACCGCCATACGGGCGGAGTCGCGCAATCATATCGTTATAAAAGCCGTTATAAAATTGGTGCTGCCAATAGTAATAACCGCCATCGTTTTCGTGCGCCTGTTTCCCTCTGAACATTGGACTTTGCAACGATTCGAGTGAAGGATTGATACGGGACGAGGAGACCGTGCGCCCCTCGACTTGCCACGCATAAGGTACACGAAGGCGGTTAAGCAGGTTGGTGTAATGTCTGACCAAGGTCTCGTCGGTGATCCGACCGCCACTCCATTGGTAGGAGGGTCTGAACTGAAACCAGTTGCCTATGCGTTCCCTGAAATACCATTTGAAATACATATCGTAGGGGACATATTCCTTGTCGATGTATTGACAGTCGCCTGCCGATACAAAAACATGATCCCTTTCTTTTACGATAATCTGACTGATGCTGGCCTTACGGATGTCGTTGCCGCTACCGACGGTTATTTCCGCCCCAACCGTCGGTTCCAAGGCGTTGAAACAGACGACATGAAGTCCCGTTTGACGAAAAGTAACCGTTGGTTGTTCAAATCTGATGGAAGTGTTGGATGAGAAATGGAGTGTTAAATCGGGTTTGTTGATTTCTAACAACAGACCGGTGGTGTCGCCACAGGTGACATAACGCGGAACCGATACGATTTCAAAATCGCGGGCGCTTTCTTCCAACAACTGAATCTCACGAATACGGTATGGAAATGCCGCCCTGTGGTCCTCTTTTATCAGGGACATCCGTAGCGTTCCGCTCCCGTTCAACGCCGGTGGCAGTGGCAAGTAAAAATCAGCGATGGGCGACGAACGGTCAAAAATCGATCCTTCGAAAAAGGTCTGTCCGTTCCATTCGAATGTCCATCGTGGCCAATGCCTTGTTGAAAGGTTTACACCCACCCAATAGTTGTAATCACTGATCCGGCGAACATGGGGCACAAACGGCATTTCAAAGATGACACGGCCATTCAGCGCTATCCGTGGCGCTTCCATCCAACATTCGCCGCTGAATCCTGCGCCACCTGGCCTCACGACAATACAGACCACGTTGTTCGGCAACTGAAATGAGGCCTTTTGAATAGAAAAGTCACCGCTTCCCTCCGGGATGGGCATATACAATACGGTATCGGGTGAATCATAGACGTCGTCTTTATACCGCCCTTCTTTCTGGTAATACACCTGCAACTCGATGCCGAAATGGCCTCCCTGACTTATTTTCAATTGTTTACGTTTGATGGCTGTTTCCATGGTTAATGGTCCGCCGATGGACAAAATCCGTGAGGTGCGGTTATAAACGCTCCGGTCGAAGTGCACGGCAAACTCTTCATATTTGAGTCTGTTTTCGGTGATGCGGTTGTAGACATGGCGATCGAAAGGTTCACCTTCGCCTTTGAAATAGAGCGAATGACTGTCACGAAAGGTCGTGAGGGAATCCAAGTTATCGTCAATGAGAAATTGGGCTGGCCAGAAAGCGCCGCTGCCGCGCTCTGCAAATGTACCCGGCATAACGACATGCCCGATCACGCGAAGGAAGCGGCGGACGGGATAATCGTTGTTGTCGAAGGTGATCGCCTGCTCAAAGGATTGGTTGGGTTGCAACTGCACCGGCGCGTCGGGCGACCGGTATAATACGCGCATCGATTCTTCCTGTACTTGACCAAATAAGGAGAAGGATTGCAAAAAAAATAAAAACAACAGCGCACATAATGGAACGTTTAGCATTTTTTTCATGAGAATTATTTTTAATATTACGGATACGACACGACAAAAGTATAAAAAATTTTATACTTTTGCCGCATAAATACATACGGTTTCAAATGCAAAAAGAGATAAACACATGAAAAAACGACTGATTTACTTGTTATCGGGCTTGCTATCCATGACTTTGTTTCATGGACAAGCCGCTGATTCCTTTCGGGCGACTCTGCTTCGGGCCGAAATTTCATCTAATCTGTATCAACCTTCGGATACGATGTTAGTTACCTGCTGGTTTCAGAATACGGGAACCCGGGTGTCGCCGCTGCCGCTGAAATGCTTCGCCGAACTGTCGTTCGGCCATCAACGCATTTTAGAAAACACGCCGAAGTTTTACCGGTATTATTGGGAGCCTTATCCTTCGACCGACCACTGGAAACCGGGCGACATCTGGAAGACCACGTTTAAATGCCGGATGAACTTAGCTTGGGGAGGCACCTATGCCATTACTATCGGTCTGTGCGATGAAAACCATCTGCCCGTAAAAATCTCTGCGACGGGTGGGCAACTGATGGAACAGGTGGAAATAGGGAGGGTTGACTTGGGCTGGGGTTGGGGTACGCCGACGATGGATCGGGTACGAAAACCCCTGATGAAAGAATTTAATGCACCGGTGGCGACAACCATCAACCGAAGTGACCGGTCGGGGGTGACCATAGGCACAAACACGAAGGTGACGCTCAGTAAACAGGCGCCGGCAATCACAGCGATCAATGGCCTTGAGATGAGCGAAAGCGCCCGCGAGATGTTTCCTTCGGTTTGCATCCGAGATTATGCTGCCGACAACGTGATTTACAGCGGAAACAATGAGGTGGAAGTATCATACACCTGTTTGCCTGAAGCAAAAAATCAAGTCGATTATAAAGCGAAATTTTCACTCAAAGGACAAGTCGTTGCCGGATTTACGCTCCGGTTCGAAATGGCTCAGGATGAATTGCGTCTGTCGTTGGTCGATGTCGACGAAAAAAAAGGCTACGAACTGCTTGAAATCGTCCTGCCGGCGATCCTCAGTTTGGATGGAAAAGTGGATTTGGTCAGCTTTATTGCCGGTGGACGGCTGTTATCATTAGACAGGGCAATTCCGGAAGGTTTTTCCATCAAATACGATACGCGGAATGCGGCTGCTCTATTGAAAGCGGAGCACAAATTGGTCTTAGAATCGACCTGCATGGACGACCGGCTGAATATCGCCGTTTATGATAATGGAAAAGAGAAAACCGCCAATCTGGGGATGGCTTTTGTCCACCGTGTCAGAGGGAAAGGAAAGGTTGTTTCCATACCGGTCGAACACAATCATACGGTAAAAATCAATCTCTTAGACACGTCATGGGGAAACGACGGCTGGCAGTCGGTGGCCAAGTTCTGGCGCAAGGATTTGAAAGGGGTCAATCGGGACATGTATCGGCGGGCGCTGATACATAAACAATTGGCTACAGCCGGACCGGAGCCTCCGCCGGGGTATGTCACCGAACAATCGCCTTATCCCGTCAAAAGACTGTCGAAATTTATCACGTTCAAAGAAATTTTTGACATGGTCAAAAAGTACTACCACATTTTGGACGGGATGCCGCAGGTGTTGTATATCGGGGGATTTCAGGAAGGCGGTTTTGATAATTCTTACCCTTTTACCTTGAACACCGACCATCGGGCAGGCACCGTTGAAGAGTTGAAAGGGTATATCAGCGAAGCCGGAAAATACAATACCATTTTATCGTTGCATGATAATTTCGATTCCAACGTGCCCCTTACGCCGCATTACGACCCCCGCATTTCCTGTCATGATGCAGAAGGTAATCCCTGGATGGGCTGGTTCTGGCCGGCAGGAACAGACCACATCATTGCGCCTTACAAATACAGTCAATTGGGCTTGATGCAACAACGGGTCAAGGCGACCATCGACACCTACGGCATAAAAGGGTCGTATCATTTGGATGTATTATCGTCCGAACCGCTCCGATACGATTTTGACCCCGCCTATCCGGCGTCAGCCGAAAAATCGCACCAAGGGAAATTAGCGATCATCGATGAGTTTAATAAACAGGGGATTGATGTAACCAGTGAAACGGTGATCCATCCTTATGTGGGACGCATCGGGTTCGGACTCCATGCACGAACCGACCACAACGGGGTATTCTTTAAAGGTGAAAAATTCATCCCGTTAGTCGACATGGTGTATCACGGCACAATCACCTACCAGGGCGGCGGACGATCGGAACAAGCCATGTTGATGGGTTTGATGAAAGGCAGCAGTATCTTTATCAGTGAAGAAGGCATCGATGAGCGGGACATCCAATGGATTTACCTTCATCAGATGGCCACCGGTTTGTTGTACGACAAAAAGATGGAGCTGATCACCGAAAAAGATGGGGTAACGACCGTTACCTACGATGCAGGAACATACGTGAAAGTTGATTTTCCGAAAAAGACCTATGAAATCAAGGTGGATGGGCGGATCATCGCCAAAGACTGGTCGACTTTTCTCCCCGGTTTCAAGCCCGATACCTGGTTGGCTTTTTCAAAGTCGGGCGGCGACTTTTCATTTCAAGCGCCAGCCGGTTGGAATGAAAAAACGAAAATCAAAGCCGTCACCCTTACCTTCGATGGCGAAGGAACAACAATACCATGCACCATCACCAACGGATATGTTCGGATGGACATCCCTGCTGGAATCCCTGTGAGGGTAGTTGGTAGTTGGTAGTTAGTAGTCGGTAGCTGGTAGTCGGTAGTCGGTAGCTGGTAGTCGGTAGCTGGTAGTCGGTAG
>Ga0209628_10002504_pt1 | contig 12507 bp, 8 predicted proteins | sample TergutCu122P4_FD_187285 | JGI IMG/M metagenome (GOLD analysis project Ga0209628, IMG submission 187285) | Cubitermes ugandensis P4 segment gut microbial communities from Kakamega Forest, Kenya - Cu122 P4 (SPAdes) (version 2) | ecosystem: Host-associated > Arthropoda: Insects > Digestive system >...
TATATATATATATATATATATATATATATATATATATATATATATACAAGACTAGCATCAAACGAAATATTCTCTCCATAAAACAAAATACATCGGAAAGTAGGTCGGGCTAAGGACTTATCAGCACCCCTGTAGTGCATTTACGTCCTATGCATACGTTAACAATTACAACCACGGACATGTTACGTAACTGTGACTCTATATTCATAAATTTTAACGAAGCATAATTCTGCAACATTCGTAAGTACACACAAGGAAACAGATTAATAAATGTGTTCTTATTATTTAATAATTGTTGGTGGCCTCAGTGAACCAGTAGAACTTTCAACGAACTGTGTCGAATGTCTGATAGACTGAAATAAGAAAGTTTAAACCGCTACTAAAAGTCAGGAAAAGACTTAATACAGGAGAGAGGAAGAATTAACCTGCTCAAACTGGAAAGAATTGGTGAAGTCTCGCTATCTTCTATACCAGAGTAGGTGGAACTAGAGTAAATGTATGTTGTTACCCGTACAATGCAGTATAATGAGTTCTGCTGCTTCCTACGAGAGCGCGTGGATTCATCTGGGCAGTTTGCCTGCAGATCGTAAATTTTTTCGGAGTGACGTTTCTTTGAATATGAGTAAACACCAAACAGTGGCAGGGCGCCATATAATACACCTTGGAAATGGTTGGTACTTTGTTCTGTGTGCAGTTATGTGTGTTCTGTCTGTGACGATTAACGGGACGAAATATATAACAAGGGTTTTGCCTCGCAATAAGAAAGGAGCAGTCAGTTATAATTTATTTCACTCGTTTACTATTCGTTCTCCAGATATTTGAACATTTCTTTAAAAATACCAATTTTTCTATATTTAATTAAAAAATAAATTCGTAGGTAAAGCATAAAACCTATCTTTTCCATGCTCCCAATCTGGCAACAGCGAATCAGACGAATGTACTGTTTCAGAAATTTCTTGTTACGAAAGCAGTCAAAAATATAAAAGGGATGACAGCCTTTAATGCAGTACAAAGTGGTGCAAATTCTTCCCGCAAGCGTCATTTATTCACAGGATAAAAATGAGTTCTATTTTGATATATGACAAGTACAATTTCGCTTGTAAACTTTGTTAAGATTGGAGAAATTTTTACCGTAAAGTGTCTCGTAAATGATACTCAGACTTGCAGCTAGCAGGCGCTTGAATAGCGTTTCGGAAATATTGGTGCTGAAATACTAGAATGTGACATCTGAAGTTTCCAGTGTGGAGAAAAAGCACATTGTGATCTTTTGGCGCATGACAACGTGCATTCCAATTTTGTAAGATAACATTTGGAAGTTATATGACTCGATCCTCAGGGTCTCTAGAATTAAGCAATGCCCCTCCCGCTGAAACGCCTATGCCCAACTTTCAGTCCACACAGCTGCATAAACCAAAAGTTAAAAAAATAATTATTCAGTCAGGTTCCCTCTTTTCCTTTACAGAAAGCTTGTTGCCCTTCAGCTAAGAATTTTTTTCCTCCTGTCTCTTATTTTGAAACGTAAGAATAAAAATAATTAGATGCCTTTGAATCAGCAATTTTATTGTACCTTACACAAAGAGAATGAGACAGATTGGGTGTGTTTGAGAAGAGGACACCGAAAAAATATTTGGACTTAACGGGGAGGAAAACGTGACGGGAAATCTGATAAAACTGCAAAATGAGGAACTTCCTAGTGCTTACTGTTCATTGAACATTCTTCACATAATCAACTAGAGGAGAATAAAATGGGCGAAGCGTGTAACACGCAAGGAAGAAATCGGAAGGGTGTATGAAATGTTGGTAGAAAATAACATAGAAAAGCGTTTGGAAGGCTTCGTCTTGTATGGGAGGAAATATAAATATTAATTATAGAGAAATAGGATGGGATTAGTAGGTGGGGTCTGGACACATCTTGTTCAGGACACGATCCATGCCCGGCTCTTGTGAATGAACAATAATCTAATCCTTTCACTAATAAACTCTACTCTCTTAAGTGCTGTTACTATTCTCCGAAGTATTCTCCAAATTTGCTGTCAATAATTGAAGATTTCCTTTTTGCCTTAGAAAAAACACAATCCCCTGCACTCACTGTACCTCCTTTTTCCCACCTAACCTCTCTTACACTCACTACATCTAATTTATACTTCGCTGTTTCCTTTGGAACTGTCGATTGTGTCCCTGATTTGTACAGGCGTCTCACATTTCATTTACAAATCTCATGTCCTTTTTCATTGCTTAGTTTGTATCAAACGATCACTCCTGGCCCGACTCAACCAGTTTCCACTTCGTAACAAGACCAGCTCGTGAGGTATGGATTTGTTGGCACCTCGCCCAACACCCAAGCTGGAGGACCAACCCTTGTCCGCCATTGCTTATTCAATATAATCGATTTACAAACGTGATCATTTAAGGAGGAAATATTCGTATCCCACAACTGTAGAGTAATTTGAGTTAAAATTATGAAGCTTATGATTAAAGTGCATGTACAATTTGTCTAATAGCATTTTAGATCATATAGCGTGCAGTCATGAAACTGCTGTTTCTAAAGAGCATCAGGCTCCCTGAAGGACATGTGATTGGCCAAGCAATGACCAGTAGTATGTCCTAGACCTTCTGCCTGCTCAGATGTAGTGTATACTGAGGATCATTAAAGAGCGGTGTTCTAACATACATGTGATCATTAATGTTTGAAATAAGTGTGTATTTGCAACCTTATTACAAAAGTAGTGTGGAAGGTCTTGTGTAGTGTAAGGGACCTTCTCGCTATATTTACTGGGCGCCTGATAGAGGTTTCTGGGAAACTTGGTGGGCGGTGCGTAGGATTTAATGTGCTTCCACGTAACCTCACTGATTTTCCGCCGCTCAGTGAGAGATTCGAACTGAACTTATTCTGAAAGAAAGTGCTAAGAAAACAGTGTTTTCAGTTTCATCATTAGAGCCTGGGCTTGCCGTGAATAACGTGGTTGTCATGTTTGACGCGTGCATGCAGGCCGAAGAAAACCATTTCAGATAGTGAACAAGAACCTTATATTAACTGCAATGGATTGAACAAAAACGTGTAGATCCGGAATCAATAGCAAACTGGAATGGCGGCGATCTCTGCGCTGTCTGGTATCACTCATTGACCTGAGTGAATAATAATGTCACTTGTCAGATAAAACAGTATCCCTGTTGTACTAATAGGGACTATTTTAATGTGTTTATGGACGCATTAGCTTCTGAAGCCATTCGCGCCTGCCCACGAATTAGGCCACATAGGTTACATAATGCTCATAGGTTTACGAAAGAATTAGAAAATGGATGAAACGTGCATGATGAAATATGACAATGTCTCGTAAAAAAAGGCTAAAACAAGGTTTAAAATATGAGGGTCATGGCACAGTATGTCACTGATTGTGCATGGCCGCGAAAAGGCTCGCATGTGACAGCATATCTTGGACACTCAACTAAACCGTGTTGAGCATGCAGGTATAGTTTACAGGCGTCACACATGCGAGTGAGATTCCCGGAAAAAGGGTGGCTTAGTGTCAGTTGCCTGTAGCCGACTAGCAGTCCAGTCACCGTTAATATCAACTCTAGGACCAGAAATGCACAAGTCCTCCACTGGTACACCACTGGTTCCACCTCTCATAGCTTGCTGCATGCGATTATGATCCCTGTGAATCTGCTGTTCTGCAAAATCTACTGGGGGCAGGCAATTCTGAAACGCATATTTGTAAGAAAATATAAAATTGTTACCTAGAAGAGTGACGTAGCATGCAGTGGAAGCATTGTTAGATGCTCCAAAATAACATAACCTAGCACTACAAAAGATGAGAAGACCACGGTGTTTTTTTCTAATGTTTTGGAGGAAAATTTTGTTTCCATCTTTAGGGTAGATGTTCCTGAAGATGGAGGCAGCAGGGTACACCGAAACTTGGCTACCACTCAGAAAACTACGTATTGTAAACCGGAAATTCGGAAACTTAATTTTAATGGCGATCAAACCCCCAAATATGATCATTTATGTTGTGTAGAACCCATGCGTAACAGATAATTTTTGGACAATAAAATTACCTCGTAATTTTACTGTTACCTTTGCGACGTTTGCTGCTCTTTGCAGTATTTCTATAGCGTTTACGGAATGTGCTCAATAAAAAATACTGCGTGGAGAGATCATGTTTGAATGATAAACTTTTGTATTGATGGTCTTATTTTTGGATGATCTCCACACAGTGTTTATTTAAAGATTGGTGTATTAGGTTTTAGGCAGATAGACTAAACTGAATTTTAATTTTTTTTTTGCAAACGTGATTGAGGTTCAATAGTACTCATGTATTCTGAGAGCCAAATCCACTGTTAATAGACTGCCAGTTTTACCAGCCTCTTTGTATATCATTGAAAGTTTGTAGGCGAATAGGTTCATTTTTGGAAAAGTTAAAATTTTAATGTTATAAACTACATTTTTACACCAATATTATATCAGAATTTTTAGAAAATTAACGAAATTATACCACTTACCTAGGTTTCCTTCCTTTTCTCAAGATGGGGAAACGTGAACGAAAAACGGAACAAACGTGGAGAGCAGAAGATCCAAATAAAAATTTAAAAGCTTTTCGAAAAGCAACATGTCTGTTCAAATTACAAGTCTTGGTTCGTCTGGGACCTAGCGCAATATTTATGTCGTTTCTTACCAGTGTTTCGAGCCACATATCTATCCCATATTCAATGGTCAAGAATTCCAAATACCACAAGTATGCACGGGTCGCAGAAGAATTTCTGGGGATAAGACCACGAATTCAACGGGTGAGCAAACCCTCTTCACTTTTGGCGAAGAAAGTGGCTTGGCAGTTAGAATTGTTCACCAAGTTCACATCAAGAAATTTAATCTCTGTTCAAACTGTACTTCCGTAATCTACTTTCCACGCGAACATAACATCTTCAGCTAACTAAGTAAAATACGGGAAAAGGCTCCATTTTTTATCTACATTACATGTACTGACGACAGCAGCGACGGGTAGGGGGAAATAAACACAAATGATACGCAGAAGAAGAAATATGTCCCTAGTTGCCGAATTTGAATCTTCGAGGCGTCCATATAAGATGAGGTTGAGGACATTTGCCCCAAAACTCAGACGAAGATACATCTTGTGTATTTTGCAGTAAATAATACATCTGCCGGAACTCACCTTAAGTTCGTCACTGAGTGCCGAGTAAGAAATGCTCTATATTATTTTGTTGGCGCAAGAAGCGGTGGAGGATCAATTTGTGGAAAAGGCATGTTAAAAATGTTTGAAGTATAGAATGTAGAAGCCACATGATAATATTAGAAGATTATACATATATAACCAAATTTAAAGTTTGCTCAATTTGTAACAGAGATGGTCCCGTTCACCATAATAGTTGTTTCTATTTACTCGCAACCAGGCCCGTGAATGGGAGGAATTTAAGCCTTTACATAATTCAACACAACGTTTCGTGTCGGACAGTAACAGAACAGATAAAAGGTATGTTATTGCTGAAAAGGCTGTAAAGGAAATGGAAGAATCACACGAAAGATATTTATAAGTATCTTTGAACACAGCCACTAACCCGGAACAGTTTCGGCAGAGCGTATTAACCATTTAAAGACGAAGCGCAGACTACTTTATTTAAAAGCCCAGTTCATAACGTGCAGTAAACACTTTTAATCTCGGTTATATAAACCAAAGGGTTTATGATGTAAGTGGCACAATTCTCTGTTTGTTCTGAGATAAATACAAAACACTTAAATACAGCGTGGACAGAGCGTACAATTGTTGATTGTTAAACTTGTTGGTGCATCACGTAACCAGTAGGCGTTAAAAGTTTAACAGTACTGAAGCTCATTACTTCGCACGATAAATTCTCCAAAGTTATTATTATTATTATTATTATTATTATTATTATTATTATTATTATTATTACTGACCAGTTGAGTTGTCACTCGGTTATAATGTAGAACAAAAAATGGCTGTTTAAAATAGAAGAAAGAATTTAGTATTCAAATTTTTTTCAGTTCCACATTGGGCTCCCTTACACATGGAAACCTTTCTTTCTCGTCCTGAATATGGCTTCATTAAAAATCTGGAAATCGAAGGGTTTGGTTCAGGGTGGGATAACTAAAATAATATTTACATTCCTTTCGTTACCGTTTTGATTTGGCTTAGCAAGCCGAGGTTTAGTTACGTATGTTATTTAATATGATTATCTCATTACCATAAAGCATGTGGCAGAGATGTTCCTTACACAACAAAACTCTACGATTAATATTAATCATATTAAAGAATAACGGAGATAAAAAATATTACGGTTGTTCCAAGGAGATTCCTAACACTCTATGTGATCATACTCTTCATCTAGAATTATTACTGTTATTAAATCGAAGGAAAGGTGAAGAACTACAACTGTAACAAGCAATATTCTTTTCAAAAACACAACCAAATTTACGTCGTAAGATGTATACCCTCAACTGAAGAGACTGATATGTGACGAAATAATTATACGAAAATAGATTTTATGTGGGTATACACGTATGTGCTGAAAATAAAGAAGGCAGAAAAGATTTTAGTGTCTCTTTTTTGTAAAATTGGTGCTGGATGATAGGGTTACGTATCTTCATGACAACATAACAAGGGGTTGCATGCATTAATAAAAACAGAAGAGTTGTGAACTTTTCAAGAAAGACCCTGCGTTTTGGTTGAAATATTTAGTTCAAACCACATTTTCGTACTTTCTTATTTACCTGTAATTTTTCCCTATAGTAATAGCGTCATGGCAGGGAATTTTACTCATATCGTGTACAGATATACAGCCAATCAAAAAATTACTTCTGTACGATTCCCGCGACAATTTTTCACACTTCCAATTAACAACTACCTGGACTTTGTCCATTCACTTGTATTAAAAATAAATACTTAACACACTGATCTCAAGAGTAGTTACGTCTATCGGGTGCAAATAAGTGTGCTCTGACCTCATTTTTAGCTGGAGTTTGGGGGCATTGAAACCGACCCTGGAACTTCGATGAATATCTCTGTTTGTGCCGTGGAGGAATACTGAGTGGGAGAAAAAGTGTACCTGAAATCATTGCTAACCTCAGTACTAGATGGATGGAATTTTTCAGTGTCATACCCCGCCTCTTTTACTCCCAGAGAAAGAACATCTCCTTATTTAATGGAAGCCTGGGCTTGCTTCAGAGTCGGTTAGGACGGTTCTGGAGAAAATAAAATATCATTGAAACTGTGAACAGTCAGTACATTGCCTAGCCCCTAAAGCCTACCGACGATGCTGTCTCAGCTTTATCTCCGGATCTCATTGTTTTATTAATTGTTTATTTTTTGTTATTAGGCGATGAGAAGTCCATGATGAAAATGATTCCAAAATAGAAATTATTAGGCATCACGATGCCTACAGAAGCGAAAAATTCACCCCCTCTAAGTTTGTGTGACTGTACAATCTGTCACACATATGCACTTTCTGCCTACCTTATGCCCCATTGTTAAATTCCTAACAGTGCCGACCTGGTAAAATACAAAGAACGCTAATTTTTCTTGCTAGTTATGTGTGTGAAACTTTGCCTGTCACTTTAATGTTGATTGTGTTCGTAAATATGACGCTGAGGAAGATTTTGTGCCTGATAAGGAGGAAAATGCAGGAGGGTGGAGAAATTTGCCTGGCAAGGAGCAAAATGATTTATTCTACTCGTCATATATTATCAGGGTAAACAAGTCAAGGATAATGTGATTGACAGGGCATATGGCAAGTACCTGAGAGAAGAGAAATGAATACAAAATGTTTTATGGAAAACCTGACAGAAAGACAATTTGGAAGACCAGGGCGTCAATGGGTGTGTGATATACGTAAAATGGATCTTAAAGAAATGGGACATGATTATGTGGACTAGATTAGTCTTGCTCGCAATAAGTAAATACTGTGGGTCTTTTTATTACAGTAATGAAAGTTCGAGTTACTTAAAATGTAGGCAATTTCTCGGCTAACTGAGGAAGTGTTAAATATTCATGAAGGGCTCTGCTCTATGGAGTTAGTTAATAACAGTGAGGTAAGAGCAGCACTTGTACGACTCCCTGTTGTATAAAATAGTCCAAAATTTTCTGTTCAAACAGCTTCTGACGGATTATAAATAGATAGTTACTGATTCTTAGGCCTACGTTTATAGATTATCTGGGACAGTATAAACTGTAATAAATCTTAAGATATGGGTTGAATATGGAGCGAAGTTGACGTTATCTCCGATAAGAATGATTTGGTTATTGGCCATGTACAAAGATTACCACACACAAGTAGAGGTAGCTAACCGCATAGTGATCCCTATTTACACGACACCGTTAAGAATATTCTTAAAACAAGAAGACTCGTGTGGAGCAGAAAGTCTGATTTTTGTATTCTGGATTTGTCCCTTTCGAATAGGTCAATGTTGGCCCCAAAGTTTTTCGTGAAATTCTTTGTCCTTTCAGGAAATTCTAGGCCATTATCTCGATCTGGCTACGAAAACTGCCCGCCAATTCCTTTCATATTCTTTTTGCACCTTTCATTTTAGCATCGACTTTGTATAGTTTGAAATGATGATATTGTCCTTAAATAAACCATAGAAGATCTGGAGAGAACTTCCGATGCCCGATTTTCTCGAAAAGATATAAGCCCTGTTTTAAGGGTGTCGACTGAAGTAACCTCCAGACAAAAGTCGTGTACTGCTTTCTGTCCCTCTGACACTAGAACCTTAGGTTACAATAACATTCTGAGTAAGGATGTAGGTACGTAGGTCTGCGTTTGGTTAGTCTTCCTGTATCGCTCCTATGCCAGTAGATTCCTTGCGATGGGCACTCCAGCTTAAAGAAATCTCGCTCAGAATCTAATCAACGATTTACAAACCCCAAACAAATAGGGTGTGGGCCCAATTGGCCTTAAGTACCACTGGGTGTATGGATATTGTGAAGCTAGTAAGACCTACGCACAATAATTAGGCATATAAAATTTAGCAATTAATTTAAGTGCATAACTTTCATTACGGACTGTTCTTATTCAGACTGTGTTAACAGTGTTCAATGTTATCTTAAAGCCTGGCACGGCTGTTATGATATCTTTCTTAAAATCATAGCTACAAATATGGAAAGAGTATATAACAAATACTTTTACTACAAATACTGTAACAAATAGGCTGAAGTAATTGTTAAGTCTTCAGGAATTTTATTGGAACATGCAGGTTGGGCATAGGGTTAAACTGAAAAATAATATTAAATTGGATCTTGACGAAGGAGACCAAATGCTGATTAAAGGTCTTCACAGGGAAAGATTCTTCATGGCAGCTGTAATATTCAGATTTACTAATAAAAAAGGACCACTTATTAATGTACAATAGCATAAGATTCTGAAAGAATGCCCTTGGCCACTTAGACTCTTCACACTGAACAGCCTAGCTACATCCAACAAACAGTGCAAGAGTAAGTTCTGTGAAAATTCCAGTGACGCCTGCTTTACTTAAATTACTTAATTTCATGATAAGATAAAAAGAGTGCTGTACAATAACTTTGTAATCAGCGGTCAATTGCACGCAGTCCTATAGTTTCCACCGGTTTAGATTCATAACGTGCCATATTTTTACGATGTAGAATGAATGACACGCTTAGTCACCACTTTCGTTACTGTCAATAAATATGACAGCACGTATAAGAGGTCTTCAGTTACTTCTGTCATCTACTGACATGAACAATTTTTCCTTTTTATTTTAAACCGTGTATCAGTTACACTCCCTTCCCGGTTTCATCATCTCATTGCAATTGCTGTTTCTTCTTTAAATAAGTTCATTACTGTTGATCTCCATGCATTCCTAATGTTTATTTTAGGCCTACATAATGTTTACTTTCATTTCGTCCTAAACTGTCATTGTCTATCAAACGTGTCATTATTTACTGGACTGTAAATTATTGTCTGTTATCCTCTTACACGAAGAGCATTGGGTTTTGTAGAATAGTACTAGAAACTATTACGAAGAAAAGAACATCTACTGTGTATTCATCTTCGTACCAATATATACGACTTTACAATAATCTTCAACAAATTAAAGAACAGTAGTACGATGTTTCGTCACATAGAAGAAGTTTATAAAAACTGTTTGACAGTCTCCTACTACCTATTAAACCTCTAATATTTACCACATTATGTCTATTCCACTCTTCCTACTGTAATATTAAATGCAAGGCCATTAGTTATAATGAGGCTAATTTGTAAAACATGATACACAAAACAGAGTTCACGGCTTAAAATTTTATCCTCTGATCCCATTTCGTATCGACACAACAGTAGCTTCTCACATCTCGGCATCTCCCTCTGTATACAATCTAAACCTCACATTACACCATAACACATCTATGTGGAAGTGGATTTTAATTTTTAAAATGAGGATTAGTATGGATTAATTATTTTGCATGCCATAATGTCATACATCCTCTGCAGCACTGCTGCTTGACGTCGACGGTTGCCAGGAGCTGTCAGTCTGCAAAGTGCAGCCGCTTCGTATCGAGTGATTTATCCCATGGGATTCTCGCTACGATAACTTAATTACATTTGTCCTGTAACCTGCATCGTAAGCAAGTTAATTTCATGCTCTACAGAAGTGCCAGCTTTCCTGCATTTCACCCAGTATTATATTTTTTAGTCTTATGAAAAGCCCATGTCAGGTATATAACTAGCAACAAGGTGTGGTTTGTGTTATAAATAGATTCGGCTTTCAAATACTGCAATATTTTTTAATTCTTTTTCTTGTAATTATATGTGGAAACGATATGATTACTACTTCGAAAGTATTTGCCGTTCCTTTTTGCCAAAACGTACGTATGAAAGTATTCACCACTCCGAACACTACTGGGGGTTACGAGAACTCTATTTTCGAGAAAAGAAAACCTATGTGTTGTTTTTTCCAAAAATCTGTGGATTAGATCCTAATTTAAAAATTATTCTCCCTGACCTTTGTGTTGTCAGCATCAATGATAAATTGTTTAAAGTTCTGTGTGGTTGCTTTTGTGCAATATAATAATACTAACAAGATAATTTACCCTAGTTGGGCCTGCGGAATTTTCTTGTGTAATTTTATTACTTTTAATTTACAATACGAATTTTCAAACCTGGCCGTCGTTAACGGATGCATGACGGAGAACATGAGAGCAGTACACTTCTCGGATAATTCTCTTTACAAACATTTATACTTGGTGAGAAATAATTCTGAAAATTTCCTAATTTATTATTTTCATTTAAGTCTTTTCTTAAAACGGAAACTGCATGCATAATCTGGATGGGAAATCAGATTGCACTTCCGGATGCTTTTGTCGAGATTTCCACACGTGTTTACAAAATCCGTTTCTATTATTTTGCATGGTTCAAGAGATCCTCAGTAGATGTTCACTGTTATGTCTCCTTATAATTTTCGATGAATTTTGTGCAGTTGATCATAACAACATTAATGTTCAGCAAATGTTCTCCGTTGCGTATCCGAGTTTCCAACTTACCAAAGAAACAGTGTCGTACCAGACTCGAAAATGTGCTGCTTTTTCCAAAATTATGCCACTCCACTCTTTGAACATTTATTAAACACTTATAATAATTTGGCCGAGTAGTCACCAAATAGGCCTAATGAAAACTCAGCAACTTACCGTGTAAGTAAATAACCAACGAGATGCAGCTTTTGTTTCACTTGGTTTATTATCACTCTACATGTTTCGGACACGGTTCGTGTCCATCTTCAGGAGTAGTATACAAAACAGTAGAGGCAGCCACCAATGTGTGTCAATGCATGTGGGGTGGTATGTGTGCGTTGAAACAGGGTAGGGTGTCTATGAGGATGATGTTGTGTAATGGTCCTCCCTCCTACACCATATTAGCACGTTCTTGAGTGTAACTTTGTTGCACGGTACCATGAACGTAAAATTCAGCAACTTACCTAACAAAACCTAATCTCATAACCTAAGATATAAAATGTCGCACGCTCTAGCCAAATGTGTTACGCGTTATTATTATTATTATTATTATTATTATAGTTAACAGCCGTAAAGCTTATTACCGAATTTGTAATTCTCGAGAACACATTCGAATTCGCCAAAACTGGTGATGTTCAGGTAGCGTAAATAATAACTTATTGCAATAGACTCGCGGGCTTGCTGTGTTTATCAGCTACTATGCCTTGCACACACTTTCTATGTGGCAGTTACGTCTCTACCTGAAAAACAGATTTCAGGAGGGAGTTCTGTCGGCCTGCAGGAAGTTCTGTCGGCCTGCAGCAGGCCCAAATCTAAACTTTACAGAAGTGTTTTAAGTGTGGAAATAAAATGCCAACTAGATGCAACAGAGGTTTTTATTGCAGATCTTTTTGCGTGCTCAACATGTTTCGGGCACCACTATGCCCATCATCAGGAGCTCAAGAGTATTATACGGTGGTTGCTGCCTGTGGTATTTCGTGCTGTGGTTTTCAAGTTGCTGGTCTGGTGTGGAGCTGAGGGT
>Ga0209628_10002505_pt1 | contig 12507 bp, 6 predicted proteins | sample TergutCu122P4_FD_187285 | JGI IMG/M metagenome (GOLD analysis project Ga0209628, IMG submission 187285) | Cubitermes ugandensis P4 segment gut microbial communities from Kakamega Forest, Kenya - Cu122 P4 (SPAdes) (version 2) | ecosystem: Host-associated > Arthropoda: Insects > Digestive system >...
TACTGCATACATACGTGCATACATAAATACATACATTCATAAATACATACATGCATACATACATATATACATACATGCTCATACACATACACATGTACACACACAATAAACCCAAACACACTCACACATAGATTCTGCAGCCATATTTACCGATCACAATAAATGTTGTCTGTTCGCTTTCAGAACATATTAAATATGCTGAAAAATGCTTTGACCGCTACAGCTGAAGGAAAAAGGCTGCTTCTAAGACATAGAGCTAGATGGTAAAATAATATTGAAATTCATGTTCAAGGAGTAATTTGATATAGTGTTTACTTGATTTATCTGGCTACGGATAGGGACAAGCGGCAAATCCCTGTGAACAGAAGAACGGACTTTCCGTTCTTATACAAAGTGGAGAATTTCTTGACACGGGTTTTTCAGAGACTGTATTCTGTGCAGTTATTTAACACTACTGAATGTGCAGTGGTTAGGCTGTTACTATGGCTCTAAGATTTGATGGTATATTTATAACTTTTAAAATAAAAAATATGAAAGGAATTTTCTGTCCGCTGCTCTTCGAATATAAGAAAGAGAACTGCTTTGTTTGAATGTTACCAGAGTTAGCCCCTTTGTCCTTGTAAGGGTTATATTCGGATGACATGTCTATGGAGCACTGGTGCAACGATAGTGACAGAGGAAGACGGACATACTTAGAAAATAAACCCGTCCCAGTGCCACAATTTCTACCAAAAATCCCACAGGGGCTGGTCCCGGATCGAACCCAGTAGTGTTACAGACTAAAATCAATCTGAATTATACACGTAGATTTAGATCTCATCTCACACACAACACAGTGTGCATCCGTTGTAAAAACCAGTACATTAATGTAGTACACGAGAACAAATTATTTTTATGTTTGAATAATAAAACCCACGTAAATAAACAGAGTGAACAAAATTCAGAATTATTAGTGCTAAGATTTTCGGTATACACACTAAAGAACTAATCGAAAGCCTGGGGTCCAGTAATATCAGTAGGATGCACCTTTTTGTAGCAGAGGTATCACAGTTTTACAATAGATAAATATATGACGTAAAGTTTCAGTGTTGTACTCGCCATTACTGGTGTACCTGTGTTATTGGTCAAGTTTCCTCGATTGCAAATACGGCGGTTGCGTGGACTTCTGATTTATAGTCACAAGTTTATGTCTCATTACTCTCATACGTGCACATTTTATTGAACTGATCAACGTTTAAATACAAAGAAATCTAAAATAGCAAGTTATGTAACTGACGTTTGAAAAAAATTTTCAATTCATGCATCAACATTTTGATATTACGTTGGATTGTACATACAAAAGCAAAACTTTAGCATATTGCCTGTAATAATATGACGTCTGAAATGTGCCTGTCTACCTACCGTCTGTTTCAAACACAATTAAAAATCAGTTGTATTTTAGGGCTTTGTAGCCAGAGGAAGACATAGATCAAACCACTGCGCTGCTTCTAAATGGTTTTAATTTTGAAAACACGATTAGGTCACACAAGCTGTTTGGCTCTGTTTCAAAAAGACTTTTAAGTCACAGAAGCGTGAAGTTGCTTCCCTGTACTTGAGGGTGTCAGATTACAATTTTCATGTTTTTTGCCAAAACAAGATTGCTCTATAAGAATTATCAATGCAAGGTTATAAAACGCAGATTTTAAAGAATTTCTATGTAATTCCTCTACTTGTGAGAAGATATAAAACACCTAATAAAATTATAATTTTGTCGATTTAAAACGGATTAGAATTACCGTTTGGGGAAAAGTGGGTTGTGTCATTACACTCTCATTATACTAAAAGTAAGAAATCTGGAAAAACAAGTGCAAAATGAAGCAATCCACATTTTTCCATTAAGTTTTACTCTCCATACTTTCTAACCAAAGCTTGTTTTTCCAGATTTAAAGTAAGCAAGAATGACCCTGCCGAGTCTTTCCACAGGCCATAATATCAACGTGCACTACACCCAAGAATTCCATTTCTTGTGTCCTCGCACATCCTACCGACTCTTCTCTTTTCTGGACGAATAGGAAGCGTAGAATACGCTTATGTAATAGGTTGAGATCTCAACCGTCCGCATGCAAATCCATTTGAACAACATCTGTATTTTCTTTGTAAATGACATGAACTTGTAATGACCACATGAACTGTCGAAACATGTAGCGAATTGCCGACTATCAGCGATAGAAAAGAATTATATGTTGTGTTAGCCGGCTCTCTTCTATTAATTATTTATCTAACGGGAAGCATAACATCAAAGTTTGTCACGTTTGCCAAGATATCGAATCTAATAATAGCAAAAATTATATTCTTTGTCATTTAATCTTCTTTAAGCGTATGTATCTAAATACACAAATAATTTAAAGGAAGATAATTGTTTAGATGGTCAAGAATTTCCCCAACTTGTACGTAAGCTGATGATTCGTTATTTTGTTCATAACAAATGCCCGTTCCATCAAAGTAGTTTGTTGGTTTTTCATTGTTTGTCATTGTTTCACCGTGCATTTTTCAATTCAATAATGGATAGAACACCAACATATGCACTTTTTACTCAATACTATATTAGTCTAGCGTGTTGATTTCATTAAAATACATAAAAATATTTAATGGTACTGCGATATGTTTCGATCTTAAGAGAATTAACCATCGAGATTTTAAATTTAGTGTTTTAAATTTAAAAAATTCTTAAAATCTTTTAAATAATTCAGTGACTTTAGCAAGGTACAGGCATACTCCCTGAGGATGGTCTCTTAAGATCGAAACAGGTCGGAGTACCATTAAATATTTTTATGTATTTTAATGAAATCAACACGCTAGACTAATATAGTGTTGAGTAAAAAGTTCATGTGTTGGTGTTTTATCCATTAGAGTTTGTTGGTGTTTATTCACCGAAATTTAACTACAGGTGGAAAGACTTTTTAAGAAAATTTTGCTAACTGTTCACCTGCGGCAATAAAAAAAATTGTTCCAGGCGTGGTTTGATTACAAGCTGCAGTGGGACCCTAAGGAGTATGGTGGAGTGGAAATGCTACATGTGCCCTCTGACCACATCTGGAGGCCAGACATCGTGCTCTACAATAAGTGAGTCGAAACAAAGCACGGCAAGTCAGTACAAAGAAAGGTAGACTGAAACGTGAATGGACATATCATGTATTAACGTGTACCTGTATAGGCCGTATCATACATCAGGCAGTTCAGAAACTGATCAACTTCCTTCTTTGGAGAAAAGAGTTCTATAGGCGTCCAAAGAATTGACTCAAGCGGGCACACATTTTGACTACTATTCAGGAAGTATCTAGTTCGAAATAAGACATAACCAACTAGGTATACTTTATAAATATACATAAATACGTCTTCACATTCTGACATGCTTTGGCTCATTAGTCATCGCTAGGAATCGCAATGATATCATGGGAATACCATTTCATGAATAACCAGCAGGAAGTAAATAAAATTAAACATATCTATATACAAATCTTCCTGAAATCACAAAGAATATAATAATTGTATTTCATAATTAAAATATATTGTTCAGATAAATGAATTACATGTGCAGTGTTTAAATCATTTCAAACAACAAAAAGGACGTTATTTCATAAGTGAGAAGAAACGTGAAAGAGAGGAAATGAATATTTCACACACATCCGAAAGGGTCCTGGTAATACAAACTTAGAACAAGCTTATAGTTTCAGTTTCAACGTTTTTAAACCTACATCGTTATCTTCAAAGAGATCTCCGCACAAACATTATTAAAATACATGATAATTTAAAATATTTGTAAAACTAAACTATCAACAGCGCAAGTCACAAGTTTAAGCTATCAATAGAGAATTTAAATACAGTTAAAATTGTAAAGAATATGTATGTGAGATCTCACAGGAAATATTTGTGTGATATTGATATATTACTTGTTTTCAAGTACTTTAAATAAATAAATAAATATAAATATATATATATATAGCCTGGTGACTGTCCGAGAGGACTAAAACATGTAACACGTTTGTAATTAGCAATTGTTACACAAGGAATACAGTTGTGTTTTACGAAGTCTTTACTAAATTTTAATTATTTAAAAACACGATGGGATGCCGTCGTTAAGCAAAACCTACTGTTCTTAATTTTACTCTATACAACAAGACAAGCTTCCAAAGTTGAGAATTAAGTGAGAGTGGTAATGGCAACTATTTAAGTGTCTATGTGAAGGCATTATCCCTTGAAGTCAGAAATTTCCATTCAGATGAGTTTCTTAAAATATATTTTTTTTTCAGCGCTGATGGCAATTTCGAAGTCACACTAGCAACGAAAGCGACACTCAACTACACAGGTCGCGTGGAATGGAAACCGCCGGCCATCTATAAGTCGTCGTGTGAGATCGACGTCGAGTATTTCCCGTTCGACGAACAGACATGCGTCATGAAGTTTGGGTCTTGGACATACGATGGCTTTCAGGTAAAGAAAAATTGAGGAAAGAGTAAAGATAAAGGATTAGTAGAGAAATGTTTCCGCTGTCTGTGTGTGTGCCCTTCTCTAGTCACGTAATTTCGCCTTTGATTGTATGGAAGGAATTTTAATTGTGGACTAAGAGACCTTACACTGCACCACTTAATGCAGATCTGTATGTTTCAATACTGATGAATATAATAGGGCTTATCACAAATTATTATTTGTTTCTTTATTTATTCCTTCATTTTTCTTTCTGTTTCATTATTTTCCTTCCCCTGCTTCTTAAACTTTTTAAGTTTATTCCTCTAATTCTTTTCATTTTCTCTGATTTTTCTTATCTTTGTCTCTCTTACTGACCCCATTTATTATTTGATCATTAGAAATTTTATTATTTCTATATCTTTCATTCTTCAACCACAAAAATGGATAGCAGAGCTACAAATTTCAATGCAGAGAAAACTTTGACAACCCTTCAGTAGGAACTCCTCTTGCCGGATACTGGGATTAAAATGAAAGATTAATGAAGACGGGGCGCCTTCTCTACCAAAAGATTAGGAGTCAAAGACAGCAGACGGGTCGTATTACGGTGGATTTACTTAAAAGCACCCTTCCCACAATATTGCATTGACTTCACGCAGCATGCAGCCTAGTTAAAAGAACCATTGTATGGAAATGCTGCTAAATCATGGCTGATACCTCAGTCAAACAGATCACTTTCTTCACAAAAGCAGTGATATGGTGAATATTTTATTAGCATCTTTTACTAAAAGATTTATTAATATTATCTACTTGTTTAATTCTTATTACAGTTCTAACAAAGAATCTGGTTTGGTCCTAAAGTTCTGCTCTTCTAAATATTTATAAAAATCAATCAAATTCTCAGGCAAACACCCAACGTTTCTTAACCCCAGTGTAGTAAATTACCGTATTCCAACTGTCTGAGTAGTGTATAGCTTCGAAAAAGGCAAATTCTGATGTTTACCTCACATGTTACCGTATTTGCTTCATGATTTAAAATATAAACAAAATGGGCTATTTATTTCGAACAGTGACCTTTTCCTGTACATAAGTGAAAATAATAAATACGGCAGTAGCACATTTTCAGCAGGTTTATTGTACAAATGTCACATTCGTATTTCTTAAAACACGTCATTGAAAGTCCCCATTCTCTAAGACAAAATCGATGGTACACTGAGGATTTCAATGGCTCTGGAATCGAACATCAAACACTTGAGTGGCACAAAATATTAACGAAAGTTTGCAAGGTACCTAAAAAGTCCACAGAACAGTGTAAATTTCGTCCACACTAACCCGAACATTGCTGGCAAAATTAGCATCTTATGTCATCAACGTCACTAGCAGCGCAAAGTTTTATCAATTTCATGTAAGGAGACAGATTTTTCTTCAAAGATTTAAAGTAACTGAGTGTTAGGTGTGAGCAGAGGCACTTACAACGACTACTAAGAATTTGTGTGTTATATGGCTTACTCAGATCATGGAAATAATAAGGAGACTGATTATGACACATTAACATTAAAAGTTACAGCTGAAAGGCAGGTGCCTTTGTTAAAAAAATAGGAGCTAATGGACTACTAAAAAATTTCATCAGATTAGCAAAGAGTATTTTTAAAATTTTGGTTAATATATCGGATCCAAAAATTACAAGAACTGAGGAAAAATTTAGAAAACTAGTGCTTGTATATTTTCTCAACCAACATAATTGTTGCATGCCATTTACATGGTACCTAATTAAAGAAAAAAACAATTATAATATTTAATATTTAAAGATTCGGTCTAAGAAATGAGTCCAAGACATCTCTGTTACTTTCGTGACTGTGCTGTGGGATGGAAGAAACTGGGTTCGGATTTCCGACAAGGGAAAAATATTTCTCTTTTTTGAAAGGTCCAGAGTGGGACTGGAGCCTACACAGCCTCCTATTCAAAGGGTACTGTAGAGCACTTACCCAGGGGTAAGGCGGCCGCGGCGAGAATTCTACCACTCACTTCCATCTGGTACCAAGGTTACGAATGGAGCTGTAATTATGCTCTCCTTAATATACCCAAATGGCATGAAAAAAGACAAATTTTCTTTTAGATTTATTATAATTTGCCTAAATCTTCTTCAGAGAGGATTATGATTATGAAATCTTGCAGGGAAAGTTTTGGGAGATTCCTTACTCTACGAGCGACGGTTTCACTAAAAACACTTCCAATATCTGTTTTAATTTTTTTCTCTTATACGTTTTTCATTACTTTAAAAGCATCTTCCCTTTGATATCTTTGTTTTAGCTATCTTGTAAGGTTTCCTGCTTTTTTTCCACATTAAACTTAGCTTTGATGTTATAGGCTCAATTCTGTTTTCTGAAGTTGGTGGTATGAATAAGATGTCTAAAGTTATAAGTGAAGATTCGTTGTTTACTTTTAGAAACCTTATACCGCTTGTCTTGTCACTATTGGTGGAGAGTGACTGTCGAGTTTTGTTCAAAGACCATTAATGTTGAAAGCAGACGCAGACCTCAAAATAGTGAACAATCTGTATTCACACTTTACATGACCATTGAGTAATTAGAACACTAGAGCAGGTTCCTTTTGACAAGAAAATAATATTCAGTCATAAAATTCTTTGCCAGTTTATGAAAGCCGGGATTCTGTTACTAGAGACCACGACATCTGTTCTCGTTCCGAGCCAGTTGAATCCAGTCAACGTCTTTACGATTTATTTATCATTCTTCCATCTACGCCAAAGTTTGAACGTGGTCTCTCATTTTTCCCAGAAAAAACCTCGAAACATTTCTCTTCTCCACTATGTGTGCCACAAGCCCAACGCATCTCATGTTCTTGTTATTATCACCCTGATCATATTGGACGAGGAGTTCAAATTAACAATCTCCTTGCTATACCTTTTCTTCAACGGCATGTTAATTCCTCCCTGTTATTGAACAGCCTTGACCTACGTACTTCCCTTCACGTAACAAACCATTTTCCACCAACACACGCAAAACAAAGGTCCAAATTGTAATCCTTTGTATCTGTAAACATACCACTTTTGTTTACAGTGCCATATTACATGGAAATAATAATTATGCAGTTCAATCAAAATTGTTTTCATATACCAAACGTTTATCGGGATTGGAACCTGATGGTAAATATTTTAACGTTCTTGCAATTTCCTACATGCTGTGGAACTATACAGAAGGGAAACATATTTACGCAAACCCACATACGTATTTAGTGTCAATGATTACATATCCTTCATAAGCTTCGGAATCGTCCTGTTTGTGCGGTTGATGTCAATAATAAATTTATAGGTGGGAATGTAGGGTGTCAAGGAAGAAACTCTGGTAGTGGATTTTTTGGTATCATTTCACTTAGGAAATGTCTTGATATTTGTGCCTTATATTTGCTACCCCAGTGTTTCCTTCCTGAACTTGCGTGTTTCTGGCGACATCTTTCCTCTCAGTTCAGATATAATAAATCCATACACGCATATCCAATAAAATCAGAAAAATTAGTAGTATTTATCTTTCATGTACAACTATAACAGGAAATATGTACGGAATATTATTAGCAGATTTTCTTAAACTGTTAAAACTGAAGCTAGAAAATAAACATCAGATGATATCCCGAATTTATTTAGGCACTTTCTTAAAAATTAGATCTATATAAGAGAAGATATATATATATATATATATATCTTCAGGCACATTTCGCAAACTGTATCCAGATACAGGAAAAATAATTTTGGAATCGTGGCGCAAATTTCCGGCACTAAGAGATTATGTCTTCTCCTTAAACAGAATAGCCGATAAAGCATCTAAAAATGCTGACAGTGTTTTCAAAATGAACATTAATCCAAATGAGAATGGAGTTGCTGTGCAAGATACATACTGCTGCCAACATGTCTCATGAGAAATATATGATAATAAATACAACTTATATCAATAAATTTATTTCTTTTATGTTTAAGAAAGATGAGTTTAAAAAACAAATAAAACAATGTCGCCAGAAACGTTGGTTTGGAGTGAACCTAGTTTGAACTTCGTAAAAAGCTTTTTTCCCCCTTAGTTGGCAAATTTCTCTTACAATAGACTAGGCATTGCTTCAAACCTACCAAATTTGGAGAAAGGAGATTGAGAACAGAGACGCGTTATATTTATTTAGGCTCGCCAATGTAACGTTCGCGAAAAGAAATTATTAGGCTCGATAACTTGTGTGTGTGTGTGTGTGTGTGTGTGTGTGTGTGTCCGTTCGTCCGTCTCCTTGGAGCAGCGCGACTCCAAATGGGCGGATTTCGTGAAATTTCATATTTTCCGTTTTCTTTAAAACCAGAAAAATACAGACTTTTAGTTAAAAGTCTACATGACATTGACTTTCCTTTGTAATTGAGAGAGAGACTGTGTTATCCTCAAGCTACAAGCTGGCGCCGAAGAGATATTCATGGACATAATTACAACAACCGAGCGTAATCTATACCTCCGTTATACCGATTATACTCGATTGTATATCTGTTGCTAAGAAACGGAGAAAACTTAGAGCGTGTGATGTGTTAAAACGGAAAAGGCACATTTAAAATATTGACATCGTCAGTGCTTTTTCTTAAAAATAGTCACAAATTTAAAGTGTTTGGAAAATAAGAGAGACAAGAAGCCACAATTGTTAATTTTTGCCGATAATTCCTCACTTCTTTATTCTCGTCGTCTGTGGTACTTTGGTTATTTGTCCTATTTGAGAGAAGACATAATATTGAATATTGGTTGGATAATTATTGATAGACCAAAACAAGTGCTCGGAAAAAATTTTGTCCAAGTGTCAATTTAATGACGGCAAATTCCACATAAACTTCCCAGAACCTGAACCCGGCCCTCTGCAGGTAGACGACTGCACGACGACTAACCACTACGGCCAAGCTATAACTCGCTGACACTACATTCCTTCTGCTTTTAAGGATTTTCGCTGTGCGTGAATGCGGTGAAAGTGCGTAAGATCGGAAATCACCTTACGTCTTAACAAGGCAGGCAATGTACGTAAAACGTAACACTGAGGCGCGTTCGTGCAACAAGTGTTGCAGCGGAAGAACAATTAGTTTAACTTATTCTGAAAGTGTGTTCGTAGCCTTAGGTATCCAGCATGCAATGAGCATGTGCCATAATGTCATCTGTGGCCTGTCCGGCTGTACAATATTTTTCCACATTATCTCACAAATAGCAAGATTTTCAAAAAAAAAGTTTTTAACACAAAATATATGTTTTAATTTTCTCTACAACATTTTTCTGAAACATCTGTCATGCTAAGAAGAACTTAACGATATATTATCATAGATGTACTTAGGTCTTCACGTAAAGTACCCGTTATCCTTGATAGATTTAACTGGAACTTGAATTTTCTAGACACATTTTCTAAAAGTACTCTATTACCAAATTTCATAAAAATCCGTCCAGTGGGAGCCGAGTTGTTCCGAGTGAACGGATGGACAGAAAGACAGATAGAATGACAGACATTACGACGATAACAGACGCTTTTCGCAGTTTTGCGAACTCGCTTAAAAAACCATAACTTTAATAACAGAGCAAACGCTTCAATAGGAATTCAGAATCATTTGGGAAAATCTTTATAACATTAACATTACCTCCACATATTCTGGAATGTAATATCCTTTAAATGGTTCCACTCAGGTTATAAGTTCGCAAGGTGTAATGAGATTAATGCACGCGTAATATTCCCTGTAATCTTCACATAAAATTCACTGCCTTAAACACGAGGATTGTCGACTTCCCATAAAGTAATTAGTATATACTTTTCGGTAGAAAATAAATACGATTGTAACACTTAGTATCACGCCTCTGCTGGCTGTCTAATATTTTCCGAAGAAATCAGAATCCTCTCTGTCGACAAGTATTAATCACGCAGATACATCATTTTGGGGTTTAAGGAATATATTGAAGATTTATTTCTCCTTGGATATTCCGCGGCGTTAACTGGTAAATATTTATCGACACTTTGAAGGAACTACGGTGCCTTAATCTTCAGGGTCAGGCAGTCTAGAACAACGGGATCTTCAACAATACCAGTGGCAGAACCTCAGTCCTCGCAAATAATAATTTACGTCGTTGAGGATGATAAATGAGGCAGACCGATACTGTGTCATACGAAATTATAATGCAAATTTCTTAATGCCTCTTCTGAATTATATTCCGACATTATGACGAAAGCTGTAGACACGACCCCAATTACGTAAATTGCTAGAACGTAACAAAAGAAAGAAAGAAAGAAAAAAGGAAATGATAGACCTGTTGACGTTTAGGTAGTAGTGATTTAACCAAATTTAGAAAACACGAAACACTCTAAATAATACACATACATTACAGTGATAAAAATTCGATAAGGAGAAGCCATCTAATAAGGGCCGTTTATAACAACTGCAAATGTTGTATGTATCTCATCTGGTAGATAAATGACTAACACCCATTGAAGCGAATGTAGGATCAATTTTATTTCATTGTCAGGCATTATATATGTGAAGAATTTTATGTCAGAGGTCATGAATATAGAACTAACTCCGTATTTCGGTACGGCTCCCATACAACACGTTATTTACAGGTAGATTTGCGCCACATCGACGAAGTGAAGGACTCAAACGTCGTAGAGATAGGGGTGGATCTGTCAGAGTTCTATACGTCTGTAGAGTGGGACATTCTGGAAGTGCCAGCAGTAAGGAACGAGAAATTCTACACCTGCTGCGATGAGCCGTACCTGGACATCACGTTCAACATCACGATGCGCCGCAAGACTCTCTTCTACACCGTCAATCTCATCATCCCCTGCATGGGCATCTCCTTTCTCACTGTACTGGTATTCTACCTGCCCTCGGACAGCGGCGAGAAGGTGAGTTTACGCCATTCTTGCTCCGGAACTAAGTCAAATCTATAAGCGTGGCAGTTCATTGGTTAGGTTAGCCTAAACTTCACCGCAGGTATGGAGATGAATTCATACTGTTCGTTTGTGAATGAAAATGGGCAAGGTAAGACCGGAGAACTCTGAAAGGATGTGTCGCAACAAATTTGTATCTGCGTATACTCTGTAACGGTTTTCTAGAAATGAATCTTGACCTCCCGTTAGATAATGCGAATTAATTCTAGGACTGAAATATGAAGTCATACAGAAAAAAAGTTTTAACATTTTAAGAATCAAGTCGCTCATTTCCAGCCAGCCTTCGTTGCCGCTACCATAGAGTTTCTCTGACAGCGTTGACAGCATACTACACGCACGTAGTTATTTGATGTCTAAATGGAGTGGTCCAAGTTGTTTGGTTTTAGTAACCTGCACTGAATTTCAAAAATTGACAATCAAAAGAGATACATCAAGTTTTGTAAAAAAAGTGTCAGGGGTTTTCATACTAAGGCGTTTGATGACGAGAAAAGGATTTGAGCTATTTCCGGCTAGCACACAAGACTACCCTCATAAGAATATTGGTATTTTCCTCAGTTCCTTCAGATTAATATCGGTATAGTGACTCAAATTAAGCCCAAACATTTTCTTCCATATAATTTCCAATTTAAAAGTATTATTCAATTCCTATCGTCCTGCGCCATGTTAAGTAAGCCACTGGCAGAGTCGTTAAACATATTCTAAATAAGTTCTTTGTTTAGTCATGGGACAGGAGTAAAATACTGGACTTCCTGTTTGTTAGAAAGCAGTGCCAAATTTTTTTCATTGTTGGTACAGTATATGACAGTCAATTTCATGTGGAAGACCATAGTCTTCTATATTTATTCCTCTAGGCACGCAAAAAAAAGGATTTCTTAAAAATAATGACATTGTTTCAACCAACTGCAGACAATCACATAATCACAAAAGAAGGAACTCCAAGGTCTTTTGAATGTGCAGAGTGGGAAAAAGATATGAAACATGAATTTCTCAGTGGGAAGGAAAATTTTCCTACATCTGAACCTGAAGAATAATTACCAAACTTTGTTGTTATGGAAGAAGGATATTTTGGCTTACACGGTCACAATTATAAGGCAACTTGCAGTTTAGTTAGTTATC
>Ga0209628_10002507_pt1 | contig 12502 bp, 5 predicted proteins | sample TergutCu122P4_FD_187285 | JGI IMG/M metagenome (GOLD analysis project Ga0209628, IMG submission 187285) | Cubitermes ugandensis P4 segment gut microbial communities from Kakamega Forest, Kenya - Cu122 P4 (SPAdes) (version 2) | ecosystem: Host-associated > Arthropoda: Insects > Digestive system >...
ACATGTATTGCTGCCACAACACCGGGATTGATCTTCAGGATTTTAAATTCAGTGTTTTTTAAATAGTTCAGTAACTTTAACGAGGTACAGACCTACTCCCTGATGATGATCTGTTAAGATCGAAACATGTCGGAGTACTTTTATGTATTTTTATGTATTTTAACATTGAAATCAGCATTCTAGACTAATATATTGTTGAATGTGAAGTGCATGTGTTGGTGTTTATCAATTATTGACTACACGGTTTCTTTACTTCATACTAAAGATCAAAATCTATTATCCCTTTCACACCCACAAAAAGTGCTTGTTGAATGTAATTGTAAACGCACTTGTTGGCCCACAAACTGACAAGGGTTCAAAATTTCCTGCGAAATAGCTTTTATTTTTAACAATGAAAATAAGTTTGGATATTTCATCTAATATGAAAGGTGCACAGCATCATTCATAATATGACAAACAGTGTTGGACTACAGCAATAGCAAACATAAGTAAAAAACTTGTGCACATAAGACAATGGAGTCAAAACTAACAGTATATAGCACCAACATAAGAATGATAACTCTTAAACACAAATATCTACAGATATAACTGCTATATCAGTTCCAAGAAAGTCTGATTTTGCTTTCACAATACACTGAAGAGCTTTTTATCCAATTGCTTCTAACAATCTTGAAGAATAATGTATGGAGACTAGTTAATGTGCCTGTTGATACAATCGCAGCCACCAACATGGTCATGGTGGGGGACGATGAAATGGCATCTGGGGAGGCATAGGTGGAGGAAACCCAAATGGTGGAGGTGGGCGATTAGGATCAAAGGGTGGAACTGAGGGAGGGAAAACATGATTGTAAGACAGGAACGATGGGGGCTGGAGAGAGGGAAAAAATGTTGGTGGGGGCAAGGTAAATGTTGCTGGCTGAATGAGTCTGGGTGGAGATGATGTACATTGGGGCGGGGGTGGTCTGTTGAGACAGTGCTGAAATCTGGGGTTTGGCTGAATCGGGGCTGCCCACCATGTAGAATTCTCAAAGCGTCGGAATGAGTTGTTGTTACTGTTACCGTTATCATTATTGTTATTAGCATGTCTCGTAGGTACTGCTGCAGGCTTATTAGCATGCAAAGCCGTCATGCGAAGATTACGTTCATTCATCCTCCTTTCAAATGAAGTACTGCGGGTCTTTTTCTTCTTTGGCTGTTCAGGACCTTCATCTGTGACCTGAAACATACCAATATTTCAGCGGGAGGTTTCAAAAGTACTATTTCTATAACATAATTTGGGCCTAGGTAATGTGATGCAAAAGTACAGTGTCGCTGTCGTCGTCGTTGTCGTCATCATCATCATCATCATCACGGCAGTCAATAGCAGCCATTACCAGCACTTTTGAGTGGGACAAACCACACTAGTGACAGCCAATTTCCATTAGGTTGACAATATAACCTCAAATGTTCACAGAATCACCATCTTGGTACTTTATAACACAGAAAAAATAAGGGGTTCATGTAAGATTTGTAAATTCCACAACAGTAATCTACATAATGGTTAAACATTGTCAAGAAAATCACAAGAAGTTCATGTGCCCAAGAACTTTGGCATTAGCCATTTACATACGGACCTTTCTTTCCCCAGTTTGCAATGACCTCCTTGCTCTTCGCTCTTCTTCATCATCAGAATAATCGAGGCATTTGGGTGGAGGTTCATTGTTGTCTTCCCATGAGGCATCTGATCCTTTCATCCTATACAAGAGATACACTGGGTTACCAAAACCACTTACCATTATGACACGGTGAATTTCTGCATTAATTACAATAACATCAACACTTATGAATGTTATTTGTGTTGCTGTATCAATGGTATCTAAGGCACCTGGCCAACTGGATGTGCTCAAGATACACTCTCTGCCCCTAAACTTTTGTGACTGGGCAGTATGCAATGCAAGCCCAATAATCTATCCTCTTCAATAGAAAACACTGTATAGTTCCACATGAAAAACACTTCTAGCTTCAGTAACCATACTTTTCAAGATTCTGTTTGCTTGTCTACAATGTTAATCATTTGCTAAAACGTTTTCAACATTACTTTAAAGTAACCTGTACTTCCACCACTAAGAAAACTCACTGAGGAAATGTGCTTAGTAGTGTTACAATTAAAACATTACCTCAACAGATCTGGAACAAACACATATGTTGTGTGTTGAGTTTTGGGTGCACAGTATACTGCCATATCTTCCTCTATTCCTTTCTCTTTGATGTGATCAGCTGAATTAAACCGCACACAATACAAAGGTTCTGTGACTGGGCCAAATACATCAAAAATCTGTCCTAAAGTTTGTTTGCCATGATCAAGAAACAAAACGCTGTCTAAATCAAGGGGGGGAGTGTTCTTGAAAGCTTGAACAACAACTGAAACAAGAAATAATTTTAATCATTAGTGTAAATATCACTAATAAATATCATCAGTCAGTCTTCTCTAGCTATTATACTTGTATATTTATAACACAAAATTAGATTTACTAACATCCAGCAACCATTATAAGGATGCAATACAAAAAATGTAAAAAAATCTGATGGATTTAGTGGCATAGTATATCACACCACCTGAGCTGCAAACACTCTGTGGATGGCCTTGCTGTGGCATTCACCACTAAATTATAATAAAACAAGACATGCAATGTATATATATAACATAACAGTGAGGCACATTTGTGCAACTATTGTTGCTGTGAAAAAGAAATAAGTATTACTTATTCTGAGGGTGTGTTTGTAGCCTTGGGTATCCAGCATGCAATGCACCATATGGTCATCTGGGGCCTGACTGGCTCTACAATATTTTCCCATATTATCTCATAAATGGCACTATTTTCAAATAAAAGTGTTTTGATTTTCTCTACAAGTTTTGTCTGAAACATTTCTCATTCAAAGAATAGAGCAAGATGTGATAAAAAATGTATATTAGTCTTCATGTAATGTACCCGTTATTCTTGTCAGATTTGAAGGAAATTTGAAGTTCCTCAACAAATTTTCAAAAAAATACTCAAATATCAAATCTCATGAAAATCTGTCGAGTGGGAGCCTAATTGTTCCATGTGGACAGATGGATGGATGGATGGATGGGCACAACAAAACTAATAGTCACTTTTCACAATTTTGCGAACACACCTAAAAACAATGGGACAGTTAATTCATTTGAACACAAATAAAAGACAGATGCTACCAACGCAGCATAAATGATATATTTAACACCCCTATCCTAAAGATGCTAAAGTTCAGAAGACTCACACAAAAAAGACAGTCTTATTGCATCATGGTGCCAAACAAGTTTAAATATAGCTCTGAAAATAAAATATGATGAACTATATATAATTCATGAATCTTTCATTCAAAAGTCAGTGACAGTCAATGGCAATCTGCAATAAAGTACAGTATGGAATTACTAGTTTTATGTGGAAACTGAATTGTGTATCAGCCTTCAAAAACTGTATTTCAGTTAAGAATATGTATGATCAGTTTTCAAACGTTTTCAACTGCAAGAATCACTAATATCTGCTTTTCTTATAAAGAGGAAAATACGCTTTTTATTTGCTTCAAAAACACATGTCAAGACATCATCCAACAACAAATTACATCAGATTCCTTCTGTTTCTCACAGCAATATCAATATAGTGTCAATATTTACAAACTCATAACAGTTTAAAATAATAATCCTGCACCCACTTAAAGTGTATGAAAATTCACTTCAACTCATACATACCCAGTTGGTCCACAATACTAGATATTTTGCCCAATTCCATACATTCTTCTGCAGGTACACTGATATGCAAATCTTGAATGGGGGGAAGGTCTTCAATCAAGATTTCTCCTCTAGTTCTCATAGGATCTTTCTTCTTAGGTTTGGGAGCGTTATTAATAACATTCCTAGACACACAGAGATAGAAGAAAAAAAGTCTTACAGAAATGTTTTGTACTTTGTACAAAAGCACCATGTATGAGATGAAAATCATGTTTAAGAATCTATGTGTAATCAGACTGGCTACTTCAAGATGTCAGTATCTGTCTCGTTTCAAAGACAGTGGGAACGACCATTATGCACTGATACTATTCCATGAAAATACTACACATACAGCACATACTGGTACATACGTGACATCTATCTACTTTCTGAGAATTTTTGTGCAACAGAATTACAGCTACAATTTTATATGGTTCATAATAAATAACAGAAAGAGTTATGAGCCTTTGGAAAGAATTATAAATGGATCCTTAACACTTCTAGTCACAGTCCAAAAATCTGTCTCTGCTATGTGCTCCTGACAGGTTAAAGTGTAATATTTTGAAATTCCCCACTTGTCTCATTGGCATCATGCTGACTAGCAGTAAACCCCAGCATTAATGCCACCTCTTTTGTAGCTCTCAGAACTATGTGTAATGAAGTGCCAACAAATTCATTTCATACAACTTTTCATGGTTCTCTTTTCATTCTGGAAACACCTGACAAGAGAGGGTAGTAACAACACACAAATGATGAACTCTGTACGATCTAACACTCTCTACATCTGGCCATAAACCCTAATGAGGAGCTTAACATGAGGAATGACTTCTTGACTTACCATTAGCCATAAGATGACTAACATATGCCATTCAACAATGTGGCAGCTCTTAAGTGGAGTACCCACATTTATTAACAATTTACAAAGTTGGAAAATTAGCAAAATTTTATTGAAACAAAAGATATGGACCTATTTGACTGTAATGGGGAGGGGCACAATAGAATCTTGAAGATGGTGAGCCAACCTCTGTATCTCCAAGTTAGATGTAAGAAAAATTATGAGTATTCAGGATGGTTATTGGTATTTCCTGATATTATTCATTAGTGTAAATGGCAAATGCAGTTCTACTGTTTCTGTTGTTGGCTTGACACTATAAATCTGTCACAAACTACAGCCAGGAAAGAAGAACATATTCTTAGTTTTCTATGTGCTCACTTCTAGACCAATTTGCTTACTATTTTTAGGAGTTTGTGTTTTTTATTTATGGTACTCAAATATCTGCACAATAAATTAACACAATGAGCAGGGACCAAAAGATGACATGTCAAATTTCTGTCCAGTTCTTCCTGATTGTTTGGTAACATCCTAACACTGACGTGTAAAACAGAGGTTAAAAGCAATGATAAAAAAACATCTCCATTTTGTCAGACAACTCTGAATAGGAAACGCCCTTGTTTACCAAGGACCCTACATACATACACACCTTCTCACAGCAGATGCATTTTCTGTTTCTATTGAACAGCTACTGTTGCTGCTGCTACTACTACTGCTACTGCTGCTGCTGTTACTGGAACTAGTGGAGCTTTCACTGTCTGACTTCTCATCTGTACTATCAGAATCATCATCAGAGTCCTCAGAAAATAGCACTTCAGCTGTTCTATAATCATTCAGGAATACCTTTTCATTTTCTGAAGGTCCAATAATGATGGCCTCTGGTTTTGAATGTATTTCAATAACATCATCAACATCAGAGTCACTGCCATAGTCACAAATCAGTTGCAAGGAATTATTCATTTGTTCCTGATTATTTTTCTGTGAGACATCTGCTGTACTGGTGAACAACTGTGACACATCCTTTGACAAATCTGCAGTAGTGCTGGAGTCCTGACTGCATGAAGTCTGCAGAGGTTGTTGTACATTCTCACTATTTAATGCAAATCCTGAGGCTGTATTTTCACTATTTAAAGCAAATCCTGAGCCTGTATTTTCTGTATTAACTTTACTAGTAACAAAGTTACTGAATGAAGCAAAGGATGAAGGGGCAAAAGAAGATTCACTATTTTGTATCTTCTTTAAAGTACTGTCTTCATCAAGCTGATTGTGATAATTTACTTTAACATTTTCAGTGGAAGTGCCTGCAACTGTTAGATTTGATTCATTCTCCAAAGGTGGTGGCTCTGCTACCTGCAACTCAGCACACACTTTTTCTTTCAAATTCCTCTTAACATTTTCATCAGGAATGTCTACAAGGTTTTGAGAACAGTCTGTTTCAATTCTGTGCTGACCGGATACTGGAATGACATCTTCAGGATTTGCTAACTGCTGATCCATTTCAAAGTTATTGTTCTGGTTCAATGTAGAACTTGATCTGTCATCACTACTACATTTATTAAGATCAGGTATGGTAACCTTAGTTTCTGCCATCTAAAATGGACAAAAAAAATTAAATAATTATCGCATTAACGTTGGAATTTTTATTTATTAATGTTATAACTTCAGTAAGTTCAAGCAGCCAACATCATTTCATAACATGTCATTAGTGGAAAAATTCTATAAATTATGGACTGATGATAAACACTGCCTCATGTACATTTGAATCACGTATCAAGAGAATTAGAATAAAGCTATACAGGTGCAAAAATTACCAACGAACTAATATTTTCAGTTGACAGGTGCAGGTATTGGATAAAGATTGGTAGTAACAGGCATCCTACGACTGTAACAGATTCTGATCCTGTGGTTCACAGTACATACTACCGTAAGTCTGAAGGTGAAATACAATGTAAACAGTCCAATACAGAGCTATGACTGTTCAAAATAAATGACATAAAGAAACAAAACCGCATGCGTACACGGAAGGATAACCTGCCATTACGACTTCGTAAATTCGCGTAATATGTGCATGACGTTATCAACATAAAAACTTACATTTACGCTTGCACTACTAAAGATACCTTCTAAATTACTGACCACATGTAGATAACTGACATAAACAGAATACGTCACAACGTTAGCCCCACAACCACCGCTGGCAATTATCAGCGCAACAACCACCTACTCAACTGCCATTTTCCTCCTTCAACTACTTTACAGTACTGGCAACCGCAAATAACCCTGCATTCGACGAATTTACCGTCAATTTACAAATATCCCATGCTCGTTAGCGACGCTACGCTCTCGCTTTGTGTGTATGTTTGGGGGGCAAGGGGGGGACTTTATATTACTCTGAAATCTGTGCTGTGCTCTAACCCAAAAAATCAGTCCACTCGTCTGTGCTGTAAGAAACGAAATCAGACACAGGCCTAAACGTTTGCACATCATCGACAATTATCACTGTCGCCAACACTGTTATATTTATCATTGCTATAATTATCGCCCAAGTTAATTACGATTTTATCATCACTGTCGCCAACAGTGTTATATTTATCATTGCTATAATTATCGCCCAAGTTAATTACGATTTTATCCGTAATTGTAATTGCGCCTTTTTCCTCCACGCGCATTTATATGCACGGCATATGCCAACAGTACCCCTTCTCGTCAAAAATTCTTCAGTGACGCCAGTCATCTGTTTCTGCATTTTGGATATTTGGATGCAGGGCCGGCCCAAGGGTCTTGCCAGTCGGATCACTTTGGCTGAAGGATAATGGGGAAGTGGGCCATGCCCCAACCTGGTACCTTCCCCCACCCATTCAGGCCATCATCAGATCTGTATAAGGGCTCCCAGATAATCTTCTGATTCTTTTACCTGGATGACAGAAACTACAATGTTTTTTTGCCAAAAAACCAGGAAGTTTCCATTCCTTTATTAGCCTAAGTCACCTACTGTGAGATACCAATGAGAGCAATTAAGAGTGACATAAAAGAAACTTTTTAATTTGGCTATGTAATTAATTCAGTGAGGTCATGTTTTTCCTTACATATGTAAACCTTACATAAGGTACAAAGTTATGGGAGAGTGTGTCTGCAGCCTAAGAAATTTTTATTGATGTAACAGTGGACCAAAATGGACAGTGAGTTATAGGACTATATTCTTATTCATTTCACACCCACATTTCAAGTACCCATTCAGCCCTTGTATATTTTCATCTTATTTCTGATTTTGCTTTTATGATACGTGTATTCCTTTTACATGAAGCCAACAGATCAAGTAAATTCATAAGGAACCATGATATATTGGTACAAGGAAATAATATAGAAGTGACAAATATGCCAATTGTAAATTTCACAGTGTTGTTTGTACTGTGAACACCTATCAAGTTATTATCTAAAATTTGATCCAACACTATGCACATATAAAATTCTTATAAAGTTCAAACTACATTCCAACATGTTTCAGTGGCGGCCACCTCCATCATCAGGGAAGTCCACCTCCATAAACCAATACACTGCTATTGCAAGCTGTCTATCTTGTCATGCACACACGGATTCTCTTTGCTTCCCCATCAACACAGAGCTTGCTGAACACAAATGCTGGCATTTGTGTCCATCACTGACCCAACACTTTGCTGGTCAGAGAGCAAGGAAGAAATTTCTGTTATCACATCCTCTTTAGTTTAACTGTGTGTCAATTGAAAATGAATTAGATTTTACTAGACATTATACATTTTAATTTAAATTAACTAAAACAGTTTCTGGTTTTATTCTATATTAAATTGATAGAGTTTGAACTATTTCCAAACTGACTCAGTAGCCTGTTTTATGACTATGTACCTTAACAACCGAAATAGTGACAATTAATTTAATGGTTTTTGCAAATACAATGAATGCTGTTATTATATTTATTAATTTGTTACTGTTTAATTAAAAACTTGTACTGCTCTTTACTTCTAAAAATGTCCATGTATAAATGCTCTTTCAAAATTCATACCCAATTTCTGATACCTGCTTCAGAAGTCACAGTTGAGGACCAGTATTCTTGCAAAGCCTTGTAATACTATGCGTGCATGTGATAGAATAGTAGAAAGCTTCTTTTTCATTCACAATTCCCCCACCCAGCTGCCACCATTTTTTGACTATGATGCAATATCATGGTCTCATTTGACAATATACTCAACAAATGTACAGCAACTGCAAAACTGTGATTATACCATGTACATGTGTCTTTATTAAAGTAAACCAACTGCATACACTTAGGTTGGAATACTCCAGGTATTTTATTACCTGACAGTGGCTTTGCAGGGCCAAAACATGTTGAAGATGGAATAAAATAGTAGGACTATTCCGACAGCAGTGTACACAGTTGGTTTGCTTTTGTGAGTGTAATTTATTATTAATGTGGCAGTCAAATCATGAAGGATGGGAATGTAACTCAAGAGAGAGAAAAAGAAATGAATAATGAATTGTGGGGCAAAACATCTTTGAAGGACCCAAAAGGAGACAAAATGGGAAAGAGTTTGTGGAAAAGTGACTTGGATTGATCTCTCTCAGGATGAAATTAAATGTCTGGCTTTAGTATTACAAATTTGTCACCAGATGGCTGGTCATTTGTGTATACAGAGTCTTTATTACTTGCTGTATTTGTAAGCAGGTTTGTTTAATAATGTCATCCATTATCCAGCCATCTTTGAAAGCACCTGCAATGAACCCCCTAGACTTACTACAGCTCTCAAAAACTTTTCACACCTGTGTTTGTACAGGAAATGAATGGGAAGCAGATTGCCTATGGCCCCATGAAGAATAAGGTATTTATATATTATATACGGCATGATGAAACTGAGAGGAATCTCAATAAAATCAAAGTCAGGGTAGGGAATACACATTAAAATTTGAAGTAGGTACCTCCTACACAATATTCAAAGTTTCTGTATGAGTGAACATAAACTTTGTGAACTTATGGGTTATGATGCCACATACTGCAGACTATTGGTGGACATCAACACTTGGAGGAACATATTGCCTATGTTTCCAGGTTAGGATTGCTACCCTCAAGATGGAGGTAATATATTTCTCCCAAATGTTGGTATCCTCCTATGACATTCTCCTGCTTTTTAATTGTTTGATCAATTAAAAATTCAGTGCTTTCTTAATGCAAATTTAGGGTTGGACCAGTCCAGCGTTACATATGTAACAATATGGATGTATAATAAATGAAACCCACTAGTGTAAGTCAGCGCAAACTCACCATACAATCTGACCAGTATGTCTACAAGACATTTATATTATTCATAAGTACAGGTCATAAGCGTAACTTGGCTAATAACAAAAGAAGAACAAAATTGACAGTGGATATTAGGAACTTTAATTTATGAAGCAGTCAAGTTAGGAAGATGTTGAAGATTGGTTTGAACCAGTCCTCAATATACATACACCCCTTTCCCCCACTCTCACCCCAGTTTTTTTATTTGCTCTCTTAAAAAAAAAAGAGGAAAAACCATTTTGGTTAAAAAAATGTTGTAGCAACATTTACCTGTCCTCCCCCAAGTTACGCCTATGGTACAGGTATATGGAAAAGATTAATCTCACCAGCAAAGCATTTAATACTCATATATATCTCAAATAAGGAAGAGATCCATGAGAATGATTAAATCCTCTGTCACATGTAATGTATTTATTAAAACAATACCAAATCTAATTTTCAGATGCTTAAAATAAAAGACATATTCTTAAAATATGAAACTCATTCTGCTGCTCATGTGACATTCTGTACATTTAAAAGTGTAAATTCTGGTAATTTATACATAATATACTTTAAAACACAAAATATCCATTGTATTTATTGCACCTTTAAATACATTGCACGGAGTTTAGAGTAATTCTAAGATTTGCCACTTTGCCCATCATGGTAATAGAACATAGCTGTGGGCACGCAACTGAAATTCAGGCATCTTAGTTACATGTTTTGTCTCCTCCCATTCCAGATGATACTGAATACTAAGTCAGGCCCTTTAAAAGCAGCCTGTTGAGCAGGAATATGTACACACAGTTGAAAGTACTCTATATGTAAGACAATGAACGGTTAAAATACAGTGTAATGTATCTGGTTTGGCAAGTGCTACTTTAATAAAAGGAAGCCAAATGATAAGAAGTATTTCACTGATAATGAATTACATATACAGGAAAATTCCATCATCCTGACTTGCACTGGACAGGAAAGGTGCTGAATTATTGAATATTCCAGATTATCAGGTGGTACTTTGCTGACCATAGTTCTTACTGATAATATTTTGTTATTGCTCTTGTACTTGGGCTGCACAAGCAATCAGAGGAGTATTCCATTTGGATATCTCCTTCACCCACTGGTTCAGGGTCATATGGGTCCTCTTCCATGTTTTCTGGAGTCTTCATGCATGAAGAAACTGCTGCAGAATGGGACAAGTTGTTATGAGATACCTGAATGACTGATATACAGACACAGTTAGGGTGGGGGGGGCCTCTTTCAACATGTTCCTGAGATTAGCCTCTTTCATTCAAGAAGCCTTTTTCCTGGTTAAAAGCAAAATAGTGTAGTTGGTATAGCGACTTTCTATGGACTGGACGGACCAGGGATCAAATCCTGGTGGGGAGCAAGGTTTTTCACACCTGTCCAGACCGGCCCAGGGGCCCACCCAGCCTCCTGTACAATGGGTACCGGCTCTTCCCTGGGGGTAAAGCCGACGGGGTGTAGCATTGACCACCCACCCCTATCTAGTGCAAAGGTTAAAGAAAGAGTCGAGCTATACCTCTGCTCTGTCTCTGGTCCTTTGTGGTCTGTTCTGGGTGAACTTTACCATTAGGTTCAGTCCTAGGACTACTCTTCTCAGGTGCTGGATTGTCAGGACTTTGAATTATTGGACGTCAGATTGAAGGAATTTAGCTGTACTGTGTTTTGTGATAATAAAGCACTGAATTAAATTCTTTATTCTGCTCTTTGGTCACCACCAGTGGCATAATACTGTTGGTTGTTACAGTGAGATGTGGCAGTGTTCTCATGTTATACAGTCCTTTTTCCTACCTAATTTCCTGTTCAGTAATCATGCTGAGGCATTAGCATCTATAATTTTATAACATAGAGGGAGAAAGTCTGCCTTACTTTTAAAAATGCTAACAGTTTCTAGGCTAAATCAAATTTTGTTTCTAGCTGCTTGGAAAAAATTTTGATATAAATGGTTACTTAACTTTCCTGCTGAAACATGAAGGATATATTGTTCAGGAGTGTTAAGATTATCAACCTAGAAATGTCAGCAAATTGAGAACATCTTGGTGCTGAAGAGAGTATAATTTTTGTAATTCCTTACTATTTTATGCAGGATATAGACAACATTCTGAGATGAGCTATATATTTATGTCTCTGAAAACATGATCAGTAGGTCTCTGTATATATCTCTGAAGCAAGAACTTACTTCTCAATTGCTCCCTTCTACCACCAACCGACAACCCCCCCCCAACTGCCGCTGCCACTGCTTTTCAAAACATTGGATTTAAAATATATTCTAAGACAGGATTGGTTATAAGTCTGTGTAGCAGAGTATGTTTGTGTTGCCTAGTGGAATGTCATTTATTTGCTACTGAACCTCTAATGGGTATTCCCCCCTTATTGGATGTAAAATGATAATAAATTGTTGGGCCTAGTTTTAAACATTCCTAAAAAATTTTCCAATGAATATGTATTTCCGCTGAGATTACCATTTGTTAGCTCTGCTTCTGTAGATAAAATACAATTTCAAAGTACTCATTGCCTGAGATCTTGGCTCTTCTTGGATGTTACAGAGGGTTGGTTGGTTGGTAGTTAGTTACCGACGTTTGCGACAACGTATTGG
>Ga0209628_10002508_pt1 | contig 12498 bp, 13 predicted proteins | sample TergutCu122P4_FD_187285 | JGI IMG/M metagenome (GOLD analysis project Ga0209628, IMG submission 187285) | Cubitermes ugandensis P4 segment gut microbial communities from Kakamega Forest, Kenya - Cu122 P4 (SPAdes) (version 2) | ecosystem: Host-associated > Arthropoda: Insects > Digestive system...
GAGCTCTACGTATCCACTTTTAACCAAGTGTGTAATTTTAGCTAAGTACTGACTGTGGCTCCCTGATGATGGTTTTCTTGTAAACCGAAACATGTTGGAGTTTTCCTTATTTTAAAATGTTTTAATAACTATGTTTTTTAACGTTGTGTGCGTCAGTTGGAAATTAAAGAGTCAGTTGACCTTAATTGCGTCCGCCGCGCAAGTTGCGTGGAGTTTCAACCACACCCGGGCCCAGTCAGTTGTCGGGTAGAGCATCGTGATGCGCACGTTCCTTGGTGGGCCGGTTCCCAGCTTGATCTTGCGTAATGTCTCGTACTGTCTCATCCTGAATGCTGCAGGGATTACCTCCCGCGCACGCCATTTCCATGGCATATATACTCAAGTATTCTAACCTGTGTGGAATTCCCTGGACGTGGGGCGGGTTCCCCCTCTGCGCCTGCAAGTTCCAGTAGCGTAACCATTCGGCGGCTATATCACCGTCACGTCGGCTTTGCGTCCACGGCCGGAATAGCAGGAGTGCTCTGCACTTCGTTTTCACCTCGGTTAGGCCCCAACCTCCTTCGTCTTCTCCTGCAGCGTGGAGAGGTGTACTCGAAAGATGTACCCCTGCCAGGTGAACCAGGCTACTGGCTACACGATCTGTCGGATATTCACGCTGGGGGCCGGTAGTACTTGTGCTGTGTGCCGCAGTTTAGCTAACAAATAGGTGCGGACGTACTGAATGCATTGGGCGAGGTCAAGGTCTCGGGTGTAAGCCTCACGTGCCTGGAGGCACACCATCCTGGTAATCCGCGACCATCTGGATATCGCCTACTTCGCCGTCGTTTTTGCCATATGGACGCCAAGTACCTTTATTTCTGTGCTGTTGGGTATATCCATAACTCTCCTCGTTGTGTCCCTGGAGCCAACCGCTAGGGCGTGGGAGCTTGCAATGTTCAACTTTGCGCCGGTTGCCCTTTCGTAATAACTTAACGCCTCCTCGATTGCCGTTGATTTCTTCTGGAGCAGTCAGTAGGACGGTGTCATCCGCATACGCGACTACCACTGTTTTCCTGTGTCGCCGGTTGACTCGGATGCCCCGAAATTTTTGCTCGAGACGAGAGATCAGAGCTTTTATGCAGAGGGTGAATAGCGTCATGTTGAGCGGACACCCTTGGCAGACCGGGCAGTGTATAGGAAATGGGGCGGACATATATTCGTTCACCTGAGCCATCGACGTTGCGTTATCATACAAGTGTCTTATTCGCTCTACGAAGGAGCCGCTAAAGCCGTAACTGTGCAGGATGGCTAGCAGATATATGTGGGATATTCGATCGAAAGCTTCTTTAAAAAATCCAATGTTAGGATACACGAGGGCTTTGTCTTCACCTCAGCAAAGGCTATTGCTTTTCTGACGGACGCGATCGCTTCAAAGATAGTGTTTCCGGGTCGGCCACAAAATTGAGTGGGGTGCAGCAGATCCGTCGCAGGTCGATTCCGATTAGCCATAATACGCGCAAGGATCTTGTAGTCTGTTTTGAGGAGCGCTGTCGGGCGGTAGTCAGGCGGTTGATTGGATCTTGTCGTTTTGGTTATACACACGACTTCCCCACGTTTTTGTTGTTCCGTTAGGTTGCCCGGAGCGATCATCTGCGAGAAGAGATCGAGCCAGTCGTCTTTCAGGACGTCCGAAGTGGCCTGGAACAGAATGAGCCCTATCCCGTCTCGTCCTGTGGCATTTTTTGCATCCCCTTTGGTAATGGCTGCTGTCAGTTCGTCGGATGTAAGGGGTATGTCGAGGGTGTCTCGCCATTCCGCCGACAGGCGGGAAACCCCCACCTCAAGCATGTATCTGATGCTCCCTTCGTCCACCAGAAGAGGACTATATTTAAGGCGAAGGAAGGTGCTGAAAGCATTGACTATGCATCTCGTCGTTGTCATCTGCATGCCATTGGCAGGATCGTGCACGGAGGTGATGGTTTGGTGTACTCTCCGTCGCTGACGTTTTATGAGTCTATAGGGACGTCCTTTCCGTCTGGAGCACTTCTGGGTATTGGAGCTCTATTTTTCCGGGCGTTAGCCTCATGCTGTATTGTCAGATTATCTTGGCCATAATATGGTTAACGGCCGCGATCTTGTCCCCATGGGGGGTTGGACTCTTTAGTAGTTCATTAAAGGAAGCATGGTACAAGTTCCCCATCGCGAGGTCTTCTCGTCTTCTCATGGCACCTTCATTGACGAGGAGTTTCCGTATTTGTTTCTTGGTCACCCTCTCCCACCACATTACTGTGTGAGGGTATAGGATCGGCTGTCGTCTCCAACCCATCCATCTCTGCCGAAGTTTCCAGGACACCTGCGTCCCTTACCAGTGCCTCGTTCATTTTCCACTAACTACGACCACGATGGACGGTGGTCACGTCCAGGGCAATACGTAGGATGACAGCCAAATGGTCCGTGAATGCGTTCACTGTCGTTTCTATCCCACATTTCCGTCCGCTTAGTTGTCGGGACACGTATATTCTATCCAGTCTCGTTGCGCCCGTCTGCGTGTAGTGCGTGTAGACTCCTCGCTTCGGGTGTGCTGCTCACATGTCCACTAGGTCATAGCTCCAATGTATTTTGTTGCCGAAGAGTATTGCTATCGCGCGTTAACGCGCTCGGCTATCTCCGCGTGCGGCAAACAACCACCCTTTCGCGACATCCATCCGTGGAAGCAGAGCTAGCAAGCCACAGGCCTTGGAAGATTAATGACCTATAATTCATGGGTTAACTTCAAATTAAGCGAATGTATTGATGTCTTTGGTAGGGTGTACGCCGGGTGCGGGAGGGCCTGTTTAAATTTGTAAAGTAGTCCCGTATGCCAAACCTTGTCGAAGGCCTGGCTGATGTCAATGAAGGCCGCAGTGCAGAAGCGTTTGTTGTCTGGGTCGTCGTCGATTTTGTCTACTATTCCGTGTGCTTGTTCCACGGTTCCATGTTGTGAACGGAATTCGAATTGATGGGAAGAAATTGAATTGGTAGCCGCTAGGATGGGTATCAGTCGTCTAGGGAGTATCTTTTCTAGGATCTTGGAAAGTAGCGGGAGAAGGCTAATTGGTCGATAGGACGTTACGTCTGCCGGGTTTTTGCCTGGTTTAGCAATCATTATAATTTGCTCTACCTTCCAGTGGCAAGGAAAGTATTCGAGTCTGAGGATTGCATTGTAGATTTGCGTTACTGCACCGAAGCCTTTCCGGGAGAGTTCTTTGAGGAATTTGCCTGTGATTAGATCGCATCCTGGGGCCTTTGTGGGGTGGGTTTTGTCCTGTATAACCTCGTGAATTCGGATTTTCTTGATCGGGAGTGCAATATGATGTGGGACGTTTAACTCGTGCTGAAGGTTTTCTTCATCCAGTGCGGTTGATTGGGATGGGAAAGGGGGAAATACTGTGGCAAGGTGTTCTGCGAATGCTGTGGTTTTTTGTTTATCCGTTCTAGCCCAGGTGCCATTATGTAATTGTAAGGGCGGTATGTGTTGTTGAGGATGCTTCATCTTGCGGGTTGCTTTCCACCGTGAATAATTAGTGGCGATAGTTGGCGTCAGGGTGGCGAGGTATTGTTGGACACCATTTTGAGGGTGAGTAAGAGGCATTTAAGTTCCTTAGCTAGCTTGTTGTATTTGTGTTTGTCTTGTGGTACTCTCGTGATTTGTCATCTTTTCCGGACTTTTCGTTTTTCTGTTAGTTTTTGTTTTACAAGTATCGGGTAGCCCTCGAGGATATGTTGTTCCTGCAGAGGTGGTGTGGCTTACCATGCCGCTTATTGGATCGCGTTTGTTAGAGTCGCAACTGCTTCTTCTATATCGACGTTAGTTTTCAGTGGTATCGATAAGTTGATTCGCTTATCTATCGTTTCCAGAAAAACTTCCCAATCGATATGTTTGTTATATAAGGATGGTTTCTTCGGTGTTCGTAGGACGTGAGTATGCATGGTCACTAGGATTGTAGTGTGGTCGGATGTGAGATCCAGGCATGATTCGACTGTGAATTTTTGTTTGGCAATACCCTTAGTTATACAAAAATCTAAGAGATCTGGTCGTTTGTTAGTATCACTCGGCCAATACGTGGGTTGACATGTAAGTTATTGTTTCTCATAGTTTTATGTAATTTGAAGTTAAAACATGGACTAAAGTTCATTAATTTTCCGAGGCGTGGGGCTAGCTAGCTCTGCTTCCACAGATGGATGTTGCGAAGGGTTTGTCGCAGCCGGAGGTAGGCGATTACGTTAAAGCGTGATAGCAGTACTCTTCGGAAACAAACCACATTGCTTCGAGCCCCAGTGTCGGCATATTTTTTCTTTTTGGATATATTTTATACTCACACTCAAACTATGCAGTAACACATCCATGTTTGAATTATACGTTTCAAAAGTCATCTTCGCTCTGTTGGCAGGGTTAAAAATACGAGTGCCACATATTTATGTTATTTTTCCGTAATTCCTTTTTCTTTGTTTACCGACATTCTGAATTAGAGGGTTCGTGTTCGAATGGGACTTTAATTAGTCATGTGAATCTCGTTGGTGCTTGCGGGCCATCGAGAATATGTGGAGTGAGGTGAAGAGGACAATTCAGGAAACCTGGCCTTTCCTCCCTCCCAGAAACAGCGATGAGCTATGGTCCCTTGTGCCAGGCGCGTGGTGTGAAGTTGCTTGGTCTCAGCGTTACGTTCGATCACTGAATGAATCCATGACACGACGAATGAAATCAGTGGTTGAAGCACAGGGGTTCTGGACTTTTTTTATTAAAGAGGCTAGTTTCTGAAAACCCCATTTAAGAGCTAAAGTATTAATTTTCAGTTTTTTTTTTGCATAAGCGAGATACTTCGATAAACAAAAACGTCTTTAAACCTTGCATGTTTTGCACGTAATTTGTTTGTCTGCAGCAAGCATATCAAAGTTGGGGTGAAATGGGCCGCATGGGGCCGATTTCAGTTATGGCGACCCACGAAAATTTGGGAAACAAACTGAATACGACTCAAAGCCTACAGTTTATAAACAGAAACATTTGATTTGATACGTTCATAAAATCTGTATCAGATTATTGGGTGAATATTGATATTTCTGTGTAAATTCAAAACTGCTTGTTGTAAACATGCGAAAAGCACTAAAATAATGTTAGGGCACAGTGCATCCATCATTTTGATTATGTAGCAAAGTACAGTTTAAAATATCCAACATAAGTTCTTCATTGCCTTTGATTTTATTGTTACAACATATGCATTTCGGTTTTCATAACCATCATCATTGTAGCCAGTAAGAATTTTAAAAATGCACATTTTTAAAAATGTATTATTGTCTACTAGAAAACCACACGGAAAAACAATTACGAACTTGTTTCGAAAGGTAAAATTGAGCTGCACCTGTTCCAACATTACGTCACTCCCCCCACCCCACCCCGGAAACAAAGCGACAGTAAAACCACCCTTGATCTAGATACCTCACAAGAACACTCATCATACGCTCAACAATTCCTTTCTGTAATGTTTGAAATCGTGCAGCCCAATGTCAGATCTCGTGACCCGCTACGGCCCGCAAGCACCAACGAGATTCACATACCTAGTTTAATCCCCATTCGAACAAGAACCTTCTAAATCAGAATGTCGGTAAACAAAAAAAGAATTACGGAAAAATAAATATCTGCGTCACTCTCATTTCTATCCCTGCCAATAGAGCAAAGATTTTTTTTTTTGGCGCAACAACCCAAAGTGGGCCAGGGCCTCCTCATTCGCCAGGTTTCTAGATCACACACAACGACGCACCATATTTGGTAGAACTTCTCCGGACGAGTGATAAGCTCGTCGCAGAGATCTCTACCTGACAGCACACATTACTCACAACAGACATACATCCATGCCCCCCGTGGGATTCGAACCCACAATCTCAGCAGGCGAGCGGCCGAAGACCTACGCCTTATACCGCGCGGCCACTACGACTGCCAATGTATAGTTAAATAATAGATGTGTTACTGCACATTTTGAGTGTTTTTGAGTTTAAAACATGTGCAAAATAAAATATATGCCGATAATGGGACTCGAACCATCGTAGTTCGTTTCCGAAGAGTACTGTTGTCACGCGTTAAATGACTCGGTTACGCCTGCTGCATGTAAGAACAGCCCTGTCGATCCATCCCTGGCAGCAGAGCTAGCTAGCCGTACGCCTAGGAAAATTAACGAAGTGTAATTCATGTTTTAACTTTAAATTGAGCAAAGTGTTGGTGGCTTTGGTTAATATATACGCAGTGTGATTGTAATGAATGGAAGACAGAGAAACGCCACGAATGCAGAAATATGGGGAGAGTAAAACGACTCGAATTATGATGGCAAGTGTACGTCACGTCAGTTCCGAAGCGGGACGTACGAAATTTCAGGTCGCTTGAATTTTGTTGAACAGAGTGTACATGCACGTACAGTTGTTTGTTGCAGTTGATAGTGTTATTTTACCTCATTACATTCTTCGGCTCAAAGATCGAGCCATCATAAGGCTGTAGGTACAGTGTGACACCGGGGAATATATTTACTGCGTGGCACAGGGGAACTGTATGTACAGCGTGGCACAGAGGAACTGTACGTACAGTGTGACACAGGAACTGTACGCACAGTGTGGCACAGATGAACTGTATGTACAGTGTGGCGCAGAGGAACTGTACGTCCAGTGTGACACAGAGGATCTGTACGTACAGTGTGGCACAAGGGAACCCGCCAAATACACAGACAGATCGAGACACACTCCCTCCGTGTTGTCAGCGCACGGCTTCACAGTCCGCCACTGCACGTAGTCTAAAACACGCACGCACGCAATACATTTTCGTAACGGGTCCAGAAAGCAGTGTCACAGTATCTAACCACAGTCGTCACTGTAATCTGTGTTTATCACAGTTTGTATATCTGTTTATTTTATTGAACCCCATTTCGGCCCATCTCTATATTGTAACAAAATTGTGCTTGTATCAGTAACGTGAATTGAACCCCGTTTCAGCTTATCTCTAGATTGTAACAAAATTGTAGTGTATCACTGTCGTTATACATGTATCTTTATCATTCCTTTTCCACAATGTGTGTGCACAGTCAGAGACATTTTCTGTACAGGTGCATGTCTAAAGAAGCAAAGGACACCATATATCGGCTTTCGTTCTTTACAGTTTGCACTAAATCAGTGTGCATGATATTTTGTATGCTGGCTTGATGATGGCTGGATTTGTGGGCTGTTAGACGTAGCTGGTGGCAGTAAGATTGTGGCTTGGGCATGTTAGATAATTTGGTATTGTTTGCAAACAGGAACAAAAGATGTCAGCAGTGTGCTGAAAGTGGCGTTTCCTTGTCCATTCTTGTCGTAATTTCGTAGGATATCTCCAGATAACATCACTCTCAATTCACATTGTTATTCCATCATTTACTTACGTTGGTAGGGTGTGTGTGTGTAGCCTTATTTTTCAAAAATTTTCCCGGTTTTTAAGGTCCGGTATTTGTATCGGTATTATGTAGGGTCATTATTTTATCTGACAGCTGTTGGTGGTTCCTGCCGGCACGTAGTGTAACCCATTCTCCGATCGCCCACACGAGCGGTAGATTGCCCAGGCAGGAAGTGACAAACTATAGTTGTCATATAAAATAAGGACGTTGTGTCTGTCATATAGTCATGTTCTTCAATCAGTTTATGTTCCCCGACAGTATTTCCGTGGTCCTTCAATCTCGTTGAACACACTGAGCCTAAACACTGTACGATCGTCGTCGTCTTTGTTCCGTGACATTACGAAGTCTTGCCGTCTGGGAACGTTACGTAAGTACCAGACGATAAACGGCAGGGCGATGTGCATTACCAGGGGGATAAGGCACATGGGGGCCGGCAGTCACTTATAGTCCGATAAAGCCATAAGCCTGGGACGATAGCTTGCCGGTTACCAATTGTAATTCTGCCGGATGTCTACCAAATTGGCGACTGACAGACAAGTGGCAGTGGCCCATGCCGCTTCCGTGAAATTAATTAATGTCCAGGCGTTTGTAAGCGTGAAACTAATAACTTGGGCACGCCTAGAGGTGTACAGGTGAATGGAGGTACAGTGGTGCTGGATTGAGGTGAGTGGTCACCTTCACGTCTCTGTCGCTTTACTCCCTGGGAAGGAAGAGTCTCTGGTGCCAACTGAACAGGAGTTCGGATGGTCTGGACATTATGATGTACATCGAGCCGGTATCCAGTCACTGTACCGACTGAGCTCTCTAGCTTGGCCTACACGTTGCACAAACATGTCGTCACTGGCATGTTCTGCACCAACAGGAATGTGAATATTACATGCATGCTGTCGTCAGACCGTTTGAACGTATGTAAATGTGACAAGGTTGTATTGCTGACTGGGCACATAGAAAAGCCGCAGAGACTATTTGGACATTTCTGAGAAGAGATAAATATATCGCCCCTCCCGGGCTTCGAACCGCTGTTCTAAGGTTCATGCCGTAGTCTGATGATACTAACAGAGCCACGCTCATCCACGTGTTACAGTAACCTGCAACAAAAATATATCACATGGGGAACAGGTGAAGTTTCTCTGATTCTGGTTCTTTTGAATTTTTTTTCCCTGAAGGTGTCATGTATTAAAGTTTATAAAAACTGCACACAAGGTTCAAGAGTTCAAGATTGCAAGACAGTCAGACATGCCGTCAGTGTGTCCGTATAGTGTGACTGTGGTCACAAGCTGTCAGTGTGTCCGTAACATGTCTGTGGTCACATGCTGTCAGTGTGTCCGTATAGTATGACTTGTCACATGCTGTCAGTGTGTCCGTATAATGTGTCTGTGGTCACAGGCTGTCACTGTCGGTAACATCTCATTGGTCACATGCTATCAGTGTGTCCGTATGGTGTGACTGTTGTAACATACTATCAGTGTGTCCGTATAGTGTGACTATTGTCACATGCTGTCATTGTGTCCCTATAGTGTGACTGTGGTAACAGGTTGTCAGTGTGTCCTTGTATCATGTGTCTGCGGTTACAGCGGTGATACTTCTCATGGAAGCTTTCTGCGGTGTGACACTGTGTTTTGGGGGAATAGTTCCGGACGTTACGGAGGATCGCAATGGCTTCGTCATCATTGTCAGTCCCAAAGCCTTCGAAACGTCGGGAACTCTCCGCTCAGAGACTTGCGTATTCATGCACGTGATTGTTCGGGGCGGGCGCAACTGGCTCGGGTTAAGAAACAGAGCGTGTACAGCGCGCTAGGAGGTGGCTGCGACTGGTTTTAGGGAACAGAGCATGTACTTGTACAGCGCGAGTAGGAATTGGCTGTGACTGGTTTAGGGAACAAAGTGTTTACAGCGCGGGTAGGAATTGGCTGTGACGGGATTGTATTTGCTTTCTCGTGTTTTTGTTCAATTAATAAAGATATTAATAAACTAAAACAGTTATTTTAAGAGAACACGTGACGATTAACAAACTAAAATTGAATAGTTGTCGTTCGTGCTGGTGTTTCAGAATCTACTGCCCGTGACCGCTTAATCATTTAAATCCCAGTGGCTACTATATGTGCCACCAGTTTAACATTCAGCAATTCTGCGTTCTGCCCACACAGTGTATTTATGTGTTTTGTGTGGATCTGAGAAAAAACAGCGATTATTTTCCTATATAGTATTAACTGGCTGGTTTTATAGAGAGATTTAACAATTTGTAGCCCAGTGATATGCACCACCAGGTTTAACATTCTGCAGTTCTTCGTTCTGCCCACACAGTGTTTTATGTGTTTTGTGTGGATCTGAGAACAAACAGGGATTAGTTCCTTATACAGCATTAACTGAATGCTTTTTATAGAGAGATTTAACCCTTTTAAACCCCAATGGTCATTCTATGTACCACCTGCTTAACATTCAGCAATTCTACGTTCTGCCCACGTAGTTTATTTATGTGTTTAGTGTGGATCTGAGAACAAATAGCTATTATTTTCGTATACAACATTAACTGCCTGGTTTTATAGAGGGATTTAACCCTTTAAAGCCCAGTGGTCACTATACGTACCACCAGTTTAACATTCACAAATTCTTCGTTCTGCCCACACTGTATTTATGTGTTTTGTATGGATCTCAGAACAAACAGCGATTATTTCACTGTACAGCATAAACTGATTGGTTTTTATAACCGAGACGGAGAGTGTTTACTGCGCGGTACGAACTGTGTCTTTATATATACACAGTGCGATCCATAAGTTTTAGGACTATTTTTTTTTAATAACTGAACTAGAGCGATCTATCAGCCAACCAACTAACTAAGTACTATCAAACAACATCCGTTCACACCGAGTTTTCGTTTGTTTATCATCGACAGTGTACGAGTTAACAACGTGTAAAGTCAGTTTTCTTTATACATCATGGATGGCAGAAATGAACAGATTTGCCATAAAATTTTGTTTCAGAGTCGGTCTATCTGGACAGAAACACTAGTATTGGTGCAAAAGGCTTATGGAAATGATGCTTTTTATGGATCAAACGTTTTTAGGTGATATTTTCGATTTTGAGACGGAAGGGAGCTGGTAGAACATCTTCTACCAGCTCCCTTCCGTCTCGAACTGAGGTAAACATTGCTGCTGTTGCTGATTTGGTAAAAAATGACCATCGAATCGCATCAAGAATGATAGGAGAATCTTTGAACGTCCCCAAGACTGTAGGTCTTCGGATTCTGAAAGAGGATTTGGGAAAGAGAAAGTTGTGTACACGTTTTGCTCCACATTCCTTGACACCTGAGCAAAGGGAAGATCGAGTCACATCTTGCCAAGACATTGTCGTGTTGGCCGAAGCAGACAAAAATTTTTTTAACAAAATTATTACGGAAGATGAGACCTGGTGTTCTGCCTATGACCCCTAAACAAAGCGACAGATTTCTGAATGGGTTAGTGAGACATCCCCTCGGCCGAAGAAACTGAAATTCCAAAGGTCCCGCATCAAGACCATGTTGATACTTTTTTTCGACTCTCAAAGTGTAGTGCACAAAGAATTCGTTCCAGCGGGAGAAACGGTAAATGCAGAATTGTATAAAGGAGTAATGGATCGCCTCCTGAAGCGCATTCACCGGGTTCGTCCAGGTGCGGTCTGCTCTCGAGATTTTTTATTGTTGCACGATAATGCGCCCGCCCACAAAGCTGCAAGTGTTTGCCAATTTTTGACCAAAAAAATGTTACAACCCTCTATCACCCCCCGTACTTTACAGATTTATCTCCGCCAGGCTGTTTTATGTTTCCCGAGTTGAAAATGAAGTTAAAAGGACCCCACTTTGCAGATGTTGCTGAGATCGAAGAAGCCGTAACTGATGAATTAAAGAAGGTCCAAAAAGAGGAATTTTCGGCAGCATTTCAGAAACTGTACGACAGCGCAAAAGCCTGTATATATGCCAGTGGAGCTTATATTGAATAAAAAAAAAAGGTATTGTCTTTATCATGTGTCTTCGATTTAAGAGAAATAAGTCCTAAAACTTTTGCACCGCACTGTGTAATTAAGGTTCAAGAGTTAATTGTTGGTATCTTATAGCAGAGGACCGGCTTCAGTCCCTTGTCAGTCCATGTGTGATTTGTGGTGGACTAAATGGCACTGGGACAGGGTTTTCTCTGTTTACGTCTGTTCCTGTCAGTATCATTCCAGCAGCGCTCCATATTCGTATTCGTCTACATACTGCTGTCACCTGAAGCACACACGGGCGAAACCTGGAAATCTTCTGAAAAGCAGTGCTGTTTTCGGAAAGCGGGAGCATTGTAATGCAAAGTACTTCCACTTTATCCCTTCCCCTTCGACTTCATCATAACTCTGTTTTTTCGTAACTAAGTGTTCTTCAGGAACGCAGCGGAGCGTTATAGCAGAACAGGCTGAGATTGGAAAACTGTGGGTCAGCGATTCTTGGTAGTAGCTTTAGCTGCCATCGGATGCTATGAGGAGCTGGTGGGTATGACGAACAGACGGCTGCGGGAAGAGCGTCAGTTGTATTAGTGCTGTGTTACAGCCCCATGGTTGTGTGCCACACACTGCTTGTTCTGCTGCTCTTACATGACATACTGGACGATGTACAAGTATGTACAAGCAAGGTTGCCAAGCGTGTAACTTGTGTGTTAATGAAGCGTTTCATTTTTCGGCATGAGTTAGAGTTTTTGTTAGAGTGACGTGCACATGACTTACTCGGACCGCTGAAGGAACATTTGGGAGGTTGCCGGTGCCACAATGATGAGGAAGTGTAAACGGCTGTTCGTGAATGGATGCAAATGCAACGATTTCTACTGGGACGGAAGTTTGAAACTCGTGTCAGGTTTGGACAGATTATTCAATATTGCCAGAGAATTGTGCTAGGAAATATAGTTCACTGGATCAAATGAGGTACATTTAACGGTTTGATGATTTCGAATTTAATATTTAAGCGTTTTTTACTTACCAGAAAAGAACATGTTCTGTGGAAGCCTTGTCCGTCCGTCTGTCTGTGACCTAATAGCGAATAAACCGCTTGTCGGATTTTCGTGAAACACAGTAT
>Ga0209628_10002509_pt1 | contig 12497 bp, 6 predicted proteins | sample TergutCu122P4_FD_187285 | JGI IMG/M metagenome (GOLD analysis project Ga0209628, IMG submission 187285) | Cubitermes ugandensis P4 segment gut microbial communities from Kakamega Forest, Kenya - Cu122 P4 (SPAdes) (version 2) | ecosystem: Host-associated > Arthropoda: Insects > Digestive system >...
GGTACTAAAACCACTACTGGCGGAGTTATAAACAGGCGAGGTACGTTTTTCGTGTCCGTCTGCTCTGCGTCCCCACTGATACAAATCGCCATAAACAGTACTATTGGTAACGTTTGTTCCTGTTGGCGAAGAAGTAAATGCCTGCTCCATTGGTCTCATTGTTTTTACCACATCGGCTGCGCCCAAATTATAACACATAAATGTAATATAACCGCCGCCTGCTTTTTTAACCGTACAACCGCAGGTACAATCCTGCACGGCAACATCGAACATAATCTGTTTTGGTGCGCCGGTGTTATCGTTAAATTTGGCTACGATTGTCAATTTCAAAGCACTGGTTTTATCTCTGCCTATAGCCACAGTGTTAATATCATTTCTGAATGTTATGGTATATATATTACCTGCTGTGGATTTATTTACAATAAGATTATTATTGTCTATCACTTCAAAAGTCAAATTAGTATAAGATGATGTGGTGGCAAAGGTGTAATCGAATGTTTTTGTTGTAGCAAAATCATCTGTGCGCGAATTTAGAGGCGCACAATCGCCCACACCGTCATTACTGCGTTTCACATCAAAGCAGTTTTTTCCGCTCAATCGGTAGTTTCCGCTTAAATCAACCGCATTATCTTTTGTAACATTTACCGTAACAGTTGGGCTTTTTGCTTCATTAGAATACGTACAGCCGTTGAGTGCTGCTGCATAAATTACATAAGAACCTGCATTTGGCGTTGGCGTAAAGAAGGTAAAAGTAGCAGAATTTTCGCCGGGTTGCGGTATTCCGTCAACATACCATTCATAACTTGTAGCGGGCGAGCCGTTTGTGGCAGAAGATGCAAAAAGAGTGGTACTTTCACTGTTATCTTTTGGCTGACCATTTTCGTCAAGGGCTCTGGTAATTACTCCTGCCGGCGTAATGCTAACGCTTGTAATGGGCATACAGCCGGTAGTAACATCAACAGTTTTTTGCAAACTAACCGCACCACAGGCATTTTCGGCAGTTACCGTAATAATGGCTGTGCCTATGGCAATATAATTTATCGAAGCCGTACTTCCGTCTCCAATAGGCGTAACCGTTGCCACTGCCGTATTACTGCTCGACCAGATATATCTGTCCGGTGCAGGCGAAGTAACTGCGGTACAACTTTCCTGTGTATTAACAATAGGCGATGCATCCGGCTCAACATGCCAATGCACAGATACCGGCGCACTTTGAAATACAGTAATCGGTAATGAAATCATTGACCAACAGTTGCCGTCAGAGTAGCGCACCGTATAAACGCCTGTTTGCATTGTTGAATAGGTGTCTGTATTTTCTAATGGTATCAAAACACCATCTTTAAACCACTGGTAACTTGTGCCTGTATTGTTCATGGCGTGTAAAATTGCGGGATTGCTTCCGCAAATGGCAGCCGTACTTGCAGCGTTGTTGATTGTTGTAGGCAGAGGCGCAGTAAAAGAAACAGTAATAGGATTGCTTATTGCTGTTTTTGGGCAGCCGCCTGAATTGTCCTTTACCATTACAGACAGCACCATAGATTCTTTGTTTGCAGGTACGGTATAATAAAAAATTGAGTCCGTAGTGGTTTTGATACATACGCCATTGTCGAACCATTCATAAATTGTTCCGACCGGATAAGTAGTATTTGAAACTTTTAATTCTAATGAGCCGCTTTTGCAGGCAGTTGTAACTCCGCTCATAGCAGTGCCGTTTATGTAAACATTGGGGGCTGCAAGAGATGACGTATTGTTTGTCTGGTCTATCAATGTTATTTTATTGCTAATTCGCGAACCGCAAGGCGGATTGCCATTTGTTTGCTGCACGGCAAACCATTCGCCTGCCATTGCAGCACCGCTCACAGTAAGCGGGTTTGTCTGCGGTCCGTTGTATAAATTGCCATTGTGAAACCATACAACAGATTCGGTAACATTTGTTGCCGTTAAAGTAACGCTTCCGCTACCGCAAAGTATGCCGCCGTTTGATGCATGAATAACAGGCACACTTAAACTTGTAGTATTAGTGTTTTGGGTAATGTAAATGTGTTGCGGTGTGGGTGCCGGGCAACCGATTAAACCTGCATACACGGTATATTCTCCCGGACTGGTAATTTCCATATAATTACCTCTATTTACTATCACTCCGCCGTGTTCCCAAACATAATCTATGCCATCTTGCGGATTTGTAACGTATACTATTGCTGCTCCACTATTTCCACAAATTTCTGCTGTGTTCTTATCCAAAGTAAAAGCAACAGCATTTGAAGGACATTCAGCGCCTGCCTGCGTGAAAATAAATTCCTTAAACTCGCCGCTGCAATTATTAATTACGCGTACAATAACGCTTCGTTCGCTGTGGCTAAAGTTTTCTTTAAAAATAAGTGAAAAAGCCGATGTTATCTCATCAACTATCAATGTGGCATAAGCCGTACCTGTTGCTATTACCGTATAGGCATGTCCGCCGGGTAAAACGCACGGAGGGTCATCAACAGGCGTGTAAGTACAATGTGGTTCGTTGCCGTCTGCCGGTATAAGCGCATGCTCGTCATACTCGCAAATATCGCCTATTAACTTAATATTTGCCGTACCCAAGCAGAGTGAAATCCATTGAGTACCGTTCCAATATTCCACACAGTTTGTTTGCATATTGAAAATCTGCAAACCCAGTACAAGTTGGTTTGTTGCAAAACCCTCAGCATTTGTGAAAATTGCATCACGTTGAGCGTTTGTTTCTATTTGCGGTAGACGCAAACCTTTGTCATTACTTACCAGTTCAAGAACTGAAAATTTTTCGGGTGCCTTGTTTGCCCCGATTGTTACCTGACTGTATATTGGGCTAAAAGCCAGCAACAGTCCGCATAAAAATAATAAAATTTTACTTCTTTTTTTCATTTATTAAAATTATTTTATAAGTTATTTGTCTATATTTTACACTTTTAATGATTAATTTTTATTCGAGTGCAAAATTACTGCCGATATTTTGTATATACAAAGCGTTTTAAGAATGAAAAAAATAAATAAAAAGAAAATCGATTCAATTTTTACAACACAAAAAACAAAATCACATTATTTAAGAAGTATTTTTTTTGTAAATACTCTTAAATAGTGTGATTTTTATATACTTTGTTTATGTTTTTATGAATTTCGTAAAAAAAAGAGTTTTATGTTGCGGGTTTTGTTAATTCCTTTTTTATTGTCCAAATTGCTCCATTTTTGGTGGAAAATTTCTCTAATTTCTCTTTTGAGGTCAATTTATTCAATATTTCTTCGCTCTCTGCTCTCGATGTTTCAGAAAGTTCGGAAAATTCTCTTGCCGTCAAAGAGTGATGTATTGAAAAAAGTGCTTCCCAATTTTTTGGGTACTCATTTTTTGCCGCTGACGGATAAAGTTTTAAAATCGCTTTTTCAAAGAAAGTATATGGTTTTGAGCCATACACAATCTGTTTGTTATCAAAATTATCAAAAAAGAACAGAGTTGGAAATCCTCTTACTCCATACCTCCTCGCCATCAACAAATCTTCTTTAAAAAGCGTTTCTGCTTTGCCATAATAATCAATTTTTAACTGCTCGGCATTAAGTCCTGCTTTTTTAGCCGCATTTTCTAAATGTTCCCATTTTGTAATATTCTTTTTTTGCAGGAAAACCATTTCACGAATTTCTCTTAAAAACAAATCTGCTTTTTCCTCATCTTGCATTTGTGCCGCTTTAAAGGCAATAGAAGGCGGGTAAGAAGAATACAATGGGTATTCCAACCAAATATCGCCGTCAATGGGCATATCGTAATAAGCACTTGCTTCGTCCCAATGATGCGCTACATCAGACGGCTTGCTAATGTTACCGTCATTGTAACTCCAATCGGGCAACAAGCCGCCCATACGATATTCTATCTCTATGCTGTTGCCGTATTCCAATTTCATTCTTCTCATTTGCGGCTCAATTCCCCAGCACGAAGAGCAGATAGGGTCTGTGAAATAGACAATCTTAATCGGTTTTTCAATATTTTGAACCGCAATTTCTTTTTTTATTGCACGGTCAGATATTTGACAAACGCCATCAACATTATCGCACAAAAGCGGATTTTTATTTTCTTTTTCTTTTATCATATTTTATTCTTTTTCTTCTTTAACTAATTCTTTTAATTTTTTATTCATTTCCATAAAACCTTGCCGTGTCTTTTCGGGATTAAACATCCAAACAAAAATGCCTGTAAATTTTTCACTTTGAATAAAAGTTACTGTTCCATTTCCGTTGTCTATCAACTCAAATTTATGTTCTCCGTCAAATAGTCCGCTAAACAGAAGTTTACCTAACCAACGTAATTCTTTGTTCTTGTCTTTTGTAATTACAGTCGGATTAAAAGTCATTCCTTTTCCGTTTGGCGGTTCTATTCTAACCTGTATTTTATTTCCCTGCTCAACTTGTCCTTTTATGGAAGTGATAAAAGGATTCCATTGAGGATATTTTTCAAAATCGGTAAGAATTGTCCAAATTTTTTCAGGAGTTGTCCGAATATTAATTTCTGTTCTAATTTCTTTTGCCATTTTTCATTTTATTATTATTTCTATTTCACGCAACGAATTGAGTTGCCGGTTCCTCGATACGCTTGGGCAGACATACCGATACTTATGTTGGTAAAGTATATTGGATAGGCATTGGTACCCCAAATTGTAGCGGATAAATAGTTCCCGGTCATACTTGTACTTGCAGTGTTTACCGTTCCTGATTGTTGGCGTTGTAAAGCGGTAGGCAGGAACAGAAATGGCTCAGGCGCGCCTGTATCGTAAAGTTTTTTAGTATTAAAAACTGTAGATAAACCCGTTCCGTCCTTTTGCAATCCCTCAAAATAACCTCCTGCGGCTATCGCAGCATTCCAAACGTCTGTACGATAAACAGCATAGCCATTACCGTTTCCGGATGTCCAAGTATTCAAAACAGGCGCACCATTCGCTACCCTTACCCAAGTAAAACCCGTGTTTGTTGTTCCCCAAAGTGCTGTTGTGGGAACTGAAACCGAAATAGTCGAAAAACTCCCGGCACCATTTTGCCCATTGCACTCGTAATTAATCAAACGTTCAAGTTCGTCCTGCGTAGGCACGCGCCAATCCTGTCCAAGCGTAGCGCAGGGATTGTTCTGAGGCAATACCCAAGAGGTACTTTGGTAAAAACTTCCGTTGGATGTTTTGATACCTTTATCGGGCAGAGTACTTGTTTGTGAAGTTATAGCGAAACCATTACCCCATAAATCATTTTTTTGTCCTCCATTGGGACTACTTAAACGCCAATCATAAGGATTTACATTAGTAGAAATAAAAACCGTATCAGCACGGTAAGTAGCAAAATTGACAGTAGTGTCGGGATTAGTTAAAATTTGCCCGTTTGCATCGTAAGTTGCGTTTTGTGCAAGGCGGGTTTGTTTATTTGATAACTCTTCGCCTACTGATAGAGCGTAAGTTGAGGGATTGATAGCGTAATTCCCTGCATTGTCGCGCCCCCACTGATAACGTCCGCCGAAAACTCGTCCATCCACAACACGGGTAGTAGCGTTAGTCGGAATTGCAAGATATTGCATCTGTTTTTTGGGGGTATCTAATGTAGGGTCGGCACCCAAATTATAGGAAGCAAATGTAGGCATAGGAATATTTTGGAAATTAATACCGGATAAAACACTCGGAATACTTACTCCAAAATCATTTTTTGCCACAACAGATATACTAACTTTTCCGATATATCCTAATATGTCGCTCGGATTGTAATCAGGCGGTTTAACCGTAATGCTGTTGGTATTGCCGCCGCTTACCTGTGTCCAGCCAGCAGGCAGAGTCCATTCGTAAGTTACATCCGGATTATTAACCACCGAATAGGTTAAAGATGAAGGATGGTTAATACAGGTAACACAAGTAGGACCTGTGATTGGGCTTGGCGGCAGCGGCAGCGGTACAATGTAGGACATCTGCGCAACGGCTGTGCCGCCGCTTATCAAGCACACAAACAAAATTATTATATTTTTCAACGCTTTATTCATTTTAATTTATTTTTTTTAATAATAGAATTTCTAATAATCCCTTTTTGTCATTGCGGGCTCGACCCGCAATCGCTTGAATTTCTACCGATTGCGGCTTGCGCCGCAATGACAGGTTGGTATTTTTAAAAATGCCTATAATTCATAATTTTTAATTCCTCATTCTTAATTAATTAAAAACGACCGGATATATATATGCCACCGAACCAATGCACACAATAGAATATACTATGTGTTGTGAAGCAGTTTTTAACGGAGTGCTTATCATCTTCGGAGTAAATAATCCGGTGTCAAAATATGCAGTGCCTTGCGTATTACTTTGCCAAGCCAGTGTATATGTGCCGCCGTCTTTTAATCCCGTAAGGACAAATGTCGGGTCTCCGGTTGCTGTACTGCGGGCAAGGTTGCTCTGCTCAAATTTTATTGTCAAGAGTGTACCTGCATTGTAGGAGTTAGTGTTGGTTATAGCACCATTTACTTCAAGCGTAGATTGTGGGTTGTCGGTACCGATGCCTATTCTTCCCGGGTCTGTATCCCAGGTTGTAACAGTACCGATATTTGTACCGCGAATGATATTGCCAATGTTAAGTTGATAGTCAGGGGTAAGATTCGGAAGTTCTGTATAATTGCCGATAACAATATTATTGGAACCGTTTTTAATATTACTTCCTGAATTATCTCCAATAACAATATTATTGCTGCCGGTAGTAATGACACCTCCTGCGGAGTTGCCTAAAACGGTATTATTGTTGCCTGTATTATTGTTTTGCAGCGCTTTTGTTCCAACTGCTGTATTGTTTGCTCCGATGGTGTTTAATTCCATAGATGAGCTGCCAACAGTGGTATTGGAACCTCCGGTAGTACTGTTAACGAGGGTTGCGCTTCCCACTGCGGTATTATACTGACCTGATGTATTGGTTCTCAGCGCATCAGTTCCTACGGCGGTATTGCCAGACATTGTAGTATTTTGCAGTGCGTTACTGCCTACAGCGGTATTTGAACCTGCTGTTGTTACGTTTGACATAGCGTTGCTTCCTATTGCCGTATTGTAATTTGCAGTTGCCGCGATAAGCGCCCTGCTACCTACCGCAGTATTATCAGTTCCGCCGGTATTAACACTGAGGGCAAGATGCCCCATAGCGGTATTGCGGCTACCGCCGCTGTTGGTAGAAAGCGCACTGTAGCCCACTGCGGTATTTAAAGCTCCGGTAGTAGTTGTCGGCAAAGCGGCTACGCCAAAAGCGGTATTACAAAGATTACCATCTTTGTAATTCAGCCAACCTGCCTGTACGCCACCTCGTTTAAAAATAAGGTCTTTGTTGTCAGTGGTACCGATAAAATGGGTTCCGGGCGTAGTGCCGCCATTGCCTTTAAGATGCCAAGCGGAATCGGGTGTAATTGGCGCCCAGGTACTACCGCTCCACGTCAATACTTGACTGTCTGTTGCACCCATTTGGTTTAAATCGGCTGCAATGATTGTTCCGTCCAAAATCTTTGCAGAGGTAACGGCATTGTTGGCAATTACCGTTGCATTACTGTTTTGTTGCGCCGTAACATCGCCTGTCAATGCAGCACGCTCAAAACTTGTTCCGTTCAATATAATTGAAGTAGAACCGCTATAGTTGCTGCCGCTGCTGTTTTCGGCGAGTTCCCATTCGGTACCGTTCCATACCAGAATCTGACCAGATGCCTCACCCGGTATCAGTCCAAAGGCATTACCGTTTAGAGTAATAGGTAATGTAGCGGTGTAAACCGATGGCTCAACACCTATCCAAGTTGTTCCATTCCAAACCTCCACACGTTTAGTTTGTAAATTAAAAATTTGCAAACCTATCGCAAGCGGATTGGTTGCAAATCCAGCAGCATTTGTAAAAACTGCATCACGTTGAGCGGTTGTTTCTATTTGCGGAAGCCGCAAACCTTTGTTGTTGGAAATCAGTTCTAAAACTGAAAACGGTTCGGGCGGCTTGTTATCACCAATGGTTACCTGTGCATTTAATAACGCACCATTTATTAATAGCAAAACCATAATTGCTATTTTAAAAAATACAGAAAGATTTTTTTTCATTGTAAAAAAATGTTTAATGATTTATAATTTTTTTGTAAAAAACGAGTTGTAAGTAATGTAAAATAATAATATTAATGTTTTTTTGCAATTTATATCTTCCAGAAAATCATACTGGTTCTGTTTGCGGCTACTTCACTGCCTGCTGTTTGTTTTCCCAATAATTTCCAGGTTAGCGTTCTGCCGGCTACTTCCGCAATTTTAAAGTATATCTTAGTTTCGGCTTTTCCCGCAACAGTAAGAAACACAGTATAAGTTGCCTTATTATAAGCGGCCGTAGTCCCGTGATTTGGAACAGGTACTATCATTTCCACTACATCGTAAGCCACTGTAGCTTGATCACTACCTACCAAAGCGCTTATATAATATGAAGTGGCTAAAATACCATTGCTGGTATTATTGTCGGTTGTGCCATACAGGCGAAAACTAAATACGTAGGCGCCATCTTCAGGCAATGTAATATAATCATAAGGTACCTCATTCTTCACCCATTTTAAAGTAGCGCCTTGAAGTCCCCACTGTGCGCCATTAGGGCCGGATGAGCCTACCGGAACAGTAATATCATCTCTAAGCGTATATATATAAGTTTCACTGATATGATTTACATTTGGAGCTTTTCTTACTACCCCTTTGTCTGAAATTTGCAGATTGTAATATGCAGTATTGGCAGCATCGACCGGATTCGGCAACTCCGATGTGAATTTTAAATCGTCAATGATAAGCGGGTCATTCACTTCATCTTTTAAATGCAACATCGACTGGGGACTTGTCGTGCCTATTCCCACATTTCCTGAGGAGCGGGTGAAAAGCAAATTATTACTGTTCAAATCAACAGTAGTTGGTTTATCTAATGGTCCGCCCAATACAATAGTGTCATTGGTTAATGTCAATCCGTTGGCTGCATTTTCTCCCCACATTGTGTTCCAATTTGTTCCATTCCATACTTCCACACGTTTGGTTTGCATGTTATAAATTTGCAAACCTATAGCATTCGGATTAGTGTCGAATCCCGCAGCATTTGTGAAAATTGCATCACGTTGAGCGGTGTTTGTTATTTGCGGCAGCCGCAAACCTTTGTTATCTCCGCTAACTAATTCGAGCAGAGAAAACTTTGCAGGAGGTGTGTTATCACCAATCGTTACCTGCGCCTTTATTAATACACCATTTATTAAAAGCAAAAATGTAATTGCAATTTTAAACAATACAAAAAAATTTTTTTTCATTTTAAAAATATTTATTAATTTATAATTTTTTATAAAAAACGAGTCATATAACAAAAAATAGTGCGGCAAAAATATATTAAAAATTATGTTTGTACAAGGCATTTTGCGCACCATAATATTGAATAACAAACCGAATGGGAGTGAAAAATTTATAATTTATTTTATCATACACTATTTTTAAGTATAAATTATTAACTCTTAACAATAATCGTAAAATTTGTATGTTATTCCACTTTTTAAATAAAAGATTTTAGATGTAGATGAAAGAGTTTTATGGCGAAGTTTTAGCATTGTGTGTAAGCGGGCACTGATTTTTTTTGACCTTTTCCTCTTTAAACGAGTAAATATTTTTTTGTAAAAAAATATTTTATTTAACCTTTAAAAATTATTTCAAAAATTTTCAAATAAAATACAATACAATAGAATAAAAAAAAATGGCGCAGATTATGCGCCTGAGTGCCTTTATAAAATTGCAGTATAAAAATATGATAAAAACTAATACATAGAATTAAAATAGAATGATTTTTTCATACCCTTTACCAAAATCATAACACATTTAATATCTGTTCTTTAATCTGTTCAAGTTCGTCTTTCATCATTACAACTATTTTTTGCATTTCGGAGTGGTTCGATTTTGAGCCGAGCGTGTTGATTTCGCGCCCAATTTCCTGCGCAATAAAACCAAGTTTTTTACCTTGATTTTCCTCATTATCAATGGTTTGCAAAAAATAATCAAGATGTGTTTTGAGTCGCAGTTTCTCTTCCGATATATCAAGTTTTTCGATATAAAAAATCAGTTCCTGCTCAAAACGATTTTTGTCAAAAGCAACTTTACTTTCAATTTGAGCAAAATTTTCAGACATTCTGCTTTTGATTTTTTCGAGCCGCTCCTCCTCATATTGCGGAATTTGAGAAAGTAATTTATTAATATTTGTAATTTTTTCACGGAAAAATTTTTCCAAAGTATCGCCCTCTCTAATACGGAATTTTTTTAATTCCAAAAGTGCTTCTTTAATGGTTTGCACCACCATAATCCACTCATTTTCATCAACTTGTGCTGTTTCACCGACCAAAACGTCAGGAATTGCAATTAACACCGCAAGCCAATCCTTCGGCTCGGGGATGCCAATTTGCTTGGATGTCTCTTTGAGTTGGCGATAATAACTTTCAAGCAATGCAGTATTAATTTCGGTTTTTCCTTTGCCCGCTGCATCTTCTATTGTGAGCAGCGCATCAATTTTTCCGCGTATAATGCTGTTAATGAGAATATTACGCATATCAATTTCCTTCTCTTTATAAGAATTTGGAAATTTTAACAAAATATCTGCCTGTTTGCAATTCAGCGATTTTACTTCAAAAGAGATTTTTTTTGTTTCAAACATTTTTTCGGCTCGTCCAAAGCCGGTCATTGATAAAAGCATTTTTTATTTGGTTTAAGGGTTAAGGGTAAAGGGTAAAAAAAAATCACAATTCACAATTAACTAAAAATTTTTTGCAAAATTACAAAAAAAACATCAAATTTGCTTTTTTTATTAAAAAATGATTAAATTTGCAGATTAAAAAAACAGATAAATTGGTATGATTCTTGTTCTTTAAAATATGTTTTTATAAAATAGTTATTAATTTTAATTTATCAATTATGAGAAAAATTCTACATTTCTTAATTTTTGTGTTCATAATTTCTCTGTCGTCTTGTGTTAACGACTTTGACATGAACAAACTTAACAAGGAAATAGGGACTGACACTGCTTTTCCTATTCCTGTTGGTCATACAAGAGCATCCATTTTTGATGTTTTTGGTATGATTGATAATGACGGACAAAATCCTCAATGGTTGGCAGATTCTGCCGGAAATTTTGTCTATCTTTATTTAAAATCGTTTTTGGAGTTGCCTGTTAATGAGACAGACATCTACGAATTATCAGAAAGCGCACAAAACGATTTTTCGGTTAAATCAAAAACAAATTGGTTTTCAACAAATACTAGCCCGTATGCAACAGGCGGTAGTATAGACCAAATGACAATGTTGTCAAATTTTGATTTTGATTTTGCTTATAACGACACGGTAAATGGTACAGTTGTGCAGAGAATTGACGCTGTTAATATTGTAAGTTCAAAAATCAATGTTTCCGTTGATTTGCAGAATATTACTATGGGCGCATATCCATCTGCATATATAGAAGTACAGGTATCTTTTCCTGATATTAACGGCGGTTTGTCATTTCCACGAATACGCTTAATTTCTTCTGATAACGGTCATAAAGAGGCAAGTTATGACATTTCCGACCTCTTGGTAAATTTTCCACCAAACAACACCAAAACATCGATGAAAATAGATGTTTATCTTTATGCACAAACACTTGGTGCCGGAATTAATTTTAATTCAACAACATCCGACATCAAAGTTAATGCAAAAATGGTAGATATTGACATTGATAAAGCGTGGGGATTTTTCAATCGTAACGGACGTATCACCGGAGATGATATTTATGCTGAAATTCCATCGAATATATTTGGTGTATCCGGGCTTTGGGACAATAAACTTTATTTCCACGACCCAAGAATTACTTTTAATATTACAAGTAATATTGGTGTCCCTCTGAATTTTATTGTGGATAGTGTAAAAGCGGTTGATTCAAAAACAAACGATGAAAGATGGGCTGACTTTGGAGGCGGAAGCAAAATAACACAGGTTCCGCTTGCAGTACCTAATAGTATTGGAGAAGAGGCATTTACACAAAAGACCTATAACAGAGCAAACGGCGGAACAAATCAACTTTTCCAAATTAAACCGGACAAATTTGTATACGGCTTCCACGTTGAGGTTAATCACACGCAAGCAGCACAGGACTTGCTGCCGCCTGTAAGACAGCACTTTGTTGCTCGTCCTTTGAAACTTGATATAGGCGTAGATGTTGTGTTGCCTTTCTGGTTTGACGAAAACACAGAATATACTAAGCAGGACACTATTAAACTTGACAACAATTTGGGAGAACTTCTCAAAATTAAAGACACAAATGGTAAAATTATAGTTGAAATTGAGCCGGAAAGAGTATCTGTCAATATTGATTATAAAAACCACATTCCTATTCAGGCGATTGCTACTGCAATATTTTATGATGAAAATAATAATGAACTTTGGAGAAAAGCGGATGCTACCGTAGAGTGTCCAAATGTTGATGCAGAGGGTTTT
>Ga0209628_10002510_pt1 | contig 12497 bp, 10 predicted proteins | sample TergutCu122P4_FD_187285 | JGI IMG/M metagenome (GOLD analysis project Ga0209628, IMG submission 187285) | Cubitermes ugandensis P4 segment gut microbial communities from Kakamega Forest, Kenya - Cu122 P4 (SPAdes) (version 2) | ecosystem: Host-associated > Arthropoda: Insects > Digestive system...
CATTTTCCATTACTGAAACTTTTTTCTTTTCCAGGAGATAAGTTTTCTGATATTCAAGAATTTTAGTGCAAATCTGCTTTCCATTAACTTCATCCACACCCAGTGTCCTGTATGTTGTGTATGTAAAATTGTTCAGTACTTTCTTTTCTGTTGGACAGGATGGAAATGATTTTGGTGAGGAGTTTAAAGACTACAAGCTTAATAACACACCCTTGGTCACAGTATATGTTAAACCAGTTGTGGGTACATGCGACCTTAAATTTGAGCCAGAGCTTCATGATGTTAAAAGCTTGGTACAGCGCTGTTTTGAGAAGATTATAGAAGTGAACCAGAAGTTGCCTCGAATAGACTATCTCCTTTTTCCTGGTATGTATGTGGTGCACTAGAGTAGTTTAGGAATATTTTAAATGACATTGCCTCATTATCAGTAAACACTGACAAATGCACATAATTTACATAAAATCTTCCATACATGAACTTGCCTACATGTTTTTGCAATAAATCGCCATCCACAGGGGGACAATGCAAAGGCATACGAATCAAACATCCAATTTATGTGTGTACTGATCTGTGTCCTCCAGGACAGAGTAGGACCCTCTGGCATGAGACACATCAGTACGTGACACAGGGACTTGATCCTTCTGGATTGAGTACTTTATACCAGACATGTGTATGCAGACAGCTATTTACAGTATAGACAGTGGTACATCATTGGATTTGATTCAAGAATATGTCAGCATCATGTTGTCTACAGTATCCACATCTTTAAGTTTATGGCTGCCATTATTTATCGTTAACACTTTGTGTGTTAATTGGATGTGTTGGTTTATTATTTCTTTGCATTATATCTCCCTAAGGATGGAGAATTATTGCCGTAACGTGCAGGAGAGTTCATGTGTATGGATGATTTATTATGTTATATAAATTGTGCACATTTGTTGGTGTGTGTGGATGATTATAGTCACAATGCAAAGAATGTATAATATTAAATTTTTAAAATTACAACAGTTTTTTTCAGCATCATTGTTTTATTTTTGTGTCATCCTTAGTGTAAATACTTTCAAATATTACTATTTTGTAAGATGAGTTGCATGTTCAGAAAATCTATTTTCAAGAGAGATCATGAGGATTTATTTTGACATAAGCTTGGGAAATTATTTCATTTCATGGAATTTTATATTTTGTTACCAAAACAGTTATTTATTTATTTATTTAATTTTTTTGGATTCACTTGTTCAGTGGTCTATCAAGCAATGTATTCTAGCACAGTCACTTCAAGCTTGAAACACAGTGTACATGTTACATGGTTATGCATGGTCTAACTCTCTCTTGATCCAAGTTGCTTTTGCAATTACATATTGGAAATTAATTATTTGTTGTACGGTTCATAAAATAAATGCCTGTACACTACATCAAAATGATAAACTCAAATTTAAGAGAAAGTGTACTATATATACTGCAGAAATTGCAAAAACTGAGTGCAAAACATTACGGTTATACAGTTTTAATGTGGTGGTGAGGCCTGAGATGTAGATAAAAGTGACGTTACATTTTTAAGACTCTACTTTCTCTTACAAGTCTGAAAAAGTGATCGTTTCATCATCAACAAAATGCAGGCATAATAAAAAAATTAGGAGCTCCAGACATTATCATTGAAGAGTACAAAATGAAGACAAATGTAATTACATCGCAGGCAGTAGAAGCGAAACTGTGAGATGACAGGGATCTTGGTACTCAGAGGGGGCAGCAAATACACTTGGAGTGGTTATGTTTACACAGTATAGTTTAATTTGTATAACACAGAGTAATAATAATTACATTGGTGAATGAATGCTGAGGCTCGAGAATTGTGGGAAGATTAATTTGGGCTTGTTTTAGGGTGATATACCAATATTTCCTTGGTGGTATAGAAGAAAACTGTGAAATTTCTGTCAAGGTAGTCTATTTACTGAAACCTGTGTTTTGTACATCTTGAATGTAAATAATAAATATTATCCACAGCATGGTGATATTCCCTGATAACTGAGGGTAATTGGTGAAAGTTGATGGTAGGAAATACAACTCATTTTGTATGCTTTCAGAAATAACCACCTCAGATCTTTGGCTCCATGCTGTAGCTGCTCATGAAGAAGAAGTATCTAATATCACAGTCGAAGCACTGAAAAGTTTTGACACCAACCTCAAAGGACCATATGCTTACCTGAAGATATATGAAGCTTATCTTCACATTTTGAATGGTGAAGCTGAAAGTGCCATGTTGAAGTTCATGAAAACTGATCCATTCCCAGTGTTAGAGGTATTATTCAGTTAAACCTTCTACATAACTGCCAGTTATGTCTGAGTATTAATCAGCATGTTAAGTATGTGATAAACCAGTGGATAGATTTCTTCATTAATTTTTTAAACAGCCAGATATTAGCAAGATGATCTCATAGCAATGAGCATGAAGGTGGTATCATCCAGAATGTGTCATATCTCACATATTGAACTTTTATGGGGAGACTATGCTACACACTTCTACACTGCATATTTAGTCAGTAAGTTCATCTCAAACATTAATAATATAACAGCACACTACATGTGATATTTGGCCGTATATTGAATGCTAATATAGAATGCTCAGGATGGTTGGGAAGGATGAGAGAGGAAGCACTAATAGTCTATACTGAGTCACTGTTCTTGGAGTTTCCTTACATTACTTATGAGAATCACCAAAACTCTGGGCAGGATAGTCAGTCTTCTGGCTAAATTTTAACTGGAGACCTCTTAAATTTGGAACAGGATTGCCAACAGGGGATTTTCATAGCAAGAAAAGTTATGGAATGATCTGATTGGGTATAGCTTAATGTAGGAAAGAAAATTGTTGCCATGTTTATATGTGATGCATTCACCAGAACTGCATACAACTGTTTCACTGATCTGTGTATTCAGTTTCTATCATATTTGCATGGTCATTTCCAAAAGGTTGGTATATTATATTTGTATTACTTGGTTTTAGGGTGTTCTCCATTTTTTTACATCTGCAAAAACATACAGTGTTAGGGAAATTACACACATCTGTATCTGTCCTCAGTTAAAAGTGTGAAGATGCACTTATTTACTTGGGTTTGACATAAAAAGAGCCACTTCCCTGCAGCTGAATGAGTGAAAATAGCTCTTCCTTTCTGACCCACCTGAACAGGTGCCTCTCCATCCTTCACCTGAGCTTGCAAACAGATGCAATTTATGCAGTGTATTTTTTCTGGAATAAAACATGAGTGATGTGGATCAGAAACTAAGTAATCCAGTATTTTATAGATTGTGTTAATTACTAAACAGATGTCACATCCCTGTACTGTCATTCTAATTCCATGTGTAAAATTTTATTGAGGATCACAAAAATTATTTGCATTAGCAGAGGAGTACTATTGTGAAGGATTATATACCAGGATCGGTGATAATATCGCTCTTTAATTCTTCCTGGGATGAAAAATGTTTCAGACAAAAGTTATAGGGAAAGTCAACCCACATTTTATGTTCAGAATTTTTTCCAAAAATTATGATGTTAAGAGATAATGTTGAAAAATATGGCAGAGGTGGACAGGCCACAGATGACAACAGTACATGCACTTCACATGCTGTATAACTATGGCTGCTGACACACACAGCGTATGTATTTCTTATTGTGTTTCCACAGCAAAAATGGTGATGTGAAAGTGCTTCAATATTGCATGACATATATATTACGTACCTTGTTAAAGGATACCAAGAGTACAGAGATATTACTGAATCAACTTTGGCTTAGGGTGGGTTATTCTGTTGTGATGCAAATGGAAAATAAACACACAAATTATCGATCACAATATATTTTCATACAATATCTTTTATTGTCCACAATGTGCTTTGTGTTTTCACTTTTTATACAGACATCATCAGACACAGGCATAAAAACATAAGAGAAAACAAGTGCTTTTCATACAGAACAGTGCTCATAAGAAGCAACTCAATATCTCAGCCTTACAGTAGTCATATAGGTTTGTTTTCTATACTGGTCAAACCAGGGTTAAAAATTACAATATTGAATTTGCTATTTTCATTGTCATGGAAAATAACTTGATTTATGGAAACATTAAAAATAAAGATTAACGGTGTTTTTGATGTACTGAATACATTCTTTGACTAGAAATTCTAGTATTTCATTATATCCAGTCGAGAATTTACCTTTTAATTTATTACTAACTGATTTAATGTGTCTGCTCTTACTGGGTAAACAAACATAATATTTGAAACATATTTAATTTTCATTTGAGAAGTTTAATTAACCATTTTTATATGACTTATTTTATACTAGAAGGTCTTCTATACAATCACTATAAACGGAATTCAGTGTATCAGAAACATTTTGTGGGTTTATGATTTTTCCTGAATCAGTTATTATCTCAGTATCTTGATTTGATACACGCAGTTTTCCTGTGTATTTGTTAATCAACTGCCACATCACCTTTGTTGAGTATTTTGCACTTTTAACCAACCTATCATTTTCTCTTTTTTGCTTCAGAAATAACTCTTTTATATATCGAGTGATATCTATTGATATAATTTAAAATTTCTCTTTAAATTATTTAAAAATCTCATTCTTTGCATGAGACCTTTATTCCTTTAGTTATCCATCTACTTTTTTTAGCCTTTTCTTGTAGTATGTTTTTACAGGAAAAGCTCTTTCTAGGTAATATATGAACTTATTAAAAACAACTTGTATAAATCATTTAGGTTATTAATTGAAATTGAACAAATTATAAAATCCCTCAAATTGAAAAACTCAAATGGGTATGACAAGATATCCACAAAGATCCTGAAAATAAGCTCCCCTTTCATAAATTCTCCACAAAATTACATATGTAATAAAATACTATTGTGGGGTGTATTCCCGGATAGATTAAAATAGGCAGTAATAAAACCACTACATAAGAATGGTGATAGTTGTGGTGTGTCTAATTATAGACCTGTATCACTCTTAACATCATTCTCAAAAACATTTGAAATGGTAATACAGACAAGGATTTTAAAACACCTCACCAAATATAATATATTAAGCAATGAATAATATGGCTTCAGGATAGGACTGAAGAAAGATAATGTAATTTATAAACTAACAACTGAGATTTAAAATGTTGTTAACATTAAACTACTAGTGGCAGGGATTTTCTGCAATTTGGAGGAAGCATTTGATTGCTTTGATTATGGTATCCTATTATCTAAATTGAAATTTTATGGAATCAGTGGTAAGGATCTTGCACTTTATCACCCTTATCTGGGTAACAGGTAGTTTAGAACAGCAATATATAATGGCAGCGATAACAGTAATAAAGTTTCAGGCTGGGACAAAGTTACACATGAAGTCCCACAAGATATTGTTATGTGTTTTTGATGGCTGTAGAGGAAGTTGTAAAATTATGACACAAGTTATCAAAAGGGAATGCCAGTTACCATGTAAAACTGTGTAACTTTTATGGTGACTTTAGACACAAAATACAGAGTACAAATTCTTTGCCATGTGTATTATTCTAATATTGGAATTTTAACAAATATAAATTTCTGTAATTCTTATATTTCAGGATTTCACCAGAAGAATTCAACAGTATGAAGCACTGAAAGATGATATCTCTTTCTTGAGACGTTTAATTCCTCTGAACTTCTTCTGTCTTGATTGTAATGAAATGAACGATACTCTTTGGAAAATGGTGGATGATTTAAGGACATACCTTGTTAATTACCATGTTGAGAACAGCAGAACACATAACAAGAAGTAAGTAAACTGCGGTTTGTGATCCTCCATTATTGTATTTTGAAATGTCTTACCAGTTTCATATTCTGTCTTCATCATATATTTCCAGCCTTTTGCAGCTTTTGCATCTGGTGACCTTAATTTCAGTTACCACCTGTTTACTGAGGTTTAAATAGCCTACTATTTAGGTTTGTTTATTTTACTTAGGATTGTATAGATGCCAGTAAAAATGGTAGTGTTCCTGATTGTGTAATATTCTAAATTATTGTTTTCACATCATGTAAGTCATAGTATTTTCTTCATTGTTGTTTTCAGAAGCTTTCTTTTCCCTTTTTTCTTTTTCTTTGCTCTTATTTTTGGTTTTTTACTGCAGAAAGTTGGCTCCAGCTTGATGTTGATATTAGTAGATACTTATGGTGCTGCTGGGAGTTTTGTTTTTGATACTTGCTGCATAGATATAGGTTGCACTGAACATTCTTTGTTCATTCACTTCCCATGGTTAGGCAGAGACACAAAGAAGCAGAAGGTAGATTGCTTCAGGAGATCACAATCATAGTGTTGTTAGTGCTGAAGTAATTATTGTACCATTTTTAGGATGTATGCATGATAAAATGCCCTTGACTGGAATGGCTGTTCAATTATACAGCCCGGTAAGACAGACATTTTTCTTGCCATTTTTACCGGGGAGAAATTGCTCAGATTTTACATATTGTTCAGTAATTATCTTCCAAGTTTTAGAATGAAGGCATTTGGCCACTGTATTTTTAATTTATTGACAGATGAATACATTTGGTACATGTTTTAAGCGCTGCTGTTCGACACATTACAGATGTGATTAATTGGCTAATAAACATAGTAGCAATGCCTAAGGTAATGAGACAGACAATATGTATGTAATAGTTCAGGCAGAAACAGGCATAACACTTCCCAAAGGACAAAATGATATGTTAACCAAAGTGCAGTACTGTAATCTTATATGTACTTTTTGACATGCCAATATTTTTGTATATCAATAGGTTAGGTAAATGAAATGAACAATTGATGTTCTATAAATTATGATAATAGTTCTGAATCCAGCAACCCATTGCACAGTGCACTATTCCCTGATTGTTAAGTAAATCATGTTTTACCTACATCATATGGCTTCTGTGTAGGCTACATGTACAGTAGTTGCCAGTTATGTTGGAGTTGGCGTTGGTTATAGGAAAAAGGAAGTTGGTCTAGGAGAAGTAAGATTTTTTTATTTTACCTTTGTACTGAGATTGTTCTGAAGTTTTTAGAAAATGGCTCCTTCCAGTTTTGCCTTTTATGCTCAAGCACATTACAATATGAATGATTTTTCTCTTACCCATATTTTTCAATACCACTCTCATACTTAAACATGCACCCCATGACTGCTACTGGTTTTTTCATATTCATGTGGTTGTAGCCCTGTGGTCTCTGGATGAATAGTAAAGTTTACAGTGTGCAGTGTATGATTAAAATCATTTATGGAATTAATTGCTTACAATTGCTGTATAATAAGTACACTTTAAAATTGCAGGATGTGTGACATTTTTGATGAAATGTTGGACCGAGCTAGTGAACTGCCTGAAACAACAGCAGAACTTGTTGAATTGCAGAATTATCTGAATGAATGTCAAGAAGTGACCATGTATAACTTGAAGGAAAAGATACAGACTGCTGCTGAAAATGTTTTGTTCCTCATGCAGCATGCTTTACTGTCATGTAAGGGATATTTTGTTGTAGAAACAGTGATAAATGAAGTAATATTTGTTTACTATTGAAGAGTATTTTTTTTCATTATGAGAGAGACAAATGCTGTTGTGGAACATACAGGAAGTCATACTTCAGTGAATATAACAATATGTTCATTAGAATGGAATTCATTAACTTTAGGACAGTAATGTCAGTTCCTGTTCTTGAGCTAGATGGAGGTAGTAAGTTAGAACAGCACAATATATATTTCCTCAAAAACCAAATCTTGCTGTCATTTAAGTTGCAGTATTAGTATTAGTCCTGACCTTCCTAAAATTCTCTCAATTACACACAGAAGCTTCAGCATATTCTGGGACAGGAGTCATATCTTGAATCTGATGTTAATAAGTTGCCTGGGGATGCAGTTATCTTCACAGTACTGCCCTTTGGCAGCCGCTTGCTTCTACTAGCATTTTCATAATTGTTCAGAGCATCTACAAAGTCATTGTGTAACCTATCTTGCAGTCTTTTGAATTACTTTATGGTGGGCTGCACATATCAGTTGTTTCTTCATCTTTGACAAGCAAAAAAATTGTTGTGTATTATATGGGAGGCGCACTATATGCAGGGAAGCACTGTAGTGCTATGCCTAGATGGATGCTGCTGTCCAAGTGGTGGCCAGATGTAGAGGTGGATTTAACAGTGAACAGAGTAAGTGGCTGTGTGGGCCCTCAGATTGTTTAACCTTTAAATCGGCCGTTCAGTATTTAAATTTTTGTGCATTGTTTATGAGAAGCTTAAGTATCATTTGAATAGAAAAATCAAATTATGAAATAAATTACATTTTGCAGAAAATACAACATAAATTACACAGCTTGTCTTAAAAGTGCAGGAAATTTCCTTTTATCCTAGATATATAAAATGAATGTGCATCATTTAAATGCTGATGAACTCATAACTCTTTGTTTGTTAAAAGCTTGATATGTTCCTCTTCCTTATTGTTGTTGTGACCAGGCCATGCTTGAATGGCAAACAAATGAGTTTTACTCCCAAAAGTCTTGGGCCTATATGCACTGTAAACTCTGGTTCTTGGTTTAGTTGGAAGTTAAAGATTTTTGTACAGGCGTGTCTGCCACAATACAAAGAACCTTCACATCCTTGGTTACCCCAATCCAATGACATCCATTCCCCTAAAACTCCTTTTGTTATATCAAAGATGAATACTGGCACAGAATACTGCTGATTTCTTATAAGTTCTTGAGAGTGTACTCTTCTGTTTCTGGTGCTATTTTTGAGACTGATCAATTCTGATGGATTTTGTGAACCATATGTGGTGTTTGTGACAGGTTATAGAGAGTTTAGATTAAACTTTAACCCCTCAGTGACAGGAGCTTTACAAACCTCCTTGGTTTGTCACTAGAGGAGATATAAATATGCTTTATATGAAAATGCATGATCAATCTTTAAAAATTATAATTACTCTATATTTTGTCATCGATACTAGTGGCAGCACAGTCTAAGGTATGGGTCTACAGCCACTTGCTTCCTGGGATTGTGAGTTCAAACCTGTTGGGGGCATGGATGTTTGTCTCTTTGGAGTGTTGTGTGTTGTCAGGTAGAGGCCTCTGCAGCGAGTTGATTACTCATCTAGAGGAGTCCTACTGACATACAATTTTGTATGAGAATATTTCTGTGAAGCTTAATTGTATTAAGAAGTAAAGTCAAGTTTGAAGATGATGATGATGATGGAGTTGATGATGATAATGATGGGTGTAGAAACACTAAAAAGGTGAAATCTTAAAGTTTTTGTTATCATCATCTGTGAGCTTGGCATTTACTTCTTAATAAAATTTCATAGGAGAATATTTCTATCAAGCTTTTAAATGTGGATGAGTATTGAGTTTTTGGTACTGACATATGAGTGAAAGAGTTAGCATGCAGCCCAAAACATTACTTATGTTCATTGCATCATCTCAACAATTTATGAACTAAAGTACAAAAGCAAGAAACCAGAATGTAATTAAATTGTTAATATTTTGCTTGTATTTGAGAACACATATCAGCATTCATGACCATGAAATTGTAACAAAGCAACCAGCTGTATATCTGATGTCACTCTAAAGTGCCTTACCTTTTTATTGCCACTTCGATTATTTTCAGCGGAAGATATTCATCTGAACTCACGAACTTTCTTGTGGCCTAATGAAATGGAAGCTGTATTGAAATTGAGTGAAGCTCGGCTAGCCCATCGTAGAGACATAGTGGAAGGAGTTTTGAGATCAAAACGAACTGACTTTGATGCCAAGTGAGTTCATCATTACTGGAATTACAACAAGCATGTTTTATGGTAAAGACTGAGAACTAGTGGTCTGTTGGTTAAGATGAATTTTTCATACCTGACAAGCAAGAGCACTAAGTTCATTGTGCTCATGGAACAATAGTTTCAAGAGAAGACCTTTGCAGATAGTTCCTACATAATTAGATAGTTTGTGCAGTTGTTAAAAGTAGATGTTAGATTAAGCATATATTTTTGTTAGCTGGAGGAATGAGTGCATAATTTTGGTAGGGATGCCTCTTGTAAGGCAAAACTGAGAATGAGGTGGGACTTTAATACTGAAATTGATATTCCAGAATTAGGTTGTGAAGGTGTGTACTAAATGTAACTGACTGACTGTTCTTGTAGTGGGATTTGGTACTTGTAGTGTTGAACCTTCAATTTCTGTTACCAAAATATTAATTGTAGGTACCATACACACATATACAATTTTGAATTATGTAAATTTGCTTTGACATTGTTTATTAATTTAGGCATATTCTCAATTTACATGGTCACAACTTTATATCTGTGCGGTTTCAGATGAATCCTCAAAGCATGATGCAAGGAATCTGGAAACCTTACTGATAAATCATCTACTTTGTAGAAGAAGTAGGTGGAACTTACAAATTGTTGCCAGCGGTGTATAACTCGTGGCCATCTCATAATAAAGCACTTGCTACTGGGATCAGCTTCAGTGTCTATATGACACCAGTGGCGTACCCAGGAATTTTTTTCGGGGTGGGGGGTGTTCAAAAAATTCAGTTGAGGACAGAGGACAGGGATCTGGAGGCGGTAGCCCCTTAGTCAGGGGTTCTGGAGGCAGCTGTAATTTGGTACAAGAAATTTCATTTCATATAGTAAAATTTTCTTAATTTGTGGTACTTTATCTAAACTTGATGAAGGGCATCCAAGTGGCCCTCCTTTTTTGATATGGATATTTGTTCATTTTTTGCTTTTGAACTTTAATGCTTATCATGTTCCTTTAAATTTTCAGACCATCTGTGACTTAAATTGCACTATGTTTCCTTGGCTAACTGAAGTACATTTGGAGACTGATTCAGAAACAATTATATCACACGAAGCAAAGATACAATAAATTTTTGTGTCATTTTCACCTTCACAATATGTAGTTACATTGTACTGTTAATTTCTCATACATGTAGATCATAGTTACAGTATACATGTGTCACACATTGTGAGTTTCACATGTACATATGCAGTTCATGTTAAATATCTTGGAATTTATTAAATTCTGTTTATAATTGTAATATTTTGTTTTCATATAGTTTTGTCCAATTAGTGAACCCATTAAATTGGAAGTCATCTATAAGACTAAGTTACTGCTCTTTGGTGTTCTCTAACAATATTTTTTAGGTAAAAGAAACTTTACACAGTAAATGTTAAACTTTTTTTTTTTGTGATGTATGAAGACATCAACAGTTATTTAGGCAGGGATTTTACCATCAACCCTTAGTGAAGTTCTAATAAATGAAATGTAGACACATTCTGCTATTAACATATCTGTAATTTTGTTCTAAATTTTTAGCATCAGTTGTGTCACCTACGGTTATTATTAGCTCTCTCAGTTGTACTCATGTTATTTGATTTTTTTCCTGGTTAATAGGCTCTTACTGCATCAGAAGGATCTGGAAATTTTTAAGAAGAAAGAAGCACCAATTTTGACAAAGGAAGAAATGGAAGAGAATGTTCGAACAATAGAACAGATACTGCAAATCTTGCAGGAAGATGAGAAAGAAGCAAAGGTGAATAAATTGTGTGTTAATTGTAATTTCATTATATTTCCATCAACATGTTCAAATCTAGGGTATTGTTTGCATGTAGCCCAGGGGGTTGGAGACTGTTCCACGTGTGTTCCAATTTAGAATTGATAATGATGTGGGTGAATTGGTTTTGACAAAATATGATATCCATATCCTTGATTAGAGCAGATATTAAAAATAATATTCTTAGGTTACTTTAAGTTATGTGGGTCAATCAGAGTTTCAGTCACTTTAAGAGTGTGTCAGACTTTTGAATGGTATCTTTTGTGTGGGCATTATATTTGAAATTTTGGAACAGAATTGTAACAATTAATGAGGTTAGTGATTAGGGGTTGTCATGTGTTTTCTATGAAGGATCAGTAATTCTGAAATTACATAAAATTAATTTAAAAAATAATTAGTTCAGATTGTTTGAGCAGTAAATTGCTCCAAAGGTAACAGCAAAGACAGATAAATATAACTGATGAATTTTTGAATGTGTATGTAGGTGTATGTCACCGGCTATTTATGTACTTGCCTCTCTACCCCATACTATGCGTATTGTAGAATATCTTGTTTTATACTTAGGCACAGCATTTTTACTTAATTTTGTAACATATTCTGTCATTTTGAAGGCATTTACACAAAGTTTTGATTTGATTTGATTTGATTTATTATTATATTCAAGTGGCTCCATTACAGGTCTAGTACACCCATTGGACGTAGTGTAGTGCATGGAAACAGAGAAATTATATTTAGAATTTGGGAATTTGAAGTGATTTTGTTTGACTTTGTTGATGGAAATAGCAACAATGCAGTATGCATCACAATTTAAGAGGGGGAAATTGTAGTAAATTATGGTGATTTTATTTTCATAACTTGTATTCGTGTGTTGGCATGTTGGAAAATTTCAAAATTGTAGTTATAAGTTTGGTTGGGCAAGTTACACATGCTAACA
>Ga0209628_10002511_pt1 | contig 12494 bp, 10 predicted proteins | sample TergutCu122P4_FD_187285 | JGI IMG/M metagenome (GOLD analysis project Ga0209628, IMG submission 187285) | Cubitermes ugandensis P4 segment gut microbial communities from Kakamega Forest, Kenya - Cu122 P4 (SPAdes) (version 2) | ecosystem: Host-associated > Arthropoda: Insects > Digestive system...
GCTGGTCGCGCTGGGCACCGTGGCCGACGTGGTGCGGCTCGATACGAACAACCGCCGCCTGATCGCACAGGGCCTGCGCCGCATCCGCGCGGACGCGCTGCCGGTGGGAATGGCAGCCCTGTTCCAAGCCGCCAGGCGCCGGGCACAAACGGCCACCACCTTCGACCTGGGCTTCGCGCTTGGCCCGCGCATCAACGCCGCCGGACGGCTCGCCGACATGACGCTGGGCATCGAATGCCTGATCACCGACGATGCCGCGCGCGCCGACGAACTGGCGCGCGCGCTGGACGGCATCAACCGCGAGCGCCGCGAGATCGAAGGCGGCATGCGCGAGCAGGCGCTCGTGCTGGCCGAAGCCCTGTTCACCGGCGACGATACGCCGCCGCCGGCCATCAGCGTATTCGACGAACAATTCCACGAAGGCGTGGTCGGCATCGTCGCCTCGCGCATCAAGGACCGCTTTCATCGCCCCACCTTCGTTTTCGCGGCCAGCGCGGTGGCGGGTGAAGTCAAGGGTTCGGGGCGCTCGATTGCGGGCTTTCATCTGCGCGATGCGCTCGACCTGGTCGCCAAGCGCCATCCGGGGATATTGCTGCGCTTTGGCGGCCATGCCATGGCGGCGGGCTGCACCGTGGCGCGCGACCGGTTGGAAGCATTCGAGCGCGCCCTCGCCCAAGTCGCCGCCGAATGGCTCGACCCCGCCACGCTCACGCGCCGCATCGAAACCGACGGCCCCATTGAGCCTGAGTACCTGCGCGTCGATCTGGTGGACACCCTGCACCGCGAGGTCTGGGGCCAGGGCTTCGCACCGCCGACCTTCAGCGAAGAGGTGGAAGTGCTCTCGCAACGGCTGGTCGGCGAGCGCCATCTCGCGCTCAGGCTGCGCCACCGGGGCCAGCCGGTCGATGCCATCTGGTTCGGCCACACCGAGCCGCTCCCGCCCAAGGCCCTGCTGGCCTTCCGCCTCGATGCCGACGAATGGCAAGGCGTGCGGCGGTTGCGCTTTTTGGTCGAAGGCGCGCAGGTTTAAACCAGCGCCGACCCGCGCGGGCTTCTTTAGAAACCCCCTATTCCCTTATTCGCGCCAATGCTCGTCCACCCAGCGCACGGGCTGGATGTAGCGAAAGCGCCGATTGCGGCGGCCGGCGAGCGCGTCGGGCGGATTGCATTCGCCGTGGAAGATCATGATCCGCGCGCCCTCGGGCACGAAAGGCGCACGCCAGTAGTTCGTCGGCCATACCGGAATGCTGTGGTACTTGAAGCTCGGGCACCAGGCGGCCGGCCAGTACTTCAGCTTGCCCTGTTTGTGCAGGTAATCCGAAAGGTAGGTTTGCTCGTTGCGGAACCGCTTCCGGATCTTGACTTCGTAGGTACGGAAGTGATCGAGCACGTCTGTATGAGCGCCGATTTCGTAGCGATAAACCGATGAATTGCCGGTCACGCGCCAAGGGCGCCGGTAATCCTTGATGATCAGAAATTCACCTGGGTACGTGAAGAAATCATCGAGGCTGCCGACCACGACCACGTCCAAATCGAGAAACAGCGCCGTTCCCTGGAGGCCGTATTTCTCGCTGAGGTCGCGGCTGAAGGTGGTGAGCTTGCGCCAAGCCCGGTCATTGACGCCCGCCGCTTCGGGCCGGATTTCCACCGGCGGAATCGGAAAGCATTCGACTTCGCTACGGATGCCCTGGGTATCGTCGGTCAGGCAGATGAACCGGAAATCGCCGCGAAGATGACGCCGGACCATCGCCCAGAGCTTGTTGACGTAGTCGGGCGCGTATTTCGTGCCCCATTTAATGCAGATGACGTGGCGCATTACGGCGCTTTCCTCGAAAGACGCTTGATTGATAGCTTGGTCTGTATTCAGTCAGCCTGCCGGCGCTTTTTTACCGACACCGGCTTGCGCGGCTTGGCCCGTTTGACGGTGCCGCTGGAGGTCAGGCGCTGGTTGCCCAGCACGCGCAGGGTACGCACTTCGGGGCGCTGCCCCCCGCGCTCGCTGTATTTGAGTACCTTGACTTCCTTCGGGCCGGGCTTGCGGTCTTCATCGGGAATCCGCTCCTTCTGGGGCTTGGGGCGCCAGAGCACCAGCAGCTTGCCGATGTGCTGAATCGGCGCGGCGCCCAATTCATCGGCCAGCGTGTGCAGCATGGCTTCGCGCTCGCTGCGATCGTCGCAGAACACGCGCACCTTGATCAGCGCGTGCGCCTTGAGCGCGGCATCGGCTTCTTTTTTGACGGCCGGCGTCAACCCGTCACCGCCGATCATGACGATGGGATCCAGATGATGCGCCTCGGCGCGATGCGCCTTGCGTTCGGCAGGAGTAAGTTCGATGGCTGGCATCCTCGTATTATCGAGCCGAAGATGAAAATCAAATCCAAAAGCCGAAAGATCAACAAAGCATGGCTCAATGATCATGTCAATGATCCGTGGGTCAAGCTGGCCCAGCGTGAGGGCTACCGTGCGCGCGCCGCCTACAAGCTCAAGGAAATCGACGAAACGCTCGGTCTGATCCGCCCTGGGCACGTCGTGGTCGACCTGGGCTCGGCGCCGGGCGCGTGGAGCCAATACGTGCGGCGCAAACTGGCGCCAGCCGGCGCCGCGGCCGGCGCGCTCGAGGGCGCGATCATCGCGCTCGACGTTCTGCCGATGGAGCCAATCGAGGGCGTGACCTTTCTGCAGGGCGATTTTCGCGAGACCGAAGTGCTCGATCAGCTATCTCAGGCGATGGACGGGCGCCGCGCCGATGTGGTGGTGTCGGACATGGCGCCGAACCTGTCGGGCATCGCATCGGCGGATGCGGCGCGCATCACGCACCTGGTCGAACTGGCGGTCGATTTCGCCCGCGCCCACCTGAAACCGCAAGGCGCACTGGTGGCCAAGGTGTTTCATGGCGGCGCCTACAGCCCGCTGGTTGCGCTGTTCAAGGCCAATTTCAAAACGGTCAAACCCTTCAAGCCGAAAGCCTCGCGCGACCGGTCGGCGGAGACTTTTCTGGTCGGAATCGGTCCCAGGCAAGACCCTGCCACCGGCGCATAAACAGGGCGTTGAGCGGAAAAAACCTTTGCCGCGGCTATGGTTGCGATAGAAAAGCCGATGAGCCCGGCTGCTTGAACCTGGGTTGAAAAGCCTAAAATGACCACCAGTTGCCCATGATGGGCGGTATATGTTGTGTCGTGTCGATTCGCGCCCTAGCGGCCGCGTAACCGCAACTCTGACAGGAGTTTCGTTTGAATAATCAGTGGTTTTCCAAAATTGCCGTCTGGCTCGTCATCGTCATGGTGTTGTTTACTGTGTTCAGGCAGTTCGACAGCCGTGGCTCTGCCGGGGCGATTCACGTCGGATATTCCGATTTCCTTGGAGAGGTCCGGGCCAGCCGCATCAAGAGCGCGACCATCCAGGAAAGCCAAGGCGGCACCGAAATCGTTGCGCTCACGACCGATGACCGCAAGATACGCACCACCGCCACCTATCTTGACCGCGGCCTGGTGGGCGACCTGATCAACAACAACGTCAAATTTGACGTGAAGCCGCGTGAAGAAGGATCGCTGCTGATGACCCTGCTGGTGAGCTGGGGGCCGATGCTGTTGTTGATCGGCGTGTGGGTCTATTTCATGCGGCAGATGCAAGGCGGAGGCAAGGGCGGCGCCTTCAGCTTCGGCAAAAGCAAGGCGCGCATGCTCGATGAGAACAACAACCAGGTCACTTTCGCCGATGTCGCCGGCTGCGACGAGGCCAAGGAAGAAGTCAAGGAAGTCGTTGATTTCCTCAAGGATCCGGCCAAGTTCCAGAAGCTCGGCGGGCGCATTCCGCGCGGCCTGCTGCTGGTAGGCCCGCCCGGCACGGGCAAGACGCTGCTGGCCAAGTCGATTGCCGGCGAGGCCAAAGTGCCGTTTTTCTCGATCTCGGGATCGGACTTCGTGGAGATGTTCGTCGGTGTGGGCGCCGCGCGCGTGCGCGACATGTTCGAGAACGCCAAAAAGAACGCTCCCTGCATCATCTTCATCGACGAAATCGACGCCGTGGGACGCCAGCGCGGCGCGGGCCTGGGCGGCGGCAACGACGAGCGCGAGCAGACGCTCAATCAAATGCTCGTCGAGATGGACGGCTTCGAGACCAACCTGGGCGTGATCGTGGTGGCGGCCACCAACCGGCCCGATATTCTTGATTCCGCGCTGCTGCGCCCCGGGCGCTTCGACCGGCAGGTCTACGTCACGCTGCCCGATATCCGGGGCCGCGAGCAAATCCTGAACGTGCACATGCGCAAAATTCCGCTGGGCCAAGATGTGAACCCGAACGTGATCGCGCGCGGCACGCCGGGCATGTCCGGCGCCGACCTGGCCAATTTGTGCAACGAAGCAGCCCTGATGGCCGCGCGCCGCAGCGCGCGCGTGGTCGAAATGCAGGATTTTGAAAAGGCCAAGGACAAGATCTTCATGGGCCCCGAGCGCAAGAGCATGGTCATGCCCGAAGAAGAGCGCCGCAACACGGCGTATCACGAATCGGGCCATGCGCTCATCGGCAAACTGCTGCCCAAGTGCGATCCGGTGCACAAGGTCACCATCATCCCGCGCGGCCGCGCGCTCGGAGTGACCATGAGCCTGCCCGAGAACGACCGCTACAGCCAGGACCGCGAATACATGCTCAACCAGATCAGCATGTTGTTCGGCGGGCGCATCGCCGAAGAGGTTTTCATGCATCAAATGACCACTGGGGCGAGTAACGACTTCGAGCGCGCCACGCAAATCGCGCGCGACATGGTCATGCGCTATGGCATGACCGAATCGCTCGGCCCCATGGTTTATGCCGAAAACGAAGGCGAGGTGTTCCTGGGCCGCTCGGTGACCAAAACCACCAATATGAGCGAGGCGACGATGCAAAAAGTCGACGCCGAAGTGCGCCGCATCATCGACCAGCAGTACGCGCTGGCGCGCCGCCTGATCGAGGAAAACCAGGACAAGATGCACGCCATGGCCACGGCCCTGCTCGAATGGGAAACCATCGACGCCGAACAGATCGACGACATCATGGCCGGCCGCGATCCGCTCCCGCCCAAAGACTGGGTGCCGCGCACGCCGCCTTCGGAAAACGGCGGTTCGCCTCCCCCCGCCGTAGGCAAATCCGATCCGGCGCCGACGGTCGCTTGAAGATCGCTTGAAAAGCGTGCGCACCGGCTCGAAACGGGGCATCCAGCCCCGTTTTTCGTGAGCGAAAAAAACGCTGATGTACTGGCAAACTTCACGTTTTCGGATTGATTTGACGCAGCCGCGCGTGATGGGCATCGTCAACGTCACGCCCGATTCTTTTTCCGACGGCGGCACGCATGGCGACGCGGCCTCCGCGCTGCGCCACGGCGAGGCGCTTCTGGCGCAGGGCGTGCATATCCTGGATATCGGCGGTGAATCGACCCGCCCCGGCAGCCCTGCCGTGCCGCTGGAGATCGAGCGTGCGCGGGTGCTGCCGGTCGTGCGCGAGGCCGTCAAGCTGGGCGTGCCCGTTTCGATCGATACATACAAAGCGGACCTGATGCGCGAGGCGCTCGATGCAGGCGCCGACATCATCAATGACATCTGGGCGCTGCGCCAGGCGGGCGCGCTCGATGTGGTGGCCCGGCATCCATGCTGCGGCATATGCCTGGTGCACATGCACCGCAATCCGCAGACCATGCAAACGGCGCCAATGGATGGCGATGCCGTCGCACAGACAAGCCGGTTCCTGCGCGAGCGGCTGGACGCGCTGAGCGCGGCCGGTATTGCCACCACCGGCCGCGTGGTGCTCGACCCCGGAATTGGCTTTGGTAAAACCGTTGCGCAAAATTTCGCCCTGCTGGCTCGCCAGAGCGAATTGCAATCGCTGGGCCATCCGCTGCTGCTGGGCTGGTCGCGCAAATCCGCGCTGGGCGCAGTGACCGGCATCGAACAGGCGCACGACCGGATCGCGCCCAGCGTAGCGGCGGCCTTGCTGGCCGTCGAACGCGGTGCGTGTATCGTGCGCGTGCACGATGTGCGCGAGACAGTCGCGGCATTGGCGGTCTGGCAAGCCATGCGCGAACAAGCCCGAACAAATGTGTGAACGAAAACCCGATATCCGAATATGAGCAGAAAATACTTTGGCACCGATGGCATTCGCGGCACCGTGGGTCAAGTCCCGATTACGCCCGATTTCGTATTGCGCCTGGCCCATGCGGTCGGCTGCGTGATCAGGCGCACACAGGCGCAGGGCCGCCCCACGGTGCTGATCGGCAAAGACACGCGCATTTCCGGCTACATGCTCGAAAGTGCGCTCGAATCAGGTTTCAGCTCGGCCGGCGTCGACGTGATCCTGCTCGGCCCCTTGCCCACGCCAGGCGTGGCCTACCTGACGCGGGCGCTGCGCGCCAGCCTGGGGGTGGTGATCAGCGCCAGCCACAATCCCTATGCCGACAACGGCATCAAGTTCTTCAGCGCGCAGGGCACCAAGCTGCCCGACGCCTGGGAGCAGGCGGTGGAGGCGGCGCTCGAAGACACGCCGGTATGGGCCGATTCGTCGAGCCTGGGCAAGGCGCGGCGCCTGGACGATGCCGCGGGCCGCTATATCGAATTCTGCAAGAGCACCTTCGCGGACCACCTGACGCTGCGCGGCTTGCGCATTGTGGTCGACGCGGCCCACGGCGCCGGCTATCAGGTGGCGCCCGCGGCTTTCTATGAATTGGGCGCCGAAGTCAGCAGCATCGGCGTCGCGCCCGATGGCCTGAACATTAACCGCGACGTTGGCGCGACGCATCCGCAGGCGCTGATCGAAGCCGTGAAGGCGCGGGGAGCCGATTACGGTATCGCTCTGGACGGCGACGCCGACCGGCTGCAATTGGTCGATGCGAGCGGGCGTCTTTTCAACGGCGACGAATTGCTTTACGTCATCGCGGCCGAACGCATCGCGTGCGGCGAGAAGCCCGCCGGCGTAGTGGGCACGCTCATGACCAACAAGGCGATCGAGCTTGCCTTCCAGGCGCAGGGAATTCCTTTCGCGCGCTCCAAGGTCGGCGACCGCTACGTGCTGGAAGAACTTGAAAAGCGCGGCTGGCTGATCGGCGGCGAAGGTTCGGGCCATCTGATCGTGCTGGACCGCCACACCACCGGCGATGGCCTGGTCAGCGCTTTGCAAGTGTTGCAGGCCTGCCAGCGCAGCGGGAAAACGGTGGCACAACTGCTCGCCGGTGTGACGCTCTTTCCTCAAATCTTGATCAACGTCCGGCTGCCGGAAGGGGCCGACTGGAAATCGAACCGCGCGCTCTCGCAGGAAACACTCCGGGTCGAAGCCGAACTCGGCGACGACGGCCGTGTGCTGATCCGTCCCAGCGGCACCGAACCGCTGCTGCGCGTGATGGTCGAAGCCAGCGACGCGCAGCGCGCGCAAGACTGCGCCGAGCGCCTCGCCGCCGCCGCGCGACAGCCTTGAGCGCCCTCACCCTCTGATAGGGAGATAGGGAGTGCGCCCATGCTGGGCGCACTCGAAAAAACGCCCGCATGGCGCGGGCGTTCTGGGTGCGAAGCTTTTCAGCAGCCGCGGGTTACCCGCGCTGCGGCGACCCGTACTTGCCGAGTTCCCACTTCGCGATCGCATTGCGGTGCACCTCGTCGGGACCGTCGGCAAAGCGCAGCGTGCGTGCGCCGGAGTAGGCCGCGGCAAGCGGGAAATCATCGGAGACACCACCGCCGCCGTGCACCTGCATGGCCCAGTCGATGACCTGGCAGGCCATGCTCGGCGCAACCACCTTGATCATTGCGATCTCGGTTTTCGCGACCTTGTTGCCGGCCACGTCCATGAGGTAGGCGGCCTTGAGCGTGAGCAGCCGCGCCATGTCGATCTTGCAGCGCGCTTCGGCGATACGCTCTTGCGTAACGGTCTGCTGTGCCACCGTTTTACCGAAGGCCACGCGCGCAAGAGCGCGCTTGCACATCAATTCGAGCGCGGCCTCGGCCACGCCGATCAGGCGCATGCAGTGGTGGATGCGGCCTGGGCCGAGGCGGCCCTGCGCGATCTCGAAACCGCGGCCTTCACCGAGCAAGATGTTGCCCACCGGTACGCGCACGTTTTCAAAAATCACCTCGCCATGGCCGTGCGGCGCGCCGTCGTAACCGAACACGCTCAGGTGACGCAGCACCTTGATGCCTTTGGTGTCGGACGGAACGACGATCATGCTCTGCTGCGTGTGCTTGGGCGCCTCGGGGTCGGTTTTGCCCATCGTGATGAAAACCCCGCAGCGCGGGTCGGGCGCGCCCGATGTCCACCATTTGCGGCCATTGATCACGTATTCGTCACCCTGGCGCTCGATGCGGGTGGTTATGTTGGTCGCGTCGCTCGATGCCACTTCGGGTTCAGTCATCGCGAAAGCCGAGCGGATCTTGCCATCGAGCAGCGGCTTGAGCCAGCGCGCCTTGATTTCTTCGGAACCGTAGCGTGCGATGGTTTCCATGTTGCCGGTGTCGGGCGCCGAGCAATTGAAAACCTCGCTTGCCCATCCCACGCGACCCATGATCTCGGCCAGCGGCGCATATTCGAGATTGGTCAGGCCGCCGCCCTGATAGCCCGCGACTTCGGCGCTGTCCACCGGCAGGAAGAGGTTCCACAGCCCTTCGGCGCGCGCCTTCTCCTTGAGCTTTTCCACCGTTTGCAGCGGGGTCCAGCGATTGCCGGCGGCGGTATTGGCTTCAAGCTCAGCGTCATACTCGGCTTGGGCGGGGTAAACGTAGCGATCCATAAACGCGGATACGCGCTTTTGCAGATCCTTGGTTTTGGCGGAATATTCAAAATCCATGTAAGTGCTCCGGAAACGGGGTGGAAAGAGGGGCGTCAGGCTTTTTGTGCGAATTGCCAAGCCAGTTGCGCCATCGGTCGTGCTCCGCGGCCAGAAGCCACGGCCTGTTCGCTCGATGCGGTGCCCGCCTCGACGCGTTTGGCAATGCCCTGCAAGATTCCCGCGATGCGGAACATGTTGTAGGCAAGGTAAAAATTCCAGTCGGCGGCCAATGTTTCGGGCGTCGCCAAGCCGGTGCGGTCGCAGTACATGCGGATGTACTCGGCTTCAGTGGGGATGCCCAAGCTCGCCACGTCCACGCCGCCCAAGCCGCGGGACATACCCGGCGGAATGTGCCAGGACATGCAGTGGTAACTGAAATCGGCCAGCGGGTGGCCCAGCGTCGAGAGTTCCCAATCGAGCACCGCGATCGCGCGGGGCTCGGTTGCGTGGAACATGACGTTGTCGAGCCGATAGTCCCCATGCACGATGCTCGTGAGGCTCTCGTTGCGCGCGCTGGCCGGGATGTGGGCCGGCAGCCATTCGATCAGCCGGTCCATCTCGGGGATTGGATCGGTGATCGAGGCCGCGTACTGTTTGCTCCAGCGGTTGATCTGGCGCTCGAAGTAGTTGCCGGGCTTGCCGTAGTCGGCCAGCCCCCGCTCGGCGTATTTGACCGTATGCAGCGCGGCGATCACGCGGTTCATGTCATCGTAGATCGCGCGGCGCTCGGCGTTGGAAAAATCGGGAAGCGACTGGTTCCAGAGTACGCGCCCGTCCATGAATTCCATGATGTAGAAGGCGCGGCCAATGACCGATTCGTCCTCGCACAGGCAATACATGCGCGGCACCGGCACTTCGGTGCCGGCCAGGGCTTGCATGACTTTGTACTCGCGCTCGACCGCATGCGCCGAAGGCAGCAGCTTGGCCACTGGGCCAGGCTTGGCGCGCATGACGTAGTTGCGCGCCGGCGTGCTGAGCTTGTAGGTTGGGTTGGATTGGCCGCCTTTGAATTTCTCAACCTGAAGCGGGCCGTGAAAGCCTTCGAGGTTTTTTTCGAGCCAGGCGGCCAGCGCCTCGACGTTAAAAGCGTGCGAGGCAGGCGCCGCATGCGGATCTGTGGAAGTGTCGCGATCCTGTGTCATCGGATGGGAAATTGTGTTGTGAAGGAAGAACCTGCTACTCGCTGTCGGCGATGCGAGTCAGCGCGGCGCGGTCCAGCACCAGGATACCGCTGGACTCGATGCTGATGACGCCCTCGCGTTCCATGGTTTTGAGTTCCTGGTTGACGCGCTGGCGCGAGGCCCCAAGCAACTGGGCCAGTTCCTCTTGCGCCAGTTGCAACCCGATGCGTACCTGCGATCCGTCGGGCTGGGCCGTGACCCCATAACTGCGCACCAGTGTGACGAGCTGTTTGGCCAGGCGCGCGCGCAATGGCAGCGTGTTGAGATCCTCGACGCGGCCGAAAAGCTGGCGAATGCGCCGCGCCTGCAGCCGCATCAGCGCCTCGTACAACTCGACGTGGTTGGCCAGGATTCTTTCGAAATCGGTACGCGAAACGCACAGGGTCGTGGTGCTGCCATGCGCATAGGCATCGTGGGTGCGCCGATCGCCGTCGAACATCGCCACGTCGCCGAACCATATGCCCGGCTCCACGTAGCACAGTGTCACCTGCTTGCCGGTCAGGGTGGTTGAGCTCACGCGCACCGACCCCTTGGCACAGGCGATCCAGCGAGCCGCAGGCTCGCCGCGCGAGGCAATCTGCTCGCCGTCTTTGTAGCGTTTGACGTAAGCGCATCGCAGGATGTCGTGCCGCAGCGAAGGTGAAAGAGTGTTGAACCAGCGACCACTATTGATCGCCTCTCGTTCCTCAATAGTAAGAATAGGATCGTCCATGGTCTGTCTTGTCGGCGACTGAAATGTATGGAGATTGTCGCGCGTGCGACGTGTCACCGGAAGATCTGGAGGGTTATTCAGAGGTTCTAGATATAACGTGGGACTTCTTTACCCAGAAACGCGGCGATACCGATCGCCGGCGTTTGCATGGTGCAGGTTGCGGACCAAATGGTTGCGTTCCTGTTCGAGCTGGGCCGAGAACGTGGCGCCGCGCGCTTCGTTGAGCAATTCCTTGATACTGGCCAATGCGTTCGGCGCGCGTTCGTTCAGCCGCTGCGCCAGCGCCAGCGCGGCGGCCAGCGCATGTCCACCGTCAGCAAGCTGGTTGATCAGGCCGAGTGCGTGCAGGCGTTCGGATGCGATGCGCTCGCCGCCCATCAGCCATTCGGTCGCGAGCTGGCGCGGCAGCGCCTGGGCCAGATGCCAGCTCAAGCCGCCATCGGGCGAAAGCGCAGCGTTGCTGCAAGAGGCCGTGAACACCGCATCACGCGCCGCGACGATGAAATCGCAGGCCAGAGCCAGTGCAAAGCCGGCATCGGCCGCGGCGCCTTCGACCGCCGCGATCACCGGCTTGGGAAAGGCGCGGATGGCCTCGATCCAGTTATGCATTGTCTCGATGCTGTCGGCCTGCTCTTGCGGCGAACGGGCGCGACTGGCCTGCAGGTGCTGCAAGGAAGCACCGGCGCTGAACCATGCGCCTTCTCCGACGAGGATCACGCTGCGCACGTCGTCGCTGCTTTCCGCGCCTTCCAGCGCCTCGATCCCGGCGGTGTAGATGTCGGGGCCGAGGGCGTTGCGCTGTACCGGGTTGGAAATCGTCAGGACCATGGTATGGCCCTCGGTGGTGCTCTTGAGCTGCGCACTCATCGCCGGGTGCTCTCGTCAGCCTTCCTGGTGCAGCAGGCTCAGGCCGAGCGCGGCGCGGCGGCGCAGCCAGGGGCTGGGGCGGTAACGCGGATCGCCATACACCGTCTGAAGGTTGAACAGCACCGTCAGAATGTTGGCCGGCCCGTAGAGATCGCCCATCGCGAGCGGCCCTTTCGGATAGCCCAGTCCCAGGCACACGGCGGTATCCAGATCGGCCGGCGTGCACACGCTTTGCTGGCACATATCGGCCGCGATGTTGACGATGGTTGCGATGGCCCGCTGGGTGACGAAGCCGCCACTGTCGCGGATCACGCTGACGGCCTTGCCGTCGCGCGCGAACAGCGCATGGGCCGCGTCGCGCGCGTCGCTCCGGGTCGCCGGATTGCAAGCCAGGACGCGGCGGCGTGTGGCCGCGTCGGCGGCGAGCATGTCGATGCCGACCGTGCGCGCGGCGTCGAGGTGCTCGACCGCCGCTACCGTGCTGACGTCCAGCCCCAACGGCGCCACCAGGATCAGTGCCGCGCTCGAAGGCGCGGCGCCGGTCTCGACGGCGGCGCCCAGCGTGCTCAGCAATTCCAGCAGTTCGGCGCGGCGCGCGGCGCTCGGCGAGACCCAGACGGGCGGCAGCGTGTCGACGGCCGGCACCGGCGGCTCGGCCGGCACCTGGGCCGCCCCGTTGACGTAATGGTAGAAACCTTCACCGCTTTTGCGGCCGAAAACTCTGGCGGCCGTGCGCTGCGAGCCGATCACACTCGGACGGAAGCGCGGCTCATCGTAGTACTGGCGGTAAATCGATTCCATGACGGGGTGCGAGACGTCCAGTCCGGTCAGGTCCAGCAGTTCAAACGGGCCGAGCTTGAAGCCGGCCTGGTCCCTCAGGATGCGGTCGACCGTGGCGAAGTCAGCCACGCTCTCGCCAGCGATGCGCAAAGCCTCGGTGACGTAGCCGCGGCCCGCG
>Ga0209628_10002512_pt1 | contig 12493 bp, 20 predicted proteins | sample TergutCu122P4_FD_187285 | JGI IMG/M metagenome (GOLD analysis project Ga0209628, IMG submission 187285) | Cubitermes ugandensis P4 segment gut microbial communities from Kakamega Forest, Kenya - Cu122 P4 (SPAdes) (version 2) | ecosystem: Host-associated > Arthropoda: Insects > Digestive system...
GCATACCCCTATACCTTCGTGGCACTATGAGGCTGTAAACGTAAATCTGGATAAATACGAATACCGTAATATATTTACGAATATAGTAGATAAGATTATAACCTTGAAACACATACCTTATCACGTGGAAGTAGGTACTAAGTTATTTCAGACTATGCGACACCTAATAAGTGAATCTGAAATTCCAATGAACGGCAAATTCTAACTTAGAAAATACCTACCCAAACCACAAGATTATACACGGTGGTAAAATGCCGATTGAAAAAGTTACAGATGACGAATTAATATCATGGCTGTCAAAACCAGAAAACAAACAGAAAATATTAACTGTGTGTGGATGGGACGAAAAAAGCCTTAATGAACAGAAAATAAGAAATGAAGAATTGATAAAGATAAATGCATCCCTATTGGCAAAAATACCTAATTGCGGAAAATTAGAAGATAAGGAAAAAGACATTAAAGAAACACCTAAAGGGGATGCAACAGAAATACTTTATCAAATGCAAATAAACGGCGAATTGAAAAAGGATAAGAAGGAGTAATGATTATTATCATGGGATTGTTAAATGCAATATGGAACTTAAAAGACAAAAGACTACTTAGAGTAGAAGAATACGCTAATAAACTAATAGCTGAGGGGAACCTAATTCTTAAAGAACCTAATACAGTAGATAGAGATAATGACGGTTATGTAGATGTTCAGGAAATGCTTAGATATCTATTTAAAAAATTAATATACAGTAGGATGTAATTATATGTCTTTTAGAGTATATGGAACTGGTAAAAACCAATATTTTTTAGGTACATCTAACACATTAAAAGAGGCTAATAACATCGTCAACAAAAATTTAATTAAAAACTCTGAATTTGACCCTAAAACATCGAATGTAGTATATTATAGGATAGAGAATACTAATACAGGGCACATTAGAATAGTTAAAAGATAAACATTTTAAAAATGGATAAGTGAAAAAATGACAAATACTATGCAAATAGATAGATTCAACACAACAGGAAAAATACCAACAGGCTCTAAATTCTGGGAAGTAGCATCAGAAACATTAGTGTCAGGACAGGGAATAACACAGGGATTTTCAAAAGTATTAGGGGAACAGGTTTTTGCACCGTTGCAAAATCCTAGAACACCTTTCTACAATGAATTTGCTGGAAGACCGATAACAGAAGGGACAGCATGGATGGAAAGATTAATAAAAATAAAAGCACCTAAGAAATTTAATCCTAAAGCAGGCGCATCCGATGACTTAGGGTTCTATGATTCAGAAGGAATTGAAAGAGTATTCCATCTAGGTTTTGAAGGCTGGAGACCTGTGTCATTACCATCAGATTTAGTGTCAGCGGAAATGTTTAATTCACCCAGTGGAATAGCTGAGCTTAATAACATACTTGTAGATGCAATGATGAATGATTATCAGGAAGAAATGAATGATGATTGTGGTGTAAAAGCAGTAACTACAACATTAGCGGAAAAATCAGTGGATATTACAGATATGGATGCAATCAGAAAAACCGTAAGAGACACAGCTACTGAAATGATGGGAAGAGATATTTATTACAACAATTTCACAGCCCAACAGAACAAGGATTACAGGCTAGGAAGCAACGAAGTAATAGCCTTCATAGATGCAAAAGTCTATAACACAATGAATAACGATACATCCGAATTACCCAGCCCTGACAGAATAGTTAACAATGTAAGATTTATCCCAGTTTTTGACGGACTACCCAGACCCTTAACTACAGGTGAATACACAGCAGGACAAGGCACCAATGGATGGGATACACCTACAAACCAACTTGCACTTGATAAAGATGCACCTTCAATATTGCTAATGTCAACTAGAAGAATAGAACTAAGACCCTATAGAAACAATTACAGAGTAAATCTTTCTAGAAATGGTGCTGGTGATTTCAACAATGTTCATCTACTGTATAAAGGTACAATAGGTATAAGACCGTGGGAAAATGCAGTAAGAATTATACCATCATAAGGTGGTTAAATGGTTCCCATGGAAGAATGTCCCTACGGTGCGGGTGATTGTCCTAAAGTTTCAAAAAATGAACTTAGGGATAATGAACGGAATAATAAAATCGAAGAAAGACTACACAAAATAGAGACCATAATGTATATCATGGCTGGAATAATGTTTCTTCAATTAGGGGTAATAGTGGTTATATGACCAAAATAAAAGTAGTGGCAATAAATAATTTAACACTGGCTAAAAAGCCAGTTTTTTCTTCATTTATAGCACAGAGTAATTATTTTAAAAATCTACCCGCAATATTTGAAGGTGATAAAGAATATATCCCAAATGGAAGATTTATACTACAAAACATAAAAGATATAGAAACATCCACACACGTTATAGTTTATTGGAACGATAGAGAGATTTATTATAACGTAATAGATGTAAAATATACTACTAAAGGAAATGTGGAATTACAATTAACACTTGATAACTGGCTAACATACAAATATCAAAATAATCTAACTCTAGGTGCTGGATACTTAGAACGTGCAAAAGGAACCAAACCTTTTTATTCTAAACAAGTAAATCCAATTAAATATACAATAGGACAGGAAATTAATCTATTCCCGCAAATAGATAATCCACTGGATGAAAATAACCCAGTTACAGCACAGAATGATGTAGGCTGGCTAGCTGTTTCAGTATTAGATGATTCATCACCCACACAAACATACTGTAAATATTTTGTATATCGTATTGGTGGTAATGCCGTTCAAGGTGATTATCTAGGAAGAATATCATTATATGCACTAACTAATGGTTCATGGTATAAAAATCTACCAAACAATCTAACACCTGATAAAGTATTAGGTGCATGGTTTTTACCATTTGATTTTGAACAGATAGTTTCTGGAATAAGTACTACGCTATATAATTGGACTAAAAATACTGGCGGAAGTGGAAACCCTACATACTGGACAAATAACGGCAATCCAATGATACCATACAGAACAATATTAGGAACGTTCAAATCATCTACACTACAACATTTCAAGATATCATCGCCTAAAGGATTTAATTACTATGATATACCAATAGATTTACAATTTAATAATTTAAAAGTAACGTTGGATTTTTCACCTACATCAGCTAGGGTATTATGTTATGATGGAAGTTATCATAATTTTCAAGATGCTAATAATGCTGGATGTGCTGTTGAAATTCCATGCGATATGGTAGATACAATATTAGACACGTGGACAATATACAAAAATAATCAACGAGATATAGACATTGAACAGGCGAATATAAACCTAAATAAAGGCTTAGTTTCATCAGTATCTAATGCTGGAAATACGGCAATGTGGGGTGCAATTGCGGGCGGTGGTGTCGGCGGTATCGCGGGTGCTGGTGTCGGGCTAGCATCAGCAATGTTAGAGTATGGTGTTTCAGCGTATTACAATCCGAAAATACAAGAATTACAAGATAAAGGAAATAGGTTGCAAGCTGATTCTTTAAGTATAGCATCTCAACGATTGGTAGACATTGTAAGAGCTGTAAACGATAACACTTATCAGCTAATACGTTTCGACATAGATACAGATTCAGCAAATAGATTTAACAATGATGTTAATTTAAACGGCTGGTATTTCGACGAAATAATATCAAATGCTGAAAATCTACTTTCAACAGGTGCTTTAAAAGGTGATTTTGAAATAATAGGGAATTGTCCATTATCAGCAAAAATAAGCATAAGTGAAGATATAAGAAATGGGATAAGAACAGTGATAATATGAATGATGGTATATGGTCATTAAAACAGGCTATGAAAGGTCAATGGAAACCAAATCAAAATACAATCCTAAGAGAACGATATAATACATTTAAAACAATAGCGTTAAATCGTTTTGACTGGGATACAAACGAAAATCCTATAATGGACTCTAAAACAATTGAAGAATTATTTTATCACAATCAATATCTAGGTATATGGAACTCTGAACAATTGGGGATGCCAGTTATAACACCTATAAAAATGGAAATGAGAACAAACTTTCTAAATCAGCCAATACCTAAAGAACCTATATTATACGGTGATTCACTAAAATATATGGATGAAGATATAGTCTGGACTTATGGCGATGATGTAATACTAACTATCCTATTGTACTGTCAAAAGATGATGGATATTCAGACAGCAAAAGACCAACAAATCTTTAATCAGCGTTCCCCATTATTTGCAGTTACAACGGATAAAACTAAAATGACTAAAGACCGTTTTGCAATTGAAACCATAAAAGAAGATATTAAGATACTGTTGATAGAAGAAGGAATTTTTGAAAACCTAAAAGCTTTAGATTTAAAAGGACAGTTAAATCTTCAAATTCTAGATGAGGCTCAAACCGTATATGAGAACAGAATATTAACAAGACTGGGAATTGATACCAACCAACCTAAGAAAGAGCGTAAAATAGTAGATGAACAAAATTTCAATGATGAGCTTATAGGATGTATAATGAATGATTTTCTATTTAGGCGTAGAAAATTAGCTGATTATGTAGGGTGGAAAGTTAATCCAATAGAAATAGAAAGGGTGGTGGAAAATGGCGAAAATACCCAGACAGACACCTGACGATGATACAGCATTATTAACCATAAGACTTAGAGATTGTTTTTATGATTTTAAGGACTTAATAATATCGCCTGAATTATACCCAAATATCAGCGCAATTAAAACTAGACTTGTAGAATTAGCCAACCATCATTATAATGATTACGAAATTGTAGGTAGAACAGAGTACGATTTTCTTAATATGTTGCAATCAGCCTTTAACATTAAAGCGGACACCCTAGAAAAATATCTTATGATATATTCAGAAATACTACCTGATTTAAATGCTGGCGATGAAATAACAGAATACGATACAAATCTAAATAATAACGTTGCAAATAGAACCGATGAAATGCCGTTAAATGTCCCTATTTCACAACCAACATCATTAGGCGATGGAACCAGTAATACTAAACAAACAGGAACAGTAACCATCAAAAATAAAAACCGTTTCGGTCGTGGAATTGAACCCACACAAGACAGAATAAACAGATTCCTAAATGAACATCAAACAATAGAAAAAGTTTTTATTGATATGTTTAGGGATTGCTTTATTACTATAGGGGTAATAGTATGATAGAGCCTATAACAAAATATGATTTAAGAGTAAGAGAAAATATCGAAGAACATCGCGTATTTATGAATAAAATAAATGAACTAATTAATCAAGAAGTAGATTTTGAAATTAGATTTAAAGATATAGATGGTAATATCATTAATTTATGGAACGAAATAAACACTATCCCCACAAAAGTACAAAATTCAATTAATGCAACAATTCCCAACGTGCTAAAAGATGCTAAAATGATTAATCTTAAGTCCGATGGTTCTAATATTGAACTACTTAAAAATAGATACGATGGTAATATCACCGTAGAAATAATACCGTTATCCACACGTTCCAGTGTAGGATTAGTTACACCACAAGACCTTAATGCTCTTGATAATGCAATCAATAGAATAGGTGTATTAGAAACAGGTGCAAATCAAGGTAGTTTATATTACATTAACCAAATATTCAGCGGAATTACAGATACACAGCGTGATAATTACTTTATCGCAATAGCTGGTAGAAATCCAACATCAGGCGATGCTGTTATAGATAATCAAGGCTTTTTCTGGCGTAGAACTTTAACAGGATGGGCTAAGGCTGAAAATCTAGTTATCGGCGGAGGCGTTCAAGGATTAGTATCTTCTAATTTAGATGGAAAAATCTACATAGAAACTAATTTCGAAGGTTCTGTAATGGGCTGGGATATTCTAAAGAATAGAGTTTCAGCACTTGAAACTAGAACTACAAATATCGAAACTAAAAATATAAATCAGGACACGCAAATAACAGACATAATAAATAACAAACTACCATTAAAACTAGATAAAGTATCTACCAATGATGGACTTGCTAAATTATACTTGAAAAACCCCGATGGTTCGCAAGGGATGATAGATGTTGCCAGCATTAGCGGTGGTGGTGGGTTTGATTCCTTTCTAAGCGGTAGTGTATCAGCCAATGGTATATCAATGTTAACAATCAGAATAACTAATAGTGGTGCTTTATCCGTAAATTCAGTATCAATACCCAGTCCATATATTGCAAACATGGGCGTTACATCAGCATCAAATGTATTAATCCTAACTAATGCAAAAGGCGATTATGCAACAAATCCAATAAACGCATCTAATGTTTATACATCAGGTAATAACAGTTCTATTGCATCTATCCCTTCTAATTTCACATTTACTTATCACCGTTCCCCAGTAATAGCCAATGGTAATTATAAAATGTACGCTGTAATAAATGTTACTGGAAACTCCACAATATACCAGACAATAGTATGTATTAACAATACAGACTTTAAACCAATAAAAATAGCACCTTTCAATATAACAATTTCAGGCGGAGTAGTTAGTATAGATGATAAAAACGATGTAATAAACAAAATATTAGCATGGAATAACAATCTAATACAATTAAATCAAGTAGCTAGTTCATCTTCATACATACAATTAATGGCTTATAAACTTGAAAAAATTTAAAGTGGGTTAATACCCACTATTTTTATTATCAGATTATTCCCAGCCAGTCGTACAATCTTGAAAGTATTAATTCAGATTCAGATACTATTAATCCTTGTTTAATCATTGGTCTTAACATATACATAATTTCATCAGAGAATACAATCTTTTTATTAGGATTAACTTGTCTAACATCATTAGTATAAGCCAACGTTGTTTTATCACCTTTTTCTGTTAGATGATATTTTCCAGATTTTCCTTGTTGTATGAAGATATGTTTATCCTGATATAGTAGATGTAATTCTTGTGTCATATTGCTTTCATTAGGCTCTATTGGAATATCGAAACCGTGAAAAGAACGATTCCCTAAAGCGTAGTCATCGTATTTTGTTCCACTGGTTAAAAGTCCAATTGTTGATTTTTTATATTGTTCAATAAAATCTTTAGATGCATTTATCATGTGGACATATCCAATTTTAACACCATCGCCATTGTAAATAGGTGAAAATTCTTTTTCATAATTCACGTGAATATTAAAGAAATTGAATATAGGGTTAAACGGGTCGCAATTATTACCAATAAGTATAAGCTTAAAATTTCTTAATCGCATTTGTGTGCTTAACATTTCCATTAGTAGGATGTCTTCATTCTTTAGATAATCGCCTGTAATAGATGTAAATTCATCAAATACAGCCATATCATAAGAACCTAATTCAGAGGATTTCATTTTGTGAGCAACAGATAGAGGCAAGAATACTATTTTTTCATTACCGTCCTTATCAGCATAACAGTCCACTGTTATTTTTCTTCCCTTATCGTCAATCTCTATTATTTTCTGTTGAATTTTCCCAATTTCAGTTTTTCCATCTCTAACTAAATAATCTAAAAATGTAGATACACATCTTCTTAATTCATCAGATTTTCTTCTAATCCAGATAGTTTTTCCTTCACGTTCAGAGCAGTAGATAGCCCATGAATGAGTTTTTCCTAATCCACGTCCGCCTAACTCTATCATCATTTTTATGTTATTTTGCATTTTTGTGATTGCATAATGTTTATCATAATGGATGCTCATTTTTATCAACCTTCTATATTTTCTTAAATGTATTCATTGGGTCTATTAATTCGAAAGGTCTGGATAACGCAATCTTATCACCATATCTACCAATTAACAACATAACATTATCACTAAATTCTACTCTATCCACATACATTTCAACTTTAAAAGTATCGGGTTTTTCGTTTTCATATTCATAATATACTTTTATTTCAGGCGTTACAAATACTAATCCAGCATAGCAATCTTTTGTATATATCATTCTTAATTCAGTAATAACCTTATTTCTTTTTGCTTTATCCAGTAAATTAAACCAACATTCTTTATCATCCATATTATCACTTTATTGTATAATCCGTTTTTCTTAATAAACATCCGCCTTTAACACTGTTCTTTTTTAACATACCGTCGAATTTAGAACCAACGTTAAAATTATCCCATGTAATTTTTTCTTTAATTTCGTCGGTCATTCCGACGGCTTTAATCTCACTACGTAATAAATCATCTTGTGTTAATCTAACATCCGATAATTTACCTGTTAAAGGATTTTCAAATTCTCTAAATGGTCTATAATTTTCATCAGCATGAAGATACATTTTAGATTTTAAGTATTTACCCCTAGGGAATATTTTATAATCGTGCCAACCTTCTTGTTTCCATGCGCCTAATACGTAATCATCTAATTTATCCATCTTTCCGTATTTTTCCAATATTTCTACTAGTTCCAAATCTACAAATAAATCTTTAGTTTGCTTTAAAAATTTAGGCTTTCCTAAAGTATGAATACTGTCTGTATCACCATAAATGAAGATGTCGTAATTATTTTGTATTTCAGTGATTAAATCCCATCGCGCCCACGCGGTTACAAATAACCCGTGAGGTAGGTATAACGGATTGCCGACACTGTTAACACGATTATATGATATTGCATCATCGTTATCTAAATACGGTATTAGGTTTGTATGTTCTGGGTTTGTTGTCAATTTTCCCCACGAATTGTTATTACGTATTTTACTTATCCAGTATTCATAATCCTTTTTTTCAAGTTTTGCAATTACTTTTTCTAGATACCAATAATCTACGTATGGTTTGCATATTCCTACCTTAGAATTAAAGGCGATATACTCATTATCTATTTCATAATCTAATTTGTAATGCTTTTTGAATAATTCATAATCAACGGATGTTAAACATATTTCAGTTTCCCCTTTTGATTCTGTAACGTATTCAGTATGTCCATAACGAAAATTATATTTTAGTTCTATTGTAGGTACAAATCCCTTTCTTAATTCAAATTCTGATTTAAATTTAACTACGTATAATTGTTCTGGTTCGGGTTCTTCAACCTGAAATGGCAACCAATAAGGTAACGGTTTATACGATGTAACGTAGGGATATTCTGAATTTTCATCATGTACCCATATATCATTAATTTCTATTCCCTTGTATTCTGGTTTAAGGTATGTGTACCCACCTCTAAGCGCGGGTCTAAGCCATGTATCTATTTTAACATCTATTCTAGGATACCACTTATCATATATTATTCTTGATTTTAAATCTTTAAAGCAATCTGTTGCTAGTGTTAAACTTGTGTTTCCTTTATCCAATTCATGCTTCATTGCAACGGCGATTATATGACTGTCCTGTTTGCAGTATTCTATTTCTTCTTTTGTAGGTTTGTAATTGTTTGGTCTGTATTTTTCAAAATCAGGTTTATCTGTTTTCCCTTGTATGTTGAATATACGTGCTATGTCGTTTATCGATGACTGGGGAAATTTCTTTAGGGTATCTCTGAACTCACACACTATATCTAATTGTACTTTTACGAAATACCACATTCCCGAATTTCCATCTATTAGGCACTCTTTTAATATTCCGTTCCTGACAGCGTAATCTACTAAGAATGAACCATCAAATTTTAAATTATGAAAGTACACCCTTCGTATTCTTCTTTTTCTTAGTGTGAAGAAAAAAATCTTCAAGTGTGGTACCATGTAGTGATTTTCCGTTTAGGGTTTCTAATGACCATAACCACACGCGGACATATCCTTCTTTTTCATAGTTAGATTGCGATGTTGTTTCAAAATCAGCACAACATACTTTATCGTAGTCCATTAAACCACATCCTTCATTTGGGTTACTAATGATATATTGAATTGTTTAATTATTTTATCCACTATTTCCTTGTAATAGAATTTACTTAGTTTTTCATTTCCACCGATACCAGCCGTTCTTCTACTATCATAATATTCCCAGAACTCTTTTACCAGCTCTTTATTTTCTTCTACAAATAAATCATATTGTGCTATTGTTAATTGGTCTAATACATCAAAAATATGCGCCCGCTGATTAAAATTTAAATTCATTTTAGATTCTAAAACTTCAAACATTGTTGCACGATAATTATCCTTAATTGCCTGTTGTCCTAAAGATGAACGATAAAACACTAATTGCGATGCTCTTTCAGGTGTGGCTTCTAATATTGCTTTTACTACTTTTTGTTTTTCACCTGTAATATTTACCTGTATAACACCTTTCCCACTGGGTGCTTTTGCAAAAGCTACCTGTTCAAATCGGAAAGGGTCATAAGAACCGTATTTTTTCATTTGTACTTTATACGATGGTACGTATGTTCTAATACTCGCCATTTTATCCACCTTAATAAAAATAGGTAAAAAGTTTAGTTTGCACGGTTTCAGACTTTAAACGTCCTCGAAATCATACATGATTCCTTTTGACTTTTGAACTTTTACCACCTTAAGTAGAAAACAATCCTTCATTTTATCCAGTGGTATTTTTCTATCAGTCATAAGTTTTATCATTAAATCTAATCTCGAAACTAGGTTATTTGTGGATATGAATACATGATATTGTTCATCTTCTGATTTTATATGTATATCATATACAGGTCTTTCGCCTGTTTCTTGATAGGTTTTTTCATCTCTGATTTTTTGCATCCGTTTCTCAGCGGACACAATAGAGAACGTTATATTATTTTCACACAGTTCATATACGGATATATGTTCTAGATTTACCATGCTTTCAGGTCTTTTACTTATTGCATCTGTTACTTTCAGTCTTTCCATTTTAACACCTTTATGTTTCTTCCTTTATTTTTTCATACAATCCTTTCAATGCTCTTTCTATTATTTCAGTTTGTGTAGGTTCGAAATCATATTTATCTTTATAGCGTTTCTTTATTTCTTCTATCATCTTTTTAGATTCATCAGAAATAGATAAAGAAGTTTTAGTTTTTGTCATCTTAACACCTTCACGAAATTAAGAATAGCTGGGAATTCCCACAAGATACTAAGATTGATTTACCGTTCTTAGTGATTATATAGGATTTTCCTGTTTTTCTGATTCCGCCCTTGACACGAATATATTTATCTCCTTCTTGAAATATTACCATATCCGCTTTTGTTGTGAGTTCTGTATCTTCTATCTCGATTTTGTCGAAATCATCAATTAACTCGAAACTGTCAAGTTTAGAAGCGTTTTTCCTTGCCTTAGTGAACAAATCCTTATCAGACATTTCCAAATCATTTTCGGTTATTTTCATTGGTTTTATGTCCTTGTAGCCGTTGTTCCTTTCTTCTATTGTTTTTATTTCTTCAGATTCAATAAATCTTGTTTCCATTTTTTCACTTCCTTTTTATGGTTCCCGACACCTTCATGCAATTTAATGTAGTCTGTCGGTGTCTGGGATTCTGGGATAGATACCGTTTTTATGTCGGATGCACTTTTTGACACGTTTAAGGGATTAACGTTATCTATCTATCCAGCCTCATTTAAACTCGTTTGTAATATCTTTATGATTAAGATAGCATGACACCAAATGACCGTCCGATGTCATTATTGCACATACGCCCGTTCTGTATTTTTCATTTATCAGAATGTGCATTTTTGCGCCATAACGTGCAATAGCGAATAGCCCTGTAAATGAACAGTCTGGTTTCATGGTTATGCTACCATCCTTATTTATTTTTGCTTTCCCCACTATTAGGGTTACTGATTCCATATCAGACTTTTTGGTTATTTCTGTCATTGTTCATACACCTTCATTATTTTAACATTCTTATATTTTGATAAATACATTAATTCCCTGAATATAATCCCAGCATGAATTAATGCAAAATCTCTTTCATCAGCAATTTCATAAGGTACTTTTACCAATATTTCATCTCCAGTTCTTTCACTGTGATTAAACACAAATAAAAATATATATTCTTTCATTTTTTTCACTTTCCTATATATTATTTTAAAAAGTTTAAGAAGGTGTTTTATTCAAAACCTGTATATGATTTTGTCGATTATTTTTCTATTGATAATAATAATCGGTATTTTCATAATCGGGGTTCTGGTGTGCTTTCCTGTTGTGCTGTTCCAATTAACATAATCAAAATCAATTCCATTAATTGATATATCCGCCTCAGCATAGAAATCTTTTTCTATCTCTCTTCTGAAAACCACAAATACACCATCTGAGCCATACTCTGGTTTGTAGTTTCTTTTTTGCAGTTCCATGCTCATTATATCCAGCATTGCTTCATATTTCATTTTTCATTCCTCTTTTTGTTTTTAGGTTAATAGATTTAATAATATGTTTATGTGTTTTATCGTTCTCACAGGCTTTCAGGTTGTCTGGTTTCACAGATAATTAAAGCAACCCTCTTTAGGACATTTGCGTACTTTAGGTTTTTCACCTTAGACCCAGCCACCTACGCCAGACCATGTATACGTATCTGAGTAGGTATATATAAAGGTAACTATTCACTAAGATTTACGTTTACAGCCTCATAGTGCCACGAAGGTATAGGG
>Ga0209628_10002514_pt1 | contig 12489 bp, 10 predicted proteins | sample TergutCu122P4_FD_187285 | JGI IMG/M metagenome (GOLD analysis project Ga0209628, IMG submission 187285) | Cubitermes ugandensis P4 segment gut microbial communities from Kakamega Forest, Kenya - Cu122 P4 (SPAdes) (version 2) | ecosystem: Host-associated > Arthropoda: Insects > Digestive system...
GGGCGGTGCAGGAGACGACGGCGGAGTCGAAGACGGGAGCTTCGGATTTTGTACGGGAATTGAATTATTTGCGTAAGCATGGGGAGTCGGGTCATTTGAGTTACGTCAAATTTACGCGACGTGGATTGCCGCTTCGTATACCAAGCGGCCTACACAGACATGCCCACAAACCATCTGTTTTGCCTATTTTACCAAAACATGGATGATCTGCAAGTCAAAGAAATAGGTTAATGTCAAATCCGACTTGCTATCTCGGCATAGCGCAAACAGGGCGGCTACGGCGGAAGTTCCCAAGATCGCCGATCCGGTCCAAGAATCCGTAGCCTCGACCAGCCTAACCCCGGCGTTTTCAATGCCGGAAGTGTTCGAAGGTGCCGTTTAATGCTTGTTGAGACCCTTCCTGACGTCACCGTTTTCGGCACCTTTTGGCGGGAATCATCAAAACGAGAAAGCCTTGCGTCGTCGTAACTCTTTGACAACACAAGGCTTACGCAATACCCCCTGATGGACTTGAACCATCGACCCACGGATTAAGAGAGCGTTTTGTCCACATTCCGTTGATAGAATATTGAAACTGTTTTTGTTAGCATTTTTAGTAAAAACACCTTGTTTTTAAGGCTCAAACTACTCTATCATCATATATCATTTTGTATCGCTGTGAATAGGGGTATACCTCGTTTTTGCGTAAAAAACATCGTAAAACATCGTAAATCTCTACCTCCCCACATCATAAATCACTTCGATACCCTCAAAACACCCACCAAAAACACCCCCTAGGTCTCCCTAAATCGCTCGGTTCGATCAAGAGGGATTTACCATCAATCCAAAAACACCTCTAAAAATCGTTCTGTGGAGGTCTGAGAGGGGTTACTCCATTTTCCCCCAAAGGGACCATTTACCAAGTACATTTTGTTCCACCCCGAAATCGCTCCGACACGTCATTCCTTCAAGGACCGGGGCTGAATAAAAACCTCGTTATATTTGCTCCCTCATTTCGTCCATTTTTAGCACCAATTTTTATTCATAGCGGACAAAACCAATTCCGTTTGTCGCTCTCTTTTTTCTTCAAAATATCGTTCAATTTCTTGTGATGTCCGTTTGCAATACTCCTTAATCTTGGTGTCAAGTTTGGAAATAAAATACTTCAAACCGAACCCATAAGTTCCCAGAGCGTCAAAACCAACTTTTAATTGGGGCAACCCTTTTAATTTCCCCGGCACACCCGAAAACAAAAAAGTCAGGTCATCAGTATCGTAAAATTGACGGTCAATAATCCAGTCTGTATAGAAATGAGGATTTTTATATCCGGCCATCAATTCAGTACATCGGTCTGCGATGAATCGGTAAGTTTCAACAATGTCGAAATACTCAAGTCTCCGATCAAGGGCCGTTTGTCCCTTTTTGTTCCTGACACCAGTATCCGCCCCGGCTGTTATCAAGAAATTAAACGTTGCAATTTTACAAACAGCAAGATGAAGCGGGGTGTCATTATGATTATTCCTTGCATGAATATCTGCACCGGATTCAATCAGGATTTTGCAAACTTTTTCACTCTCTCCTTCAATACATGAGGCCGCACAATGGAGCGGCGTATTGCCTTCCCTGTTCTGTGCGTGAATGTTTGCTCCGGCGGCGATAAGCACTTTACACGTTTCAACATGTCCTTTCTGAGCAGCAAGATGAAGTGGTGTACCTGTCCCGGTATCTACGTGAATGTCCGCACCGGCAGTAATCAATGTCTTGCAAACTTCGGCATAACCAGCATTGGCAGCGTTATGAATCGGGGACCAATGGTCTTTACTACAAACACTCGTTCCGGCACCTATCAAAACTTGGCATACGTCAATATGTCCTTTTCCTGCGGCACAATGAAGCGGTGTCAACCCTAACCCATTTGTTGCATGAATATCTGCACCGTTATCAATCAGAGTTTGGCAGATTCCGGCATGGCCTCTTTTAGCGGCATAGCAAAGAGGAGTATCAAGTTGGTCTTCAGTGTGAATGTCTACCCCGGCCTCAATAGCGGCCTTACACAAAGAGGTATCACCTGTAGCAATTGAATACCAAAAACAACAATCATTCTTTATCTTTTCCGCGTAATGCTCCTCTGATTCCAACAAGAACAAATAAGTTTCATGTCCACCCTTCGCAGCATAATGGAGCGGTGTAAGGCCGTTTATGTCTGTGATATACTGATTCGCTCCGGCTTCAAGCAAGAGTTTGCAAACTTCGATATGTCCATTTTGGGCCGCCAAGTGAAGCGGTGTAAACCCTTTTCTGTTTTTTGCATGGAGGTCCGCCCCGGCCTCAAGGAGAATCTGGCATACGTCAACATATCCCTTTTCTGCGGCAAGATGCAATGGTGTACCCCGCTTGCCTTTCATGTAGCTTTCTTGTCCGGCTTCAATCTGAACCTTATACCCTTCAAGGAGAACATCATTGGACGTAGAAAAAACGGTACTACCGTAGTCCGTATGAATTTCCGCTCCCGATTCAATCAGGAGTTTGCAAGCGTCTACATGTCCTTTTTCGGAAGCAAGATGAAGAGGTGTTTGGTCCAGTCCATTTGTTGCATAGATATTTGCACCGGATTCAATCAGGAATTTACATACGTCAATATGACCACTTGCAGCGGCATAATGAAGAGGCGTATAACCAAAGAAAAAACCTGCTTTTGTATGAATGTCCGCTCCGGTCGCAAACAGGATTTTGCAAGCGTTTACATTTCCTTCTCGACTGAAAGTAAGCAAGAGGTGATTGATGATACCTGTTCCAAGTCCCATCCGAGCAAGGAAACGAAAGATTCGGTCGTCAAACGGCTGGTAACGCAATGTCTTTTTTATCGTTTCCGCTCGCTCGGTCTCACGATCACAAAGAAGAAGATCATCAATCGACATTCCTTGAACGAAATGCCTTTGGACCTGCTTGAGATCGTTAGCTTCAATCGCTTCAATGAGGGTTATTGTGGGAGTGGGAAAGGAACATTTCATTTTCGTACTATTAAATTGCTTACACTATCGGTTTTTTTCATTCAAAGTAACGAATCATAAAAATCATCACAAAGTTTCTCAATATATTCCCGGCGGGCCAGTTGGTTCAACCACTCTTTCGGGATCGCGTCTACTCCGTAAAGCATTCCGGCCAGTCCACCAGCAACGGCGGCGACCGTATCCGTGTCTTCACCTAAATTTACGGCCTTCAAAACGCAGTCCTTATAGTTGCTTGTATTCAGCAAGCACCAAAGGGCCGCTTCCAATGTATCGACGACGTACCCGCTACTCTTGATTTCCTTTTCGGGCAACTCGGAAAAATCTTTTTTGAAGAGTCGTCCGTAATGGTTCAAGTCCTGGGCATATTCCTTTTTGTTCCCATAATACTCTTTTACCTTTTTCAATCTGGAATCAATTATATTTTTTGTTCCCGACTCTTCAAGTAGGCTTCTGGCAACTATCAGATATACTCCGCAAGCAATCTGACTTCTTTTGTGGGCGTGAGTCAATGAGGAAACATTATGAATAATGTCCATAAATGCTTTGTCCTCTGTAGATTTACAATAAAAGGCAAGAGGAAGTATCCGCATCAATGAACCGTTCCCGTTGTCCTGCTCCGATGTTCCACCACACTTTAACGGTTCTGTTCCTTTTCTAAAACGATGTAATGCTTTTCGGGTTGCGATACCGACATCGAACATATCACCGTGAGCAGTGTATTCACCTTTGTCCAACCACAATAAAAATCGTTGCATTATATCGGCATAATCGATTCCTTCGTTTGTCAAACTGTCCAGAAGGCAAAGCGTAAGGCTGGTATCATCAGACCAAGTACCGGGAGGTTGGTTGTATGTTCCGTAACCAGTCATTTCCGTAACAGGGTTACGATGGAGTGATTCTCGACTCTGGAATTCCACTGGAACTCCCACTGCGTCCGCAACGGCTAATCCGAGAATTCCACCGAGAATCTTGTTTTTTAGTCTTGCATTTCTCTTTTCCTCAACCTTAAACAGGTCTTGAAGCATTGAGTCAATTTCAAACCAGATTTGAGTCCAATGATTCGTTACGCACTCATCATTGGCACACCGCATTTGAAAAAGTGTTTGTCCTTCGTCTGTTTCTGATCCAAAAATACCAATGGATTTTTTCTGACAATACGGACAGGCAATTCCCTTAACAAAATGACGATCTTTACAATAGATAAATGGTTCATATAACCTAACTTTTTGAGGCTCCGATATTCGTAGCAATTCTTTATTGTCCTGTATCATGCTTTCAATCTCTGAAGGTAGCGGAGATTCATAATTCGTGATACACTTAGCATTGGCACAAGACATTCCAAACGCACGGCGAGTACCGGGGTTTACGAGGTAAATACCAATTGTTTTTTGCTTACAATACGGACAAGCAACGTCTTCGGCAAAATGGTGAGGCTTTTCGATAATCTCTATTCCTTCGATCCGAAACTGTGCTTCGATATGTCCTTGTTCTGCGGCTTTGTGATACCAATTTGTTGCTTCCGCCTTGTCTTCAGGTACACCTTCACCTTTGAAATAACATTCTCCGAGTTGGTATTGTGCTTCGATATGTCCTTGTTCTGCGGCTTTGTGATACCAATTTGTTGCTTCCGCCTTGTCTTCAGGGACACCTTCACCTTTGAAATAACATTCTCCGAGTCGGAACTGTGCGTAGGTATATCCTTGTTCTGCAGATTTACGGAACCAATTCAACGCACTGTCTCGAAAAGCATTGATATAAGCATCGAAATAACATTCACCAAGTTTATACTGTGCTCTGGCATCTCCCTGCTCTGCGGCTTCTCGATATTCTTGTCTCGTCTCAATTATTCTCAATAGTTTCCTATATTCTTCTATCTTATGAAACCACTCTTCCGCCGCGGCCTCGTCTTTGAGAACACCACTCCCGTAAAAATAGAATAAAATGAGTTGTTTTTGGTCTTTTTCCACCCCGGTAGCTTTGCAATACACTTTCATCGACTCCACCTTGTCCTCGGGAACGCCTTCACCCTTGAAATAACTTTCTCCGAGTTCGTATTGTGCTCCGGCATTATCTTGCTCTGCAAATTTATGCAACCATTTCAACCCTTCCGTTGTATCTTGTGGAGTACCCCAAGCACCATGAATATAATTATGACCGAGTTCGCCCTGAGCGGGAGCAAATCCCAGTTCCGCAGATTTATGAATCCATTTTAATCCTTCCGCATCGTCTTTGGCAACACCTTTACCAAAGCGATAACACCAGCAGAGTTCACGCTGTGCTTTGGCATGGCCTTGTTCTGCGGCCTTGCGGAACCACATAGCTGCTTTTTCTTCGTCTTTTGGAATACCGCTTTTGTAGTATCCATGAGCACTATAACTATAGAAACACTGATAATGCTTTCCGAGTAGGTATTGTGCTACGGCGTGTCCTTGTTCTGCGGCTTTTTGATACCATTTTGCTGATTCCGTATTATCCTTATCGTATGAATGCCACTTACCGAGTAGGAGTTGTCCTTCGAGAATTCCACTTTCGGCTGCTTTCATCCAAACCTCAAATTTTTCCTGCTTCGTCTCTTCAAAATGTTTCTTCATCCACTTTTTCATACTCCATTCATCGTCACAACGAAACTCACGAAGGTCTTTTCTTACGAACTCCGTCAAGTCTTGTAGAGCATCTCCTTCTATTCGTATTTTGTCCTTCAATTCTGTGTCTTTCATTTTATCACCCACTTTCCATTTACGAAATTTATCACGTCCCCCTTCTGTGTCCCAGCGAGGGAGTATTTTGAAACACCTTTCAATCCAGAGGCGAAGTGTTGTATTTCTGTTCCCTTTTTCCTTTGCATCCACTCATTTAGTTTCGTCCACTTAGCGGCCCAGGTGCCTTCTGTGTGTGGCAATTGTAGCATAATATCGGGACTGAAATCAAGAGTGGCGTCAATAAACGGACATTTGATTTTTCCCGATGCTGTTTTCTCTTGTCGTTTTTTTCCTTTTCGTTCATCATCAAAAGGGCTAAAGTGCCTTTGGTGTCTCGGATTAAAAATCGAAAGATCATGGCAACCAAACACGGCCACTTTTTTCCCGTCGATTTTTTGTTTTATAAAGTGTGTATCAATCGGCATTTTGATAAGACTCTCTCTTTCCTTTGTGTTCGGATAGGTTTTCCCCGTCCAGTGCATCGGTTTTCCCGACTGTAAATCATACACAAGCACAAATTGAATTCGTCGGTCCTGGCTATTGATTCCTATAGCGAGATAATTTGCAACAGATTTTAATTCTTTTAATATCCCAAAATCAAAAACTTGGTGAAACTCTGCTAGTGCTTGTTCTTTGAGGTTTTCGATTCTCGTGTTCCATTTTTGTTTTTCCGCTTTTTCTTGTGGTTCCGAAAGTGGAATTCCTGTAAGGTCATTGGTGTCAAAAGTTAAAAACCCGGCGGGCAAGAGCACGAATTGATGTTTTTTCCCTTTGAGTTCTTTTTTAGACTCCGCGATGAAATTCCTAAAAAGTTGTTGTTTGTTTTGGAGGTCGTTCTCCGTCACGATAATTCTAGCGATTGTGGCCATAGTAAAAATGGGGTTTGGTGATTTGTGTAAAAATCGAAAAAATCCTTAGTTTTTAAGGATAAACAACCATTTTAGAATACATTATTTTCGGTTTTTATCAATCAGGATACCCACTCGAAAACCGATTTTCGGCACAAAAAATACCCAAAAAACCATATTTTAGCACGAAAATCCCCTCCAAACCGACCAAAAAACGCTCCGCCAGCGGGGAGTGGGGGAGGATTTCGGGGATTTTACCCCATCCCACAAAACCCCCGTAAACCACTCCAGGTCACGTATAGCGGGGATCGGATACCGGGTAGGGGATTAGTACCGGATACCGGGATCGGACCGCAGGGGGCGTCTGTGGGTGGCGTTACTCATTCAGGTTGTTTCTTGGTCCAATTTTCATAATGCGAAAAATCCCTGAATCATTTCTTGCACAGTAACCGTCTTGACTATTTTTTTGTCCACGACGATATTCACTTTTGCATCTGGCTTGGTCACATCGGTCAAATTGCTTACGTCCACCGTCAAAGCGTAAGAATGCTCTTTCCCTTCCCATCTTGAAAAGGGATATATCGTACACGGTTGTACACCTATGGTGTCACCTTCTCTACATAATTTTTCTTTAGTCATACTTTAGTTACTCCACTCTGGATCAAGTCTTCCAAATGTATACCTACTTGGAACATCGTCCCAGTATTCTTCAGGTAAGTATTTCCTACTTATTTCATAGTCACAAATGGTGTTGATTGTTTTTCCGTTTGCATCGGTCACTAACAGCATCACGTAACCGTCCATGTATGGGAAGTAGAGAACACGGCGGAACTCTCTCTTGGAGTTCAACCCTTCCCATAGCACACGGACGGCGTTATGATTGATTTCTGCTTGTTTTGTTTCATTGTCCTCTTTCTGTAACCATTCCTGGTACTGGTCAAGAAGTTTCCATTTTGTTTCAATAAGTGGCAAGTGAGAATACCTACCCCGGACAGGTGGAACAAAAACTTTATAAAATTTCTGTTTCGCTTCCGATGGAGAAAAACCAGCATGAATGAAATAGGTTGCAACGACAACACCGGTCCGGTCGTGGCCTCCTTTGCAATGCACGTAGATTTTCTCGCCGTATTCTTTTACCTCCTCTATGATTGTGTGGATTTCTTTCAACTTTGAAAAATCAGGACTGGTATAGTCAAGCGTCGGATAATGGAGTCGTGCACAAGTGTCCGGTAAATAATCGTCATAAGGTGTCAGCGGCTCCGATGTCAAATCAATAATTGTCGTTACACCAAAGTCAAGCAGAGATTGCAATTTAGGAATACCATCTTTTTCCAGTATTTCAAAAGGATACTCCCCAGCATAAAAAGTATCCGTAACCTTATAGGAAAACTTGAATGGAAGTTTTTGTTTCGATTTCATTGTTCCGCCTCCTTTCCAAGACTTTCAACACACTGCGGACATTTTGTACCTAAAATTAGTTTCAGAATCCGGTTCCGTAGTCCCACCGGGTCAGTCGGTTCGGGATGTACCAAAATCGCAATTCCGTTATTCTCTGCGACCATTTGTAACCAGTTCAACTGCATCTGTGTTGGCTTCCCTTTGTCCGATTTCACTTCAATTTCAAAATGGGTTCCGAATTGTACTCTATCGCAAAACAGACACCGATGCTCAGTAATCCAACCCCATAAGTCGGACTGGCCCGATTGTCCGAAGCGGATATACTGCCCTTTCTTGCCTTCAAAACCCCCGACATTACGGCGGAACATTTTCACGTTCTCGTCACCATCGAAAGCGGCAAGGATGTAGCGTTGGAAAGTGCTTTCGCTCATCGTCGAGTTTATGCACTTCTTCGCGGTCTTTTTCGTTCGATGCTCACCCATTGTTCGTTTCTGTAAAATGAGTATCGGCCCAATCGTTTGAACCACTTAATTCATTATACAGTCCCAATAGAACTTTTCAAGTCGCTAACGACAGATTTTGTCACACCTAAGAGATTTTTTAGGATTTTTCAACGTGTGGAGTATCGGCGGTGCATTTTAGCGATCTCGGCGGCGACTTCCTGGCGGAGCGATTTCGGTTTTAGCACTTCGGCGTTGCACCCCAGGTTCAAAATCCAGTTGGTCAATTCACGTGTGGGAACAACCTCAAATTGAACGATTACAGTCCCGTCCTCTTGTTGCTTAATTTCCTGCGTATTGTGCCATTGATGTTCCTGGACATACCGGGCCATCGGGCCGTCTACTTTGATGCGTACCTTTTGCACCGGCTTGTCATTGAAAACAAAAACACCAAACCCCCGGTTACGCCAGTTGTCGATTTCCGATTGTTTCGGCTTGATGAAAGTGGTCTTCAATCGTTCCGCTTCGAGAATGCGATTCAATTTCCAAACCCTCATTTCGTTACGTTTGCAGGAAAACCCAAGGACATACAGCGTCCCCAATTGCGTAATCAGGGCGTAAGGGTGAATCGTGTAGCATTGTTCCTCTTTTGACCCATAAGAACGATAGCGGATTGTGGTTTCTTTCCTATCTTCACAGGCCGTTATTAACGTTGCAATAATATCCGACTGTTGGGAATAATCGCTCCACCCGGTCGTCGATTCACGAAACATTTCCAGCAGACGGTCGAGAAGGCGTATATGATCTGTCCCGAGTTGTTTTTTCATTTTCCGCAAACCATTTTTGGCCGCTTCACCGAGAAACGATCCGGCAAGTGGTGCTAAAAAGCGATAACCGAGATAAAACGCCGCCGCTTCTTCAAAATTGAAGGCGGAAGGAGTGAGAGGGTTTTCTTCGATCCACCAGAGTTTACGTCCGTGTGCTTCGGTCTTTCCCTTAATCGGCAGTCCCGACTTTTTCAAGTTCGCCATGTCCCGTTGAATCGTTCTTACGTCCATTCCGAGTTTGTCTGCAAGATCGGCAAGCGTAATCCCGTTCTTCGATTTTTTGAGAATCTCTATCAGTCTCCATTGTCGGGCAGTGGGCGGAGTCTTGGGTGGCATGGTGCAATACTTGGAACGCTTTGAATCAAAAGTTGGAAAAGTGTAATGATAATCCGCCGTTCCATTTTGTCAAGCGTCAATATGACAGGTTTTGTCTAGTCTGTGGGTTTTACTGAAATTCCATTTTCGGTTTTTATCAATCGAGATACTCGCCTCTCTAATATCGTTCCCTACGCTCCTACACTCCCGTTGTAAGCGGATCGGATACCGGGTAAGGATAAATCCCGGATACCGAGGTATGACCATAGAGAGCGGCTAAGGGAGGCATAACTATTCCGTCCCGAATTCGAGTGCGTCCAACCTTTTTTGGAGAACGGTACGTTTATGAACATTCGGCACTTGTTCTACATATCCTTTGAGTTCATCGTATTGCTCTTTTGTGGCAGGAGGAAATGGAAGGGTTTGTAACGCCTCTCTGACTCTTGCATTTTGAATGGTTTTTACAATATAGTGCCAATCTTTCTTTTCATAAGGTTCTTTTTTCTTGCTTGTATCGCTTGCGTTCTCTGTTCCTATTCCGAGTTGTTCTTCCAGTAAGTCAAGGAGAACGATTCTTTTTTTCTTCATCACCTGATTGAGAAGTGCTTCGATTTTGGCCCTATTTTCTTGTGTAACCGGAAGGACTTGTAATTGCTCTCTGATTGTTGGTCTGATTGTGGCTACAATGGAATCCCAATCCATTCCTTCATATTCATTTTTGTCCGGGTCTATTGTATTAGGGGTATTGGTGACATAATCAAGAAGTAAAAAGTCGTTTTCAAACCAGTTGTATTGAATGAGAGTGATAAGATCGTCTTCTTCGGCTTGGCCTTTTTGATGTTGCATAAATTGTTTTGCAACAAGAATTATTTCAACGTCCTTTTCGTTTACTTCCGTTTTGTTTGGAAGTTCCGCTTTGTGCTTTTGAAGTGCTTCCAGGTAGACCGCCGGGAAATTACTCTTGATGTAGTATCGATAACCTGATGCTTGACTCAAAACGTCTTTATCATAATTTTTTTTGAGTTCAAAAATAACGAATCTTTTTGTGACAGGATTATAGGCCAAAATGTCAATGCGTCCACTGCTACCAGAACCGTGTACTGCTCCTTTGAGTTGAAACTCTTGGGTGATGAAAATGTACTCAGGAAACAAATCTTTCCAGTTACCGCAAAGGAATTGCTGTAAATCTTTTTCCGATTTATCGACCTGAGACAGTGATTTTTTTTCTTGGTTGGAAAATAATTTTTGCATTTTGTTCTCCTGATTGTGGTTTGAAGTGGTGCTATGTAGAGTGTACTCATTCTTGGCAGGTCTGTCAAATCGGACACGTCAGATTTTGTCATACCTGCAAGAATTTTTTTGGAAAAATTCTCAATTGATTCACTGAATACCACCGATTAAGTAAAGTAGTCAGGAGGAATGGTGATACCTACCTTTCAGAATTCTTGTTTCAAAAACAAGAAATAAAGAAAGGGCATCGCTTCCGTTGCTTACTCCCGGTATCTCTGCAAGAACCGTTCTCAACTCAACGTCACCCGACACCCCGTATTGCTACGGGACGTTAAAGTACGCAGTTGAGAAACGGCATCAAAGGCCGTCAGAAAACAGTATGGGGAACATACTGTTCCGAGCGATTCCTTGTCTTAAAAAATCGTTGCAGAGATTTTGGAGTAAGACAATAGACTTTTTTCGTCAACCTGATTTTATTAGTTTAGTAAATCGATAAGCATTTCTCCAGTTGGAAAGTTTGAAAAATACGGAATCCAGTTTAACCGGTTTTTGGGCCGGTTTCAAGGTCAGGGAAAATCTTCTTGAAAAATTTTCTCCGGTTGTCCTGATTGGCAGGCACATCAAGAATCCGCTATTAAAAATCTATTTCTTCAAATTCGTCGTCAAATTCATCATCAAATTCGTCATCAAGCAAATCCCACATTTTAACATCGTCCGGTGTAATTACTTTGGCTTGTTTGCAAATTTCCCCAAATGCTTCCATCGCAGGTGTTGCGATTATTTTTTCGTTTTCCTCCTTGTAGTTGGCATACCAGTCCGCGAAGTTCCCGCCTATGCTCAAGTCGGGTAATTCAACGATTTTCACGTTTGCTTCTGGATTTACTCTAAAAAAGGCTGCGGCGACTGCTTTAGCATACTCCATTCCCGATTCGGCATGCACTTTTCCCGACTTGGTATTGCTCGGTAAAATTCGGATTTTCTTCTTTGTGATTTCGATGTATTGCTTCAAATTGTCTTTCCAAAATTTCCCACCTGTGTCCTGTCCACCTTGCACCGTTGTTGCAACGGAACTTTCTTTTTCTGCCAACCGTAAGACTTCATTCAGGCAATCGGATGCTATCCTTACTTGGACAATGAAAACTATTTTGGCTTTTAATACTTCTGATAGATTGTACAGATGAAGATCGGTATTATCCGGGTCATCAGGGTTAAGGTTGTTTATGTCTTCATGTATTCCTTGTGCAAATGCGCCGGGGATACCAGTCACTCTTGAGCCTTTCCTCATTTAATAATCTCCTTTTCAAGGCTGTTGGTCCGCCGGTCTGAAATGGAATACAGAATCGGCGGTCTTCTATGTTCCAGTATTTCACCTTCTCATTATAGGCTTGAGGCTAACACCATGCAAGCGGAAAGGAAATATGGGATTACTTACCTGACGCTCCCAGACGCTCCCTGTGGTCTAATCCCGGTGGAGGTATCTAAACCCACTAAACCGGGTAACTACCCCGGTAAACCCCGTTTTTGCGGGTTTACCGGGGGGTATCGGGATCGGGGAGCGAAACTGGGACTTACCCGGTGTCCGCCGTCTAATTTCCTGGCTGGCCGGAAAAGTGGAAAAAATTTTGAGGAGAGGCAAATCAAGGCAGGTCATGCTTGGAAATGAGTTTGGAAAATTATATTGATAAGTTTATTTTCATTTTTTTGCTTTTCGTGAATACTTCTCCCCATATCTTTCTTTGAGG
>Ga0209628_10002516_pt1 | contig 12488 bp, 11 predicted proteins | sample TergutCu122P4_FD_187285 | JGI IMG/M metagenome (GOLD analysis project Ga0209628, IMG submission 187285) | Cubitermes ugandensis P4 segment gut microbial communities from Kakamega Forest, Kenya - Cu122 P4 (SPAdes) (version 2) | ecosystem: Host-associated > Arthropoda: Insects > Digestive system...
CAGGGGTTGGACATCGAGGGGTTGGGGGAGAAGGCGGTCGACGCATTGTTGGCCAACGGGTTGCTGGACGACGAGGGTGATTTGTTCACCCTGACGGCCGACGATCTGGTTCGTTGTCCGTTGTTCACCCGCGACACGAAGGCCGGGCCGGTGTTGTCGCGCAACGGTGAGAAGCTGCTGGAGCAGCTGGAGGCGGCCAAGGCGCGGCCGTTCGAGCGGTTCCTGCGCGGGATGAGCATCAGGCACGTGGGCAACTTCGTGTCGCCGCTGATCGCGGCGCGTTATCGTACGCCTGAGGATCTCGCGGCGGCATCGGAGGAGGAGCTGAGCCAGATCGACGGGGTCGGTCCCGTCGTGGCGGCGTCCATCCGGGACTGGTTCGGCGTGGACTGGCACCGGCAGATCATCGAGAAGTGGCAGGCGTCCGGGGCGCTCACGGGTGCGGCGGCCGAAGCCGAACCGGCAGAGGCGCAGCCGCAGACGCTGGCGGGTCTGACGATCGTGGTGACGGGCAATGTACCTGGTTTCACCCGGGACGGGGCCAACGACGCCCTGGTCGCGCGCGGTGCCAAGGCGACTGGCTCGGTGTCCGCGAAAACGGACCTGGTGGTGGCCGGCGACGGTGCGGGATCGAAGCTGGACAAGGCGGCGGCGCTCGGCGTACCGGTGGTGGACTCATCGGTCTTCGGACAGCTGCTGGAGGGTGGCCTGGCAGCGGTTGGGGTAAACTAGGCCAATGCGCGTTTTCACAGACCTCAACCTGCACGGCGACTCCCCGGAACGGGCGCGCCCCGAGGTGGGGGAGTGGGGCCCGGTCGCGGCTTGGCCCACCCGAAAGAAGCGCCACGCGCGGATCATCTGGATCATCGCGTTCGTCGTGATCGTGACCCTGGCATTCGTATTCGGCTGGTACGTCTACGGCATCATCATGAACCCGACAACAGCACAGTGAGTCGATCTTCCCCTGTGGGAGCCTTACAGGGGGGCGAAGCCGGCTCAGAGATGACTCCGCGTTTCTCAGCGATGGTGGGAAGATTCCGGAGCGCCTCGTCGAACGCCAGCGCGGGCACGAAGAACTCCACGTCTTCCCCGTAGCGATCTATCAGTTCCCGAACACGGGACCCGAGAACAGCTCTGATAATGATATTGGCGTCCAGAATAATGCGGCGGGATGTCATCGAATTCCGGTTGCTTCGTGTTCGGCTCGGCGAAGCGCCTCGAACTCAGCGACGGCCTCGTCCTCAGTCATGTTAAGTTGGGTCAGCAATGCGCTGGCTTTCCTGGCGGCCTCGGAATAGGCCGCAATCTCCGCTTTCCTGTCCCGGCGGACTGGGATGAACAGGCCCACTGTTTGCCCATGTCGAGTGACAGTAACTGGTTCTGATTGATCAATATAGGCGGCCAGATCTTTGCGAAACTCTCGCACGGGGGCGGTCAAGCTCATGGGTGCTCCTCCGGGAAGGTGTGATGCTGTGTACACAATAGCACACTCGTAGGGCTCACTCCCAGCCTGGCCCATCTGTGAGAAGCGCCACGCCTGGATCATCTGGAGTGAGTCACGACTGGGCGGGCGCGTTGTCCCAGTCGCTGTCGGCGAGGTCGTCAAGGGAAGCGAGCCAAGCAGGCACGTCATAGTCGTGTTGGCCACTGGGCGAAACCCGCAGGGGCCGCATGAATCGGGCCACGCCTGGCAGGGCACCCAGGTCGGTGGCGCCTCGCGTCACGTCACCAACCGCAGGAAGTCGTGAAGACATGATAAAGGACTGGCTTGCGCTTGACCACAGTCTTGCCTGGGGCGCCATTTCCTCCAGACGACTGGGTCCGCCGAGCCTCGTAAAGAGACTGGCGCTGAGGATGGTCAGCCATTGCGCTCGGTAGGTGTGTCCGGCCAGTACGTTCGCATATGTGTGAACATCACAGGCGTCGAAGCCGAGGTAACGCTGCAGCAGCGGGTAGACGAAGCCATCCGATTCCTGGAACACGCGGGCGAATCCGTACCCGACGTGACCGCAGTGGATCGGCAGCACTTCGGCGATGCGTTCAATGAGTAGAAGGAACTCATTCTGTCCGTACAGGTCCAATGCGTTGAACGGAAATCCGAATCGGAGCAGGTGGACCGCCTGCGGCCAGTCCACGCCGGGTCCCAGGACTCTGACCTCAACAAAGTTGTCCCCGACCCCGTACCATGGTGCGGAGTCGTAGCGCAACACGTACCCTTCGTAGTGGTCGGGCAGATTCCTCAAGCGGCGCAAGTCGCCGCTGATGACCCGTGGCCCGACGGTCCGGGTGGTTCCGTCGTTGGCCCAGTAGTTCCTCATCTCCGTGCGTGGCACCACTGTGAAATAGATCTCGATGGCGTCGGCGATCGCGGCACATGCAGGAATCCAATCACCATCCAGATAGAAAGTGGTAACAACACCAGGCTGGGCAAGCACGTATGTCTTACCCCGGTCCGCTTCAAATTTTGGGTTGCCTTGGATGGTGTAACGCAGGGTCGCAGGATCCAGGATCGTCATGGACGACCACATTACTATGTCTACTCCATCGTCACGACGACGGCTTACGGGTACGCCGGCGGTGGTGACGGCGGGCGCCGTCGACCCCGGTGGTGTGCTCCGTTTTCTGCGCGTGCTCGGTCTTTTCCCTGATCACCACGCCGTTGCTGCGGCGCTGGCGGCGTCCGGTCTTCTCCCGTTCCGGGCGGTGTTCCGGCTTCGGCGGGTGGCGGTCGGTTGACGGTGGTGGCTTCATGCGCCCCGTGACCTCCTCGGGGATCCCCAGTTCCGCAAGCAGTTGCGGCGTGGTGGAGTAGGCCTCGATGGGTTCGGCCAGCCCCAGGTCCAGGGCTTTGTCGATCATCTTCCAGCGCGGGATGTCCGCCCAGTCGATCAGGCTGACGGCGACGCCGGTACGTCCCGCCCGTCCGGTGCGGCCGATCCGGTGGAGGTACGTCTTCTCGTCATCGGGGCAGTTGTAGTTGACGACGTGCGTGACGTTGTCGACGTCGAGCCCGCGGGCGGCCACGTCCGTACAGACTATGACCTGCGCCTTGCCCGCCCGGAAGCGGGACAGGGACTTCTCCCGTACGATCTGGGACAGGTTGCCGTGGATCGACACCGCGTTGAAACCGCGGTTGCCAAGTTCCTCGGCCAGGCGTTCCACCTCGCGCTTGGTGGCGCAGAACACCATCACCCGGGTCACATCCGGGGACTGCAACAGCTTGCCGACAATTGCCGGTTTGTCCAGGTCATGGGCCTGGTACACGAACTGCGTGGTCTCCGGCACCGTCGCCTGTTCGTCCTGCGACTCGGCGCGAATATTGATTGGCTGGTTCAGGTACGTCCGGGCCAGCGCCACGATCGCTGTCGGCATCGTGGCCGAGAACAACAGTGTCTGCCGCGAAGCCGGCGTGGCCTGGATGAGTTTCTCCACGTCGGGCAGGAAACCCAGGTCGAGCATCTCGTCGGCTTCGTCAAGGACGAGTACGGACACGTCAGTCAGTCTCAGCGCCCGTCGCTGCATCAGGTCGATGAGGCGGCCGGGCGTACCGACAACGATATCGACGCCCTTGGCGAGCGCGTCCAGCTGTGGTTCGTAGCCGACCCCGCCGTACACCGTCATGACGCGCGCCGAGGTGCCGGCGGCGGCGGTCTCGAGGTCCCCGGCGACTTGCAGCGCGAGTTCACGCGTCGGAGTGACGACCAACGCCTGCGGGCGCGGGCCTCCGGGGAGGGTGATACGGTCCAGCAGTGGAAGGCCGAAGGCGAGTGTCTTGCCCGTGCCGGTGCGGGCCTGCCCGATCATGTCGGTACCGCGCAGGGCAATCGGAATGGCTTGTTCCTGGATCGGGAACGGGTGCACGATACCGACGGCGGCCAGTGCGGCCACCGCGGTGGGGCTGACCCCCAGGTCAGCAAAAGTCAATGGTTCTAACAGGTTAGTGCCTCACATCGTGCTGCCAGGAGGTGTCCCGGCAAGCGAGATTGTCGTTTGGTCAGGAACGTGCCCTGACTTCGAGCAAGTCTACCCCATTGAGCAAGTCGGAGGACGCCGACACGGTGGGTTTGAAACGAGTCAGCCATAGCGAATTCTGGACGACGAACACGGACGAAAACGCCATCGCGGCACCGGCGATCATGGGGTTGAGCAGGCCGAACGCCGCGAGCGGGATGGCGGCGACGTTGTAGGCAAAGGCCCAGAACAAGTTGGACTTGATCCGGTTGAGGGTTGCGCGCGACAACCGTAAGGCATCCGCGGCCGCCAGCAGGTCGTCGCGGACCAGGGTGATGTCGCTGGCCTCGATGGCGACATCCGTACCAGCACCCATCGCGATCCCCAGGTCCGCTTTCGCCAGGGCGGCGGCGTCGTTGATGCCGTCACCGATCATGGCGACCACGTGGCCCTGCGCCTGAAGGTCGCCAATCAGGCGCAACTTGTCGTCGGGCATGGCACGGGCGGTGACATGGTCGATGCCCAACTTCCGACCGACCTCGGCTGCGACAGTCTCGTTGTCTCCGGTCAGCAGGTGGGTGGCCAGCCCGAGTTCCCGGAAGACGGTCATGGCCTGGGCGGACGTCGGCCGTACGGAATCCGACAAGGCGATCAGTCCCTTCACGGCGTCATCCCAGCCCACGGCGACAACAGTCTGCCCGCGCGCCTCGGCCTGCTTGGCGGCCTCGGCGGTATCAGGTGGTACGGCACCGCCCGCCACCCAGTCAAGCCGCCCAGACCGAACCCGTGAAACAGGGGGACGGTTCTCGTGTTTCAGGTTGTCAGACGGCATAGGTGCGGCCATCACCGTGGCCTCCACGCCCAGGCCGCGGTGCGCGACGAAGTCCGTAACCGCCGGTGTGTCGGCCGGATCGGCGAGCTTGCGGATGGCCTTGGCGACCGGGTGTTCAGAGCCGGATTCAACCGCGGCTGCCATCCTCGCGAGTTCTTTTTCACTGACGCCTTCGGCCGGGATCGTCTCGGCGACAGTTGGTCGGCCGGTGGTGACTGTGCCGGTCTTGTCGAGTACGACGGTGTCGATCCGGCGCGCCCGCTGGAGTGTGTCGGAGCTGCGGATGAGGATGCCGAGTTGGGCCCCGCGGCCGGTACCGACCATGAGCGCGGCCGGGGTGGCCAGGCCGAGTGCGCAGGGACAGGCGATGACAAGGACTGACACGCCGGTAGCGAAGGCCTGGACGGGGTTGTGCGTGAGCAGGAACCAGACCAGCCAGGTCGCGGCAGCGATGGCGATGACGACCGGTACGAAGACGGCCGACACCTGGTCGGCCAGCTTCTGGATCGGGGGTTTGGTCATTTGCGCTTGTTCGATCAGCCGGCCCATCTGGGCGAGCTGTGTCTGGGCGCCGACCCGCGTGGCACGTACGACCAGGCGCCCCTGCGCGTTCAGGGTCGCGCCAACGACGGCGTCCCCCGTACTGACGTCGCGCGGCACGGATTCCCCGGTCAGCATCGACTCGTCCACGGCGGACCAGCCGTCGGTGACGACGCCGTCTGTGGCGATCTTCTCGCCCGGTCGTACGACGAATTCGTCACCGATCTTCAGGGCAGCGATCGGGACCTCCACCTCCGTACCGTCGCGCAACACCGTGGCGTTCTTGGCGCCGAGTCCAAGCAGCGTACGGATCGCCGCCGACGAGCGTTTCGTCGCGCGGGCCTCAAGATAGCGGCCGAGAAGGATCAGTACGGTGAGGACGGCCGCGACCTCCAGGTAGATTGACGTACCCGACGAGCGGGCGGGCAACCAGCCGACATCCATGGTCATGCCAGGATGCCCGGCGTCGGTGAAGAACAACGCGTACAGGCTCCAGACGTACGCGGCAGCGACCCCGAGCGACACCAGCGTGTCCATGGTGGTGGTGCCATGGCGCAGGTTTCGTACTGTTACCAAGTGGAAACCCCACGCGCCCCAGGTGACCACCGGCGTGGCCAGAACCAGCGAAACCCACTGCCAGTAGGGGAATTGCAGCGCGGGGACCATCGCCATCGCGGCCACGGGAACGGCGAGGATGGCGCAGGCGACGAGGCGGCGTGCCGCGCCCGAAAGATCGTCGGCGGGCGCGGGTTCGGTCCGGTGGAGAGCGGCGCCATAGCCGGCGGCCTCAACCGTACGGATGATGTCCTCGGCCGTCGTGTCGTCCGGCGCGGTGACCGCGGCCTGCTCGGTCGCCAGGTTGACAACGGCCGTCACCCCGGGCATCTTGCCGAGCTTCTTCTCGATCCGGGTCGCGCACGCGGCACAGGTCATCCCGGTGATGTCAAAGTCGAGCAAGTTGGTCACGGGAAGATTGTGCCACGAGTCGCTTGAGTGCCGCTCAGCTGGTACCCCTGCATTCCCAGGTTAGAACGTTGTGGGGCGTTGGCCAATGACTGTCGGATGGCGAGCCGCCAGGACGGCGGGTATGCGCGTGTCGTGAGCTACCCAGGCGCGGGCCGCCGGGCTTATCATCCCAAGCACCCTGAGGACCTTCGAATGATCAGAGGGAAGGTCGCGGGCAAAGACCGGCTCATGGTGGGCTGTTCGGTTACGTAGGCGGCGCAGGCGCTCGAGGTCGCGGTGCAAGTCTCGCCTGGTGCAAGAGATGTGCGGGAAAGCGTACCGCAAGGCAGGCACCCACAAGCGCTGATGATATCTGTTCGCCAACAACCCTGTCCAAAAGCTGAAGCTGAGGTCTGCGACGACGTGGCCGGGGGTGGCGGCTGGGCCTTTAAGACTGGAGACTGCGCGTACTGCCTCAGACACGCGTCTGATTTCGGAAATGTGCAAAGGCATTGGCGTTGTCCACCAATCGTCTTGGCCGGCGTACTCAGACAGTTGCTCATGCAATGCGTTGCGAAGAGTGACTTCCAGAACGTGGAAGTCACCCCAAAGCGCAGAGGAGACAGCAACGTTCCAGGAATAGAGGCGCACCGCCTGGGCTGCATCACCCCCGGTGGCGGACAAGTAAGTCGAATGCCGGTCAAGGCTCAGCAGTGCGGGGATGGCAGGATCATCAATGGGGTCTGTGGTTGTCATGCTGCCATCCATGCCGTACAATAAGTGTGTGAGCCCCGGACGAGGCCGCTGAAGTGGTCGCCGCGCCGGGGCAATTTCTTTGCTCTCATATATTGAATCTCCTTTGTCACATCTCTATGACATCCTACAGTGCCGGTCAGACTTTCACCTGACTCCGTGACACAATTGAGGCCTAACGTCGGGAGGCAAAGATGCGGATCGGTTTGGTCGCACATGATGGTAAGAAGGGCGAGCTCATGGAGTGGTGCGCCTTCAACAGGGGTACGTTGTCGAAGCACGAATTGTGGGCGACCGGGACCACCGGGACCCTGATCGAGCACGAGATCGGGCTCAAGATACACCGGTTGTTGTCGGGGCCGAAGGGCGGCGACCAGCAGATCGGGGCCATGATCGCCACCGGGAAGCTGGATGTGTTGTTCTTCTTCTGGGACCCCGAGTGGCCGCAGCCCCACGACCCGGATGTCAAGGCGTTGCTGCGACTGGCAACATTATGGAATGCCCCAACCGCCTGCAATACCGCGACGGCTGATATGATTATCTCCTCGCCGCTGTTCGCGGGGGACTACAAACCGCGCAAGCCGGACACATCCGACCGCAAGGTCACGGTGGATTCCGACGGGCGCATAATCATCGACGGGGAGATGTGAGGGGCATCGTGAAGAAATTAGTATTGGTCGGCGTCGTCATGGCGGCACTGTCATTGTCACTGTCCGGTTGTTCGGGGAGTGGTCCGGCTCCGGCCGGGACGACACCGGCGTCGGCCAGCCCGACACCGAGTGGGGTTGAGACGGATCCCATTGACGTGGCGCCCGGCGAGATGAGGCTGCCAAACCTGATTGGCTTTTCACGGGACAGCGCCTACATGAAACTTGCGCAGTTGGGGTTTGCTCCGGAAGTCATTCACATAGTCGAACAAGAATCCACGCAACCTGCGGGTACGGTGATCGGTATGGACCCTTCGCCGGAAACCCCGGTCGGCCATGACACCAGCATTACTCTCACCGTTGCCAGTCCGATCGCGGAAGCGACTGCCTCGCCGTCCTGACTGGTGGGGACACGAGTCCCCCGTGTTATGTCGGTACGTTCCAGCGGTTTATGTGCCAGGAGCCGGGGCGGCCTGTTACCACTGATATCGCGCAATTGTCCATTACCCGTAGCGACTGGCATTGGGCGTACGACCACCCCAGCAGCATTCCGACACCCATTTGCAGCGCCCAGCCGTGGCCGACGACCAGGGTGACCCGGTCCGCCGCCGCCCAGTCGCTCAGGGCCGCCGCGACCCGCGTGCCCAGTTCCGTGGCGGTTTCGCCGTCGCCGCCGTTGCGGTAGTCGCGGCGCTCACGGCGGGCCTGGGCGTACTCCGGGTCCATCGCCAGGACCTCCTCGGCGGTCAGGCCCGACCAGGAACCGACATTGATTTCTCTCAGGCGGTCGTCGACCTCGCAGGTGATGTTCAGGTACGGCTCAAGGGCCGCCGCCGTCTGCCGCACGCGCGTCAGCGGGGATGCCACCATGACCTCCGGGTGGTACGCCGCGACCACCGGCGCCGAGGACTGGACGTGCGCCAGCCCCTGCTCGTTCAGCGGGATGTCCGCGTTGCTGCCCTGGAAGCGCCGCTCGGCGTTCCAGGCGGTGGCGCCGTGGCGCCACAGGATCAGGGTTGCCGTACCCATCACTCCACCACCTTTTCCATTATGTAATCGTCCATCACGTAACCGGATCCGATGTCCGCCACCTGCGTACCGACGATCTTGAAGCCCAGGTGTTCGTACGCGGCGATGGAACCGGCGTTGTACTTGTTCACCGTCAGACCCATCTTGGCCAGACCCAGTTCGCGGCAGACATCCTCGCCGATTTCGACGAAACGGCGGGCCAGTCCCTGGCCGCGGTGGCTGAGCGCGACGTAGATCTTGGACATGAACAAGGCGTCCGACTGGGGTTCGGCGCCGCAGTAGGCGACCGGCGTACCCTCGTCTTCCGCCAGCCAGTAGCGGTAGCCGCCTGCGATGTCCGACGCGATTCTGGCCGGCGACTGGAAGCGGTCCAGCATGTATTCGACCTGGTCAGCCCCTATCAGGGACGAGTAGTGCTGCGTCCAGATCTCGCGCGCCAGGGCGGCGACCCGTACGGAATCCGGGCCCGGTTCCGCCGGGTCGACTTCGGTGATGGTGATACCCACTGGTGATCCTCTCCATCCTGCATCGTAGCGGGTCGGAGCGTTTCGGTGTTGGCGGCGGGTATGGTTTATGTCATGTCTACGCCCGCATCGATTCGCTCAGTGCTCGGAACCCGTACGCTGCTGGCGGATGGTGCCATGGGCACCATGCTGCAACAGTGCGACCTGGTGGAGGGTGATTTTGGCGGATACGACGGCTGCAACGAGATGCTGAACCTGACCAGGCCTCAGATTGTCGCGGGCGTGCACCGGGCGTACTTCGAGGCCGGCGCCGACATGGTGACAACGAACACGTTCGGCGCGAACCTGACCGTTCTGGGGGAGTACGGGCTGGGTGACCGGTTGGAGGAGCTTGCCCGCGCGGGGGCCGCGGTCGCTCGGGCGGTCGCCGACGAGTTGTCGGTGCCGGAACGGCCGCGGTGGGTGCTGGGGTCGGTGGGGCCGGGTACGAAGCTGGCCAGCCTGGGGCAGGCCACGTACGCAGAAGTCCGGGAATCCACGTACCGGCAGGTGGGCGCCATGATCGACGGCGGAATCGACGCAGTCCAGATCGAGACCAGCCAGGATCTGCTGGTGATCCGGGCCCAGGTGGCCGGGGCGCGGCGGGCGGTGCGCGAGTCGGGTGTGGATGTGCCGGTGTTCGTGTCGGTGACCGTCGAGACGACCGGTACGTTGCTCGTTGGTTCGGATCTGACCGCGGTGGTCGCGTCGCTGACTCCCCTGGGCATCGACGCGATCGGGCTGAACTGTGCGACCGGTCCGGACCAGATGCGGCCGTACCTGCGCGAACTGGCCGGGATCACCGGGCTGCCGCTCACGTGCGCGCCCAACGCCGGCATGCCCGTACTCTCCGGTGACAAGGCATATTACCCGCTGGGTCCGGACGAGTTCGCCGCCGCGGTCGCCGGGTTTGCGCAGTCGTACGGCCTGTCCGTCGCGGGCGGTTGCTGCGGCACGACACCTGACCACATCGCCGCCCTGGCTAAGGCTCTTGAGGGGCGGGACGGTTCCAGAACAACCAGGACAGATCTGCATGACGCGGTGGCCTCGCTCTACACGGCAACGGCTCTTTCGCAGGACGTGTCGTACCTCACCATCGGGGAGCGCGCGAACACGGCGGGCTCGAAGGCGTTCCGCGAAGCCGTTTTGGCCTCCGACTGGGAGGCCGGCGTCGAGATCGCGCGGGCGCAGGAGGCGGACGGGGCGCACGTGCTGGATCTATGCGTCGACTACGTCGGACGCGACACGGTCGCCGACATGGCGGAACTGATGTCGCGGATCGCCCGCGACGTGGACGCGCCCATCCAGATCGACTCGGCCAACCCGGATGTCATCCGTACCGGACTGGAACTGTGCCCCGGCCGGGCGATCGTGAACTCCGTGAGCGCGGAGTACGGTACCGGGCCCGGGTCGCGGTTCGACACCATCATGACCCTGGTCCGCGAGCACGGTTCGGCGGTGGTCGGGTTGTGCATCGACGAGTCTGGACAGGCGCGTACGACAGCAGAGAAGCTGGGCGTCGCGCGGCGGTTGATCGAGATGATGACAAGTGCGTACGGTCTGGAGTTGTGCGACATCATCATCGACCCGCTCACGTTTCCCATCGCGACCGGGCAGGAGGACACCCGACGCGACGCGCTGAACACGATCGAGGCGATCCGGGCGATCCGGGCGGAGTTTCCCGGCGTCCACACCCTGGCCGGGGTGTCCAACGTGTCGTTCGGGCTGAAGCCGGCCGCCCGGCAGGTGTTGAACTCGGTCTACCTCGACCAGGCGCGACAGGCCGGCCTGGACTGCGCGATCGTGTCGCCGGGGAAGATCATGGCGTGGTCGGCGATTCCGGAGGAGCAGGCGCAAGCGGCGCTGGATCTGGTCCTTGACAGGCCGAATCCGGACCGGGACAACTTGGAGTACTTCTTGTCGTTGTTCGAGGGTCCGGCGGCGAAGGTGTCCGCCGGGCCCGAGTCGGATCTGCCGGTGGGCGAGCGTTTGCGCCGGCACATCCTGTCCGGTACGGTGGGCGGTCTCGCGGACGATCTGGTTGAGGCCCGGGCGGCCAAGCCGGCGCTGGCGATCATCAACGAGGATCTGCTGGACGCCATGCGGGAGGTGGGGGAGCGCTTCGGTTCCGGCAAGATGCAACTGCCGTTCGTACTGAAGTCCGCCGAGGTGATGAAGCAGGCGGTGAAGCTGCTGGAACCGTACCTTGACCGCGACGAAGGATCGGGTAAAGGTACGTTGGTGCTGGCCACGGTGCGCGGCGACGTCCACGACATCGGCAAGAACCTGGTCGACATCATCTTGACCAACAACGGCTACAAGGTGGTGAACCTGGGCATCAAGGTGCCCATCGGCGACATCATCGCGGCCGCGGAGGACAGCGGTGCCGATGCGATCGGGCTTTCCGGGCTGCTCGTGAAATCGAACCAGGTGATGAAGGAGAACCTCGAGGAACTGAACGCGGCGGGGCTGGCGGACAAGTACCCGGTTCTGCTCGGTGGTGCGGCTCTGACAAGGGCTTTCGTGGAAACAGATCTGGCGGCGACGTATCAAGGCGATGTGCGCTACGCCCGCGACGCCTTCGAGGGCCTGTCCCTGATGGACGCGGTCGTGGCCCGGCGTAACGGTGAGGGTGAGTTGCCGGCCACCAGGGTCCGTACGCCCCGGGCCGCCACTGTGGCGTCGGCGGCCGGCCAACGCGCCAACCTGGTCCGGCCGGTGCCGGGCGGGGTGGACGTGCCGGAGCCGCCGTTCACAGGCGTACGCTACGCGACCGCGAACCTCGACCATGTCGTACCCCACCTCGACAAACGGGCCCTGTTCGCCCAGCAATGGGGGTTGAAGGCCGGCCGGGAGGGACCGGGTTACGACGAGTTGGTGGCGAGCGACGGCGAGCCGCGGCTGGCGTACTGGCTCGACTACCTGGCCCGAGAAGATCTCGTCGGTTTCCGGATCGCGTGGGGCTTCTGGCCCTGCTGGAGCGAGGGCGACGACCTGGTGGTGCAAGACGGCGGGACCGTGCGCCGGTTCAGCTTCCCGCGCCAGGTTGGCGGGCAACAGCTGTGTCTGGCGGACTACTTCCGCGACGACCGGGAGAAGTATGCGTATGGCCCTGACGTGGTCGCGTTCCAGCTTGTCACGCTCGGCGGGGCGGTGAGCGATCGTACGGCGGAGCTGTTCGCATCGGATGCGTACCGCGACTATTTCGAGCTGCACGGCCTATCGGTCCAGCTCGCCGAGGCGTGCGCGCAGCTGTGGCACGGGTCCGTCCGGGCGGAACTGGGCCTG
>Ga0209628_10002517_pt1 | contig 12485 bp, 9 predicted proteins | sample TergutCu122P4_FD_187285 | JGI IMG/M metagenome (GOLD analysis project Ga0209628, IMG submission 187285) | Cubitermes ugandensis P4 segment gut microbial communities from Kakamega Forest, Kenya - Cu122 P4 (SPAdes) (version 2) | ecosystem: Host-associated > Arthropoda: Insects > Digestive system >...
AGGCGTACAGGCAGGGTGGCTGAACAGCAGCAATAACAATACCGCCTTTGGCGTAGCCGCTTTGCCAACAACCACTACCGGAATTTACAATTCCGCAGTAGGCTACAATGCGCTTTCTGCCAACACCACCGGTAACAGTAATACCGCCATGGGGTATAACGCCCTCAGAGATAATACCACAGGGGACTTTAATACTGCGGTGGGTATGAAAGCGCTTGCCAGCATGAGTGGTAAGCACAATACAGCAGTAGGAAGCAACGCCATGTCAAACGGAACATCAGCAACTTCAAGTACCGCCGTAGGTAGTGGCGCACTACAAAATAATGCAAACTATGGCAATACCGCAGTAGGATTTGAAGCGCTGAAAACCAATACCTCAGGGGACTATAATACAGCAGTGGGAAGCGCAGCCCTCACTAACAGTACCACCGGAGGTTCCAATACCGCTGTTGGAGGTTCAGCTATGGCAGGAAATACAACAGGAGCTAACAATGTTGCTGTTGGAACAAAAGCGTTGCAATCCAATGCGACCGGTAACGATAATATTGCTTTAGGCAACTCCGCAGGAGGAAACATTAAGGGAAGTAATAATATTGTGATTGGAAATGATATTAATACCTCCGTTTTTGATGCCAACAACGAGCTCAATATCGGCAATGTGATTTATGGCGTTAATATGTACAATCCTTCCCCTAAAAAAGGCAACATCGGCATCGGCACCAACAACCCGCTATCTACGCTTGAAGTAAACGGTGCAATAACCACTGTCCCTTACAATGCAGGTGCGAACTTGACAATAGACTTTGCGATGGGAAACGTTGCCTACAGTACAGCAACCGGCAATCCGGCATTTGTCTTTACGGGCTTGAAAAACGGCGGCACCTACACGCTGGCTTGGCAAAGTGATCAGCCGGGCGCTGCAACAATTAACATAACCGGTTTCACGCCAAAGATTATGAGCAATCCGACCAAAACCGCCTCACAAAACGTTGTTTATAGCATTGTGTGTATTGGGGCGGTGGCATACGTTTATCCGGTTGTTTTTAATTAATTGAGAATTGAGAATTGAGAATTGAGAGTTAAGAGTTGATTCCGAACGCAGTGAGGAAACTTTTGAATTACGAATTAAAACAACTTAATATGAATAAATCGTTGAAAAAAATAATAATTTTGCTTGTGTGCGTGTTAAGTGGCGGCGCTGCAGTTGCGCAGTTGCCCTACATTGTAGGGCTGCCGCTACCGCCAAGCGCAATCACAGGTCGTAGTTGTGTTACATCTATTATTTACCCTGACTCTTTAGTATATTCAGTAGTCGGTGAGCCGGGGTTAACCTACGTATGGACTTTGCCGCCGGGCTGGACACAGGCAAGCGGAGGAAACACCAGCCGCATTACGGTTAAACCGCCTGATTACAATCCGAGCGACACATTAGGATATATAGGAAAAGTCAATATATCTGTTGCTGCAAAAAATGATATTGGACTGGGTCCTGCGACTACTTTGTCCGGTATTATTTTCCAAAATATTCCTATGCCTACATTTGCTTCCCGCAATCTGGGCGCAGACCCTACACACAACGATGCCAAAAGCCAGATGCAATATCTTGCAATTCCGGCTAACGCTACTGTCCGTGCTGCCGATGGACGGGTTTATGGCGGACGTTATCAGTGGGGGCGCGACAATAAGGGCGATTACGCTATTGATACCTCTACTTACGCTATTTATAATAATTCAGGGCTTATAAACAGGCAAACAATTCTTGCGGATAGCGCTACTTACGATGCGAACGGACAGATTTTAACTAATCCTAAAGCCACCGACACCGACGTAGTTTATGCTACTAATCGCATTGATACGGTCTTCGTTTCACCACCGTCGGTGAATCCTTTTGATTGGCGTTTAAGTACTCCATTTGGCTCAAAAAAAGATGATTTATGGGGCAACGGAATCGCAATAGGTTCAGTCACAACTACTAAGCAGGATCCGGGTATCCGCAGCTCAGACAACAAATATTACCAAAGCACATCCTGGATGATGCCTCAGAACAATCCCTGCACGTCTTTCGGCGCCGGTTGGCGCGTGCCTACGCAGGACGAATTGGAACGTCTGCTCAACTACGAGTGTAATGGGCAAAGTGGTGTGAATCAGGCTGCAACTCAAATTTCAATTACTACAAGCGAACTTTGGGGTTCAACAAATACAGGTTTTACCTGGGTGCGGGTAGCAAATGGTGTGCCGGCTTTGACTTGGAGCACTGCAAATGGCAATGGCTATGCTGTTTACCGTACAGACGACTGGAACGCTGCAATAGCAGCAGGCGGTTATTTTGATGGATTGCAAAAGAACGGAACAGGTTTAGCGACAGTTTTTGCTACTAAAAAACTGTACGATACAGGCGCCCCTATGCCATTTCTGTTTTTGCCTGCCGCAGGTCATCGCACATATACCGGAACTACAAACAGCGTAGGTACAGGCGCATTCTATTCAACCTCAACTGTTACTTCTGCCGGATTAATACATGAATTACGGTTTACCGCCACATTTATCTATGCTCACTACACCAACTATCGAGGGGACGGCAAACCTGTGCGTTGCGTGAAGTGATGGGTTTTGTCATTAAAAATTACTCCTGACTATGTAAAATCATTATTATCTTCTCTGTGTCATTTTATGACAATATTCTCGAGTAACTGATGTCACGGGAAAGGCGAACCCCATTATCAAAGTTTTTGGGGCGATTTCTCCTTTCCCGTTCGGCATCGGTCAGTATTTTTTGTTCCGGCACAATCAATCTTTGAACCGCTTTATTTCCTTTTTTATTATATATATAGCTAACTTTGCAGAAAATTTTACAGAGCTTATGTTTTATTAAAGTTGTAATCAAAATGATAACTAAAAACCGAACAAAGATTGTATTCCTGTTATTCCTGTTTGCCGCAACAATCAAAGCCGACAACCGGACTGTTAGAAACTCAAAAGACGCAGATTTCAGAAATTACGGCGCATTGTATGGAAATACAAGCCATTCTCCCGACATGGAAGCGGCAGAAAACAGCGGCGCATTGTTCCGAACTTCCAACGTTTCCGACCCGGGCGAGCGACCGGACGCAGGCGACGCTATTGGAATGAATGCACCCATACCGGACGGACTGCCGGTGTTGGTTTTTTGCTGCGCAAGTTTGATAATTTGGAAGATTTTCGCTAAAAAAATGGAAAAAAAAGTAAAATAGATTTTTTATTTCAACATTTTTATTACTTTTGCGGCGTAAAACCCAAAAGGAATTAAAACCGATGTTGAAAGATATATTGTCTATTTCCGGAAAGACCGGACTTTACAAATTGATTTCCAAAGGGAAAAATATCTTTATTGCCGAATCGTTAATCGATCAGACGCGCATTCCCGTTTATTCAAGAGACAAAGTAGTTTCGCTGGGCGATATTACCCTGTACACCAACGCCGGCGACGCCCGCTTGTCGCAAATACTTCATACGATTAAGCAAAAAGAAAATGGCAAACCCATTCCATTTTCTCCCTCAAACGCCGCTCCGGATGAACTGAGAACTTATTTCTCTCAGATTCTGCCGGATTACGACCGCGATCGCGTTTATTCTTCCGACATAAAAAAAGTGATGAACTGGTATAATCTGTTGATAAATTCGGGCTTAGCCGAATTTGAAGAAGAACAGGAAGAACAGACGCAGACGCCAAACGAGGATAACGATAACAAAGACAACGAAATTATAACAAATGAAAACGAACAGCTATGAACGATCAATCAAACATTCCTGAATACGACGACGATGCCGCTGTGGAATTTATCCACAACTACCTTCCACAAGATTTGAAGGCAACGTTCTCGGGAGATACGCTCTATTATTTATTAGACCTTATCTGCGAATTTTATGAGAAAAATGATTATTTCAACGAAGACGATGAAGAAAAAGAGAAGAAAGCGCTGATCAACTTCGTTATTAATCAGGCTAAAAAAGACGGAGTTGGCAATTTTTTGCCCAACGACATTTTGATGGTAACGCTTGCAGAAGAAGCTTATATGGAAACGCTGGATAGCGATGAGCTACAACTGACAAGCGATGGGAAACCGGTTTTGGCATAATTATTGCAATATTAATATTATTCATTATTAAAAAAATTATTAAAACATGAAAAAAGTAAACTTATTTGCAAGTTTGACGCTGAGTGTCGCCATCATTTTATCGGGATGCGGCGCAAGTAACACAGTTAAAGGAACAGCCATAGGCGGTGGCGGCGGCGCAGCCGTAGGAGCCGGAATTGGCGCATTGCTCAATGGCGGTAAAGGCGCAGCCTGGGGAGCCGGAATCGGCGCCGTAGTAGGCGGAGCTGCCGGAGCATTGATCGGTAATAAAATGGATAAACAAAAGAAAGAATTGGAGGCTATCAAAAATGCCAAAGTCGAATCGATGAACGATGGCCAGGCAATCAAAGTTACGTTTGATTCGGGCATTCTTTTCGCAACCAATTCAAGTACTTTGAATCAAGCTTCAGTGTCCGCTCTAACTCAGTTTTCCAATTCTTTAAAAGAAAATCCTGAAACCGATGTTCAAATTTTTGGACATACCGACAGTTCAGGTAATGATCAAATCAACATTCCTCTTTCCCAGCAAAGAGCCGGTTCGGTTCAAAATTTTCTGGTGGGACAGGGAATCGTAAGTTCACGCTTGACCGCGCAGGGAATGGGTTCTTCTCAGCCGGTTGCCGACAACAGCACTAACGCAGGCAAAGCGCAGAATCGTCGCGTGGAAATTTACATTATTCCAAATGCGAAAATGATTCAGGAAGCACAAGCCGGAACCTTAAAATAACAAATTATTTGTGTGTGTATGTTGTTGTAGAGACGGGGCGTGCCCCGTCTCTACCTATTTTATCCCGTCTCTACCTGTTTTATAGCGCCTGCAAAATATCGGCTTTCAAATCGGCGAAGCGTTCCAAGCCGACCGACAGACGCAGCATATTGTCGGGAACTTCCACTATGGCTTTGAGTTCGGGACTCAGCGTTCCGTAAATAGTAGATTCGGGATGGATAATCAACGATTTATTATCAAACAGATTGGTTGCCCTGCGGATAACTTTCAGGCGGTTCAGGAAAGCATAACATTCCGCCTTGTCGTTCAGGCTGAATGTGAGCATGGCGCCCGGGTAGTCGCCGAACTGCTTCTTACTTCTTTCGTAAAAGGGATTGGCGGGCAAACCATTGTAATTAACCGACTTCACCTGAGGCAGGGTTTCAAGAAAACAGGCTAACTCCAAGCAGGTTTTTGCCGCCTGCCAAAAACGCAAATCCAGCGTTTCCAAGCCCAGATTTTGCAGATAAGCCACTTGCGGAGACATAACCGCTCCGATGTTTCGCCCGACTTCCCCGCGTATTTTAACCTGAAACGCTTTGTTTCCGAATTGCATCGCCAGGTCGCGAAGTTTTGCCGACTGTTTCCAGTCGCAGGATTGATAATCCAGAATCAGACCGCCGATGCTGGTAGCTCCTCCCGAAATGTATTTGGTGCTGGCAACCACTTCGATATCAACGCCCCACCGTCCGGCTTGAAAAGCAGGCCAGGGCACAATCGTAGTATCGGCAATAAACGGAACGCCTTTTTTGTGAGCAAGTTCCGATAAAGCCGCCAAATCGGCGACTTCCATGTGGGGATTGGTGATAATTTCCGCAAAAACCGCACAGGTGTTTTCATCGATGTTTCTTTCTACATCATTAATATCCAGCATATTGCAAAATCGAACCTGCACTCCGAAGGCTTTCAGTGTAACAAAAAACAGGGAGAAAGTATTACCAAACAAATGCGCAGTCGTAACGATGTTCGACCCGGCGGAAGCGATGGCGAGGAAAGTGGTTGAAATAGCTGCCATCCCCGAAGCGACCGCCATCGCATGTTTAGCTCCTGAAGCCGCTTGAATGCGGGATTCAAACGCCTCGACGGTTGGATTGGAAATCCGCGTATAGGTGTGTCTGCCGCTTTTCCCAAGAAAAGCCTCTTCCATTTCCTCAGCCGTGTCGAACTCAAAAGCGGCTGAATTGTAAACCGGCATCGAGATTGCTCCATGCGCGTCTTTTCGCGGAAAGGGCTTGCCGATAACTTCGGTGGAGGGATAATGCTTTTTATTTGTCATTGCAGTATTATTTATGATTTTAATTTTCCGGCCGCAAATTTACTTTATTTTTTGCATAATTAAATACATTGTTCTACTTTTGTCGTCATAATGGATTTACTGCAATATGCTTTTTTTCGCAATGCGCTGACAGGTAGCGTATTCGTATCTATATCCTGCGGAATAGTGGGAGCCTACATTGTGTCGCGCCGTTTGGTTTTCATCAGCGGAGGAATCACGCACGCCTCTTTTGGAGGCTTGGGATTGGGATTTTACTTGGGCGTCTCCCCTATCCTGTCGGCTTTGCTGTTCTCGATAGCTTCGGCTTTCGGCGTAGAATGGCTTTCTAAAAAACAGGATGTGAGGGAAGATTCTGCCATTGCCGCCGTTTGGGCGCTTGGGATGGCGCTTGGAGTCATCTGCATTTTTCTCACGCCCGGCTATTCGCCGAATATTTCGGCTTATCTTTTTGGAAATATACTGACGATTACGCTTTCTGACATCGGATTTGCAGGAGCGCTGGGGATTTTACTGTCGATTCTTTTCCTGCTCTTTTTCAAACCGATACTATACACGGCTTTTGATTCGGAATTTGCTAAAACGCAAGGCGTCAGAGTTGCTTTAATCGAACATTTGATGATGCTGGCAATTGCCGTTACGATTGTTTCATCAATCCGTTTGATAGGGATTATGCTGCTGATGTCGCTGCTGACGGTTCCGCAGATGACCGCCAATCTGTTTACTTCGCGATTGCAAAAAATCATCCTGTATTCCATCGGCTTGGGCATTGCCGGCTGTTTTTCCGGACTGTTTTTGTCCTATTATCTGAATGTTCCTTCAGGAGCGGCGATTATATGCGTACAAATACTCCTCTTTTTACTTTGTAAAACCGCTCTATTTCTTTACCAAAAGACAATAAAACCCGTATAATTTTGTTTAAAAGGTAGTTTACTAAATGACAAAAGCATTTGAAAGCACGTTATCTCTTTTTTCTTTTATGGACGGTTCTGCTCGCTTCCTGCACCTCAACCAAGAATACGGGCGGAACACGGTGGTATCATGCGTTCAATACGAGATATAATGTATATTTCAACGGAAACGAGGCATTTAAACAAGCGGCAAAAGCGCAGTTGGAAGGATACGACGAAAATTATTCTGAAATGATTCTGATGTATCCGGTTTCGGCATCGCCAAAAGACAAACCCAAAACCGGAGGCGCTTTCGACAAAGCCATCGAAAAAGCGGTGAAAGCAATCAAAACGCACTCCATACAAACCAAACCCGCAAGAAAAGCGGGTAAACAAAACGACCCCAAATACAGGGAATTTATGAGCAGGAAAGAATACAACCCTTTCCTTCATAATGCTTGGATGCTCATGGCGAAATCGCAATTCTACAATGGCGATTTTTTAGAAGCGGCAAGCTCTTTTTCCTATATTTCCCGTTTGTATGAAACGCAACCTGAAATAGCTGTTCCGGCTAAAATCTGGAAAGCCCGCTGTTATGCCGAAATGGGATGGTTTTATGATGCCGACGATATTTTAACAAAGCTGAATAATCCCCAATTAACTAAAAGTCAAAGAGATTTATTATCATCTGTTTATGCCGACCTGCTGATAAAACAGAAGCAGCATGCCGAAGCCATTCCTTATATGCAAACCGCCATCCGCTCGGAAAAAAATAAGCGGCAACGAACCCGTATGAAATATTTATTGGGACAACTTTATACCGTTACCGGACAGAATGAGTTGGCATACAAGACTTTTGGTGAAGTATCGAGTTCCAATGCGCCTTACATCCTGGAATTAAGCGCACGAATCAGGCAAACGGAAGTCTATCCGGGCGGCGATGCAGGGAAAATGAGCAGGAAGTTAATTCAAATGACTAAGAGCGAAAAAAATACGGAATATTTAGACCAAATCTATTACGCTTTGGGTAATGTATATATGACCGTTCCCGATACGGCGAAGGCAACCCAAAGCTATGCGTTGGGCGTAGAAAAAAGCGCACGCGGCGGTATAGCTAAAGCGCTCAATCAGGTAAAGTTGGGCGACATTTATTTCAACCGGCGAAAATACATGGATGCGCAGCCCAATTATTCCGAAGCCCTTGGGCAACTGAAAAAGAGCGACGACGCTTATCCGCGCGTAGCCAAACGCTCGGAAGCCTTAGATGCTTTGGTCATTCATTTTGAAGCAGTTGAATTGCAGGACAGTCTTCAGCGTCTGTCGCGCATGACGGAAGAGGAACGGCTGGCAGTCGTCAACAAAATCATTGCAGAACTGATTAAAAAGGAAAAAGAAGAAAAAGAGAAAGCCGGTCGCGAAGAGTATCAAACCCGACAGGAAGATTTGCGGGCGCAGCAGCAAGCCAATCGCCCCGGCGCTCCGGCGATAGCCAACCCTATTGCGCCTCCGGCAAGCGGTTCCAACGATTTTTATTTTTATAATCAGCAGGCGGTAACAATCGGTAAAAACGCCTTCCAGCAAAAATGGGGACGCAGGAAATTGGAAGACGACTGGCGCAGAAGAAATAAATCCAACCCGGCGTCCGATTCGTTTGAAGAATCTGCAACTGCCGATGTCGCCGCTCAATCGGAACCTGCCGACACGATTCCCAAAAGCAATGTCAATCCCGAAGCTCCTCAACCAACCGAGCCAAAAACCGCCTCTGCCGACCCCAAAGACCCGCAGTTCTATTTGCAGCAAATCCCCACGACCGAAGAAGAGTTGGCAGCTTCCGACCTGATTATTTCCGCCGGTTTATTCAATATGGGAATTGTTTATAAAGATTTATTGGAAGATAACCCGCTGGCATTAGAAACATTTGAAACGCTGAACGCCCGCTTCCCCGATAATGAAAACAAACAGATGGCTTATTATTATATGTTTCTTATCTGCTGGCAAGATGGAAATATGGACATGGCAAATCTGTATAAATCGAAAATCCGGACGGAATTTCCGGAAAGCGAACTCGCAATTGCCATGGCTGACCCCGATTATGAATACAACCTGAAAATGATGGACGTTATTCAAGACTCGCTGTACCAACAGACTTACGCCAATTATTTAGCGGGAAATACGCAGGAGATACGCAGCGTTTACGAATGGATTTCCACAAAATACAATCAATCGAAATTGATGCCTAAATTCATGTTCCTCAACGCATTGAGTTTTGCTCAAACCAATGAACCGGATACTTTCAAAATTTTACTTAAAGGGTTGATTGATAAATATCCGAACGAAGATGTTACCGCATTGGCATCGGAAATGATGAAAGGGTTTCAGCGCGGATTGCGTCTGTCGGCTTCCGGCGACAATATGCTGGCGCGGGGAAGTCTGTTCAACATTCACTTCGGACAGGAAGGAGAAGTTGCCGTTCAGGATTCGACTCTCCAATTCTCCACAGAAACGGCAACGCCTCACGAATTGCTATTGGTCTATCCCAATAAAAGCCTGAACGACAATCTGCTATTATATGCGGTAGCAAGTTTTAACTTCGGAAATTTTGCAGTTAATGATTTTGATTTGGAAAAAACGAATTTTGGCGAAATCGGACTGTTGCGAATCAAAGGCTTCAACAGTCAGGACGAAGTTATCCGGTATCTCCGGAAGATACAGGACACGGGCGGATTTGCAAAGGAATGGGGCAATGCAGTGGTTATGGCGCCAATTTCAACGGAAAATTATTCCATCCTGATGAAGGGAAAAAGTCTGGAAGAATATATGGCTTTCTTTGGTAAACATTTTGCAAAAGGCAATGAAAGTCTGATTGCTCAATGGCGTTTGAAACAGGAAGAAGAAATGAAAGTATTGCCGGACGACAAAGGAGAAAATTTGTTGCCCGAAAACGGCGAAAAAACCATCGAGGAGCGCCAGCCTGCGAAAACAACTCCACCTGCCGATACCGTCCAAACCGTTTCATCGGATTCGCTGCAAACAAAAGCGGTTGATGCTTCGGATAAAACGGTCGATTCGGTGAACAACATTTATAATGAGTCGCTTAACAAAGCGAATGAAGTATCGAATGCGGTTGACAAAATCGCTTCCGACCCTATTCGGTGGTTTTTGAACTTATTCAAACGGGAGAAGAAAAACAACGCCATCGAAGAATTTGTAAAGCAACAGGAAAAAGAAGAAAAAGAACGGCAAACACAATTGAAAAAAGAACAGGACGAAAAAGATAAAATCGCTAAAACCGAAGCCTTACAGAAAGAGAAAGAACAAAGCGAATTACTCAAAAAGCAAGCCGAAGAAGATAAAGCGACATTGAAAGCCAAACAACAGCAGCAAAAAGAATTGGCAAAACAAAAAGAGGCGGATAAGAAACAAAAGGAAGCGGATAAAAAACGATTGGCAAAAGAAAAGAAAGAAGCGCAGGAAAAAGCGCTGAAAAAGAAAAAAGAAGAGCAGAAAGCAAAGGAAAAAGCGCGAAAAGAAGAACAAAAACGGAAAGAAAAGGAACGCGAAGAAGCGAGGAAACAAAAAGAAAAAGAAAGAAAAGAACGCTTGAACGCGCAAAAAAAATAAAAATGAATTATTTTCGTACAAAAAATCATCTTGAAAGAAATTTTTATGTACATTTGTATAATAACTCCAAAAAAAAATAAAAATTATGGCTAAGGAAAGATTCATTCGTTTCGATTGGGCGGTAAAACGACTGTTACGGCAGAAATCGAATTTTGTGGTATTGGAAGGTTTTTTATCCACGCTGTTGAACGACAACATAAAAATCGTGCGAATGCTTGAGAGCGAAGGCAACAAGAAAAACATCGACGACAAATTCAACAGGGTGGATATGCTCGCAGAAAATAATCGAGGGGAACTGGTCATCATTGAAGTTCAAAACAACCGTGAACTGGATTATTTTCATCGAATGTTGTTTGGCGTTTCTAAAGCGATTACGGAATACATTCACGAGGCGGAAGAATATTTCAATGTCAGGAAGGTCTATTCCATCAACATTGTTTACTTCGATCTGGGACAGGGTAAAGACTATGTATATCACGGTCGCACAGAGTTTCGAGGCATTCACAATCACGATCTTCTCCAATTGTCGGCGCACCAGCAGGAACAATTCATGTACAAAGAGGTAGGCGACTTGTATCCCGAATATTTCATCCTGCGCGTGGAAGAATTCGACCAAAAAGCGGTTACTCCGTTAGACGAATGGATAGCCTTCTTGAAAACCAGTGAAATACCGGAAAATGCAACAGCTCAGGGATTACCTGAAGCGAGAGAACGGCTCCGAAGAGACGCAATGAGCAGAGAGGAACAACTTGTTTATGAAGCGCATATCGAAAATTTACGCTATCAAAAAAGCGTCATTCGGACCGGAGTGATAGAAGGAAGGGCTGAAGGACGCGCTGAAGGCGAAGCTATCGGTTTAGAAAAAGGGCGCGCTGAAGGCGAAGCTATCGGTTTAGAAAAAGCACGGAAAAATACTGTCGTCAACAGTCATCGGGCAGGCTTGTCGGTGGAAACCATTTCAATAATTACAGGATTAAAACCTGAAGAAATTATTACAATTCTGGAAGGTGAAGTAAAATAAAACATGAAGAAAAATAAACTTTTGTGGGCTGATGATGAGATTGACCTCTTGAAACCCCATATACTTTTTTTGGAAGAAAAAGGACTTGAAGTAGTTACCGTATGCAGCGGTCAGGATGCCATTGATTGTTGCCGTGAACAAACATTCGACCTGATTTTTTTAGATGAAAATATGCCCGGTCTAAGCGGCTTGAAAACTTTGGCGCTGATAAAAGAAAGCAATCCCGACACGCCTGTTGTCATGATAACCAAAAGTGAAGACGAAGGAATTATGGATCAGGCAATTGGCAGTAAGATTGCCGACTATCTCATTAAGCCGGTCAATCCGAATCAAATCTGGCTTTCCATCAAAAAGAATTTACATAAAAATGCGATAATCACACAAACAGCTACTTCCGGATACCAGCAGGATTTCAGCAAAATCGGAATGCAAATCAACGACTCCCTAACGGTGAACGATTGGAAAGAAATATATAAAAAATTAATTTATTGGGAATTAGAATTAGAAACCTCCCAAACGGGAATGTCCGACCTGCTTCGTATGCAAAAAATTGAAGCCAACCGGCAATTTGGAAAATTCGTGAAATACAATTATGAAAAATGGATAAGCTCCCCCGAAACCCGACCGATGATGAGTCCCGATATTTTCAAAACCCAACTGTTTCCACTGCTCGACCAGGGTGAAAAAATCTTCTTCGTTTTGATAGATAATTTTCGCCTCGACCAGTGGCGGGAAGTAAAAGACATGCTGTCGGAACGGTTTACTTTCAACGAAGATTTGTATTACTCCATTTTGCCTA
>Ga0209628_10002518_pt1 | contig 12483 bp, 9 predicted proteins | sample TergutCu122P4_FD_187285 | JGI IMG/M metagenome (GOLD analysis project Ga0209628, IMG submission 187285) | Cubitermes ugandensis P4 segment gut microbial communities from Kakamega Forest, Kenya - Cu122 P4 (SPAdes) (version 2) | ecosystem: Host-associated > Arthropoda: Insects > Digestive system >...
CTTGTTACGAGTGAAATTCGACGTAAGATACAAAATTTTGTTAACAGATGCCTAAGGTACATTTTAAGAATATGGTGGCCAAATGTCATCTCTAATAAAGATTTATGGAAAGTAACAGGCCAAGAAGATATAAATTTAGAAATTAGAAAAAGAAAACTTAGATGGATTGGCCACACACTAAGAAAAGAGGATGGGGAAATAAAGCTGCCCTACTATGGAACCCTCAAGGAAGTAGGAAGAGAGGAAAACCTAAGAATAGCTGGAGAAGATCGGTCATCAAAGAAGTGAGTAGAAGCTGGAATGAACTAAGGTTCCTGGCAGCTGATAGACAGAAGTGGAAAGAACTCAAAGCCAACCTATGTTCCGAAAGGAACAACAGACTTTATTATTATTATTATTATTATTATTATAAATGAAGCTACAAAATGCAGCGATCATTGCACAATCAGCCGTATTGCACACACAGCAAAGATACTTAGAAGAAGGATTGAAAGGAAAATTGAGGCTGTACTTGGAGAAGATCAGTTTGAATTTAGAAGAGGAAAAGGATCTAGGGATGCAATTGGGATGATGAGAATAATAGCAGAATGAACTTTGGAGATAGATGAAGAACTGTGTGTTGTCTTCATAGACTGGCAGAAGGCATTCGACCGTGTAAACTGGACAAAATTAATGAAGATCCTCAAGAGAACTGGTATCGACTGGCGTGAAAGAAGATTGATTAGCAAATTGTACATGGATCAGAGGGTTAAAGTACGACTGGACCGAGGGGAGACAAGAAGTGAGCAGATTGGAAGAGGAGTTAGACAAGGTTGCTGTTTGTCACCTGTCATCAGACAGAATACTGAATGAAATGATACAGCATGAAAGTGTGAAGTTCTGCTAAATTCAGTCTTAGAAATAGCCCACTACTGCAGCTATGCAACATTTTTAGAAAATATTGGATGTTTTTGTGGCATGTAGTAGAATGGTTCTGTGCTGGCATGCTAAACACTTCTGCCTCAAGATCAAGTAAATTCTTCAGACATACTGACGCTGTGAAGTGCACACTTTCGTTTTCTAGACAAGGGAGAATTGCAGGGCATGGGTTAGTGTTGCATATACAGACAGCCTGCTGTCAGTAGCTTGGGAAGCAAAGCTATCAGTACAGTTGATAAAAAACATTACAGACAAAGTTCTTGACAAGTTAGGAATCTGTCATTGTGTTGAAAATTGCTAGGGGGATGGATTTTATGCAAGATTTTCCCATAAGTCTAACATTAAGAAATGAATAGTGCCAGTGATTTTTCTTGCTTTATTGATGTTTGTTTAAGCCGTGATCATTCTTTCATGGCAATACTGTACATGGGAATGATTATACTAAACTGAGTTATGTGAGTGATGAAATTTAATCAAATTCCAGAAATATTTGCTTCCATTCATTACTTAAGCTTTTGTCTTCCTGTCTCATATCCAAGAGTGTAAAGATTATAACTCACAAAAGTATAATTTTATGTGTTATGAATGGAAATGAAACTGAAGTGTAACAATTGTTCCTAATTTTAATTGTTATTTCCTTTCCTACGTGAATCATATTTAGGCCTAGGTAGCCGTCTGTGCTGACATGACTGAAAACCAGCTTTCAGGCTTGTAACTTAGTGTTGCACTCTATAGGAAGAAAATAGATTGGTAGTTGGGAACAAAGTACTAAGTAAGTTATTTCACCTTTGAAAAGATGAAGTAATAAAGAGATGAAGAACAGGAAAGAAGGGGCTTCATAATTTATACTCTGCACCACATGTTAGGGTAATCAGGCTGAGAAAAATACATAGATTATGTTGGTCAGAAAACTGAAAGGAAAGAAACCACCCTGGAGACATGAATAGTATAGGTGGGAGGAAATAGTAAAATTTGGCTTTGTGAAGTATGATGTGAAGGTAGGGACATTTATTTGACTGACTGATAATAGTGTCTAGTTGGCTTTTGTGAATGTGATTATAAACCCAGGTTTTTATGAAAGCAGGGAAGCTTGTGCATAGTTGAGTAATTGTTAACTTTGTAACCATGTTAACCATGTAGTTAGTCACTTAGATATGGGTAGACAACAATTACATGTTTTGACATATACTCTGATGCTCATTACAGAAAGTTTTTGAAGTTTTATTGCATTTGCTGGGTAAATGTCAGTTATTTTGGGCATTTCCTTGCTGTCTTTTTCGTAATATATGTGATGCAACTTTTGTCTAACATAAACTTTAGTGGGAGTGAAGTTGTGCTAAAACTAATATGTTGCTTTGTTAACGTCATTGTTTCCACTAAACAACTTGTCTTTCCTTCTGATGATTGATTAAATACATAGGTCAGGTTGGTGTAATGGTAACAGTCCATACTTTTATTTGGAAGGTACCAGATTTGAAACTGGACTATTCACTAACCACAGTGACAGGGGTTTTGTGTAACCATAAGTTTCGCCAGTGACTGGAATACTTCGTTGAAATAAGCTGTGGCCACTTTCACGTCATTATGATTAGATTCCCATATCATTCTTTGTGTTGTCTCATTGGAACAATACTGTTAAGTAACCTACAAATTAAATGGTAATCAATTGTTAATTTGAATAAGAATATACTGGAATACAAGTGCTCAGAATATCTGCATAAATGGGTTCAGTGATATAAATGCAAATACCTCAGAATTATCACAAAACTTTTCTGTAATGTACCTTATGTGATGCTCTTTAAATCATTTCCCATATCATTTCATTGCCTTCAAAGTAGCTGTCACGTGATTAGGCAGAGTGCCTGTTGCATTCAGCCTGTGCCTAGGCTTTACCTCATTTACTATACTATTTTATATATATTTGTTGCAGGCTTGTAAGTATGCCTTGAGACAAGCGAGCCCTCTGCTAGGAGGAGTGAAGATCAACACAATGATACATGACCATCTGATAGATGCTGGAAATTTGCATTACCCAGACTTCATGGCTGATCTTGTGAAGATAATTGTAATCTCTTTAAAAACTTGTTCATTTTTGTGTAGAATTGTTAGAATAGTCTGAAGTGGTTGTGGGTGACAGAATTTGACATGACTGTTTTATGAAAGACCAGTTGCAATATGGTTGACTGGGAACTGCTATCGTATTTTTGGTCTGCACTTTCACTGCACAGACAGTAGAAACATTTTGAGGTGTTCCAGTTTGGATTGTATTCTACAGATGCTTATTGAATAAATTATTGGGATTTCTTACCTTACTCCTGGGTGTGCAGCAGGGGATAAAGCAACCTGCTGATACTTGCTTTTGAATTCTGCCCATTTTCTCTCTACGTCTATGTCAAGTATTTTTTAATACTGCCAGAAACATTTAAAAAATCAATTACGTGGATTAGCTGAATTAAGATTCTGAGTGAGAAACATTTATTTGAGCTGTTTTTCCTTTGTAGATATTACAGCGGGTGCCATACATTTACAAATTCTGTAGAAGGCTGTTGTAACAAGAATGATAGTTTTAAACCTGGAATAGTATGAATTACTTAAAGAACCAACAAATCTTTCTGGTTACAACCAGTGATAAATGCATTGTTTGGTCTACAAATACACATGCTGTTAATGTGTCTGAACTCTGCATGTCAAATGCTGCAGTTTGCTTGTTTTCATTCCTGCTTTTCTGGTTTTTTCAGATGAATTGTCACACATATAGTAAATACAGTGAAATCCCAAGGCATCGGTGTTGTAGGAATCTAAATGGTTTGGTTGCTGTATGGGAATTCTTGCAGCAGCTGTAGCATGTATGAATGCTGCTAGGATGCAATATTTCCATTGTAAATAAAGACATGCTTTGAGATTTCACATCAGCAAAATTATCTTAATGTGACTCACACAAGACCCAATATGTGCTGAATTATCATATATTCCAGGTTATCAGACAGTACCGAATAGTGACCTAAGTTCTTACAGGTTATTTTTTGATACTGCTCCAGTACAACTGTACAACTATTCAGATGAGTATTCTATGGGTATGTCCTTCGTCTGCTGGTTGAGGGTCATCACGGTCCTCTTCTGTGTTTTCTAGAGTCTCCATAGCCAAAGAAACTGATGGAGTAGGAGACAAGGGGTCAAGGACAAACTATAATAGTTGATGTACAGACACTTTTTGGAGCCATTATGAACATGTCCCTGAGATCTGCCTCTTTTGTTGATGAAGTTTCTTTTCTGGGAAAAAAGCAAAACTCTGATCTTGGCACTACTCTCAAGTGCTGGATAATCAGGATTTCCAAATTATGGGATGTCAGATTAAAGGAATTTTGCTGTATATCGATTTCATAATTCTTATTCTCCACATTGCTACTTTGTTATTTCATGAACTCAAATCTGCTTATGCTTCTGTCTTCTTTAATCTAGGTTGAAGAATTGCCTGAAATCACCCCAAATCTTGTGATGAATGCACTTGTGTACATCAGAAGTTCGTGGCCAACAATACGAGGGAATGCAGCCATGTTTATTGGTAAGGTTCTGAAAGCAGGTACATACCTAAATAAGGGGCCCAGAAAGAATCAGGAAGCACCACATGTTACTGTTTATATACCCATATAAATAAATAAATATATATATATGTATATAATATCCAAATGTCCCTCTGTCTTTCCCTCCCACCCTGTTTACCCAAAGTGTGTTGTACAGTCAAATGTGGTGACTACAAAAAGATGTTACTTTTTAGATGGACATCTTTGGAAAAATTGTTGATATTCTTCTGTTTCAAAATACCTTTTCTTCAGGTATTGAAACTACTCTTTCTACCAAGTGGTGCATCATAAACACCAGGGATCTTCTTAATGAGATATCGGTGGCAAAATAAGTGATTTTTATCTTTCAGTAAAATAGGTAGTCTGCAAAATAAGAACATTGCAGCACACACATATACAAAAGAGCCTATTCCTGTCATGGGACTCAAGTAGAACTGCATGTAGTTCAGACACATCGGAATTACTGTGCCATGTGAAGTGGAGAAGTGTGTCAATTCCTGCTCCCCTCCATTGGTAACTTTTTCAGTATGTGAATAATAGGCTGAGGTCTTGGGTTGTAGTCTGAATAGGGCTGGAATGGTATTAATTGCAATAACACATTGCACTATTGTGAATGGTTGAGAAAGATTCAGGATATAGTAATATGGACTCATGTTTAAGATTTTAAGTCATAACCTTTTACAAGGAAATATTGATTTACATGTAGCATTGCAACCAGTTAAATCCTTTACTCTGTTTCCCCAGGACATTCTTCTTTTGTAGATGATCCTTGAGTGTTGTTGAATTTTCAGGTCATATGTATGGAAATCTGCCTGACAGTGATGTTGCAAGCAAAGTTCCATTGGATACAGTTTGTGCTCGTCTTATCCAGCTTCTACAGGATGACGACCAAGGGGTGCGAGCCAAAGGGGCAAAAGCTTTGAGTTGCCTCGTTATGGTGTAGGTGATGTTACATGACTCTGATGCAGTTTGAGGAAGTTCAAGAAGAGACTGATACTGGAAGTAGCATTTTTTGCTTATTGAGAGCTGGTGCATGTTTTCCTCATAACCAGAAGTTAAAGTGACTGTGATATGAAAAGAAACTTTGTTCTACCAAATAAGCCCACTGAATTAATTTGTTATATTAATTGTCTGTGAAATTCATACTCTATGCAGTGTTAATACTCAAGTAGTTTTTTTTCTTTATTTTCATACCGTGTTTTCTTGTGTACTTATGTCACATTTTGTTCCAGATCTGCTTTAATAGGTGTTAGGGATTTTTTTTCTGTTTTCATCTCTCTTAAAGACAATGTCAACGTGTTTAGAGATATATGGTCCCATACCTCCATACTTTTCCAAGCTATGATCATAAGTTTGCATTTTTTTGCAGCTGCGTTTTGAAGTGAGACAGACATGTGTTTGTGTTTCTGTGCTTCTGAATTTGATATGTACATTTCAGTCGCATTCCAAATGCCACACTTACCGAAATGTAAGATTGTGACCTAAACTGCCTCCTCCTTTGTGTTTGTCTTTGTGTGTGTAATTTTACCTTGAATTATCAGATGTGAAGATACATGGGCCATAGTATTTAATTATTTCAATAAAAGGCATATAAATCTTCTGAGAAGTATCTTGTTTTTTGTTTCTTTGCTTGGAACGTCAGGTGCCCTCACTTAGAAAAGTGGCTGATCAGTTGCCAGAAATTGAAAAGAGTGTATTGATATGATCATTCATCCTTTCCTGAGTAGCAGTATGGATGCAGCTGTCAAACTACTTCAAGGAATCTGTGGTGGGATAGTGTTAATTCTGATGCAGTATTGCAGGAGTTCCTTAGGTCTCATTCCAATTTGCATTTATGGGCTCTTCCGTGGCTGGTGTCCATACCGTTTGAGCAACCCACATCCTCCAATCATTGATGAATACTAACGTTGGGGTGGTGCTGCTCTGGATAATGTACGTGGTGCTACCTAAAATTCGGGGAATTTAAACAGGGCGCCCGAACAGGTTGTCATATGCCCTTCCGCCGCTAGATGTGGCTAGCAGTATGCTTTGTGAATCTGTGTGCCAACAGTTGTGAAGTTCAAAGGACGTCCAGCGCATTTTGTGAGGTTATGTTTTAGTGATACAGCGAATTTTTTTTTACAACTGATATGACTGATTTTAAGGAGCAAAGATTCTGCATCAAATTTTGTTTCAATCTTAAAAAAAACTGCTGCAGAAACCCACCGAATGCTACAAGAAGCCTTCAGAGATAATGCCATGAGCCAAAGCAAAACTTTTTTGTGGTACAAACGCTTCAAGGACGGACGAATGCCTGTCGACGATGATGAGCGTTCTGGATGACTGTCGACAAGCACAATACCGGAAAACATAGGAAAAGTTGGAGAGGTTATCCTTGCAGATCATTGGCAAACTATCCACGATGTTTGTGACATAGTAGGACTGTCATACGGGACCATTCAAAGCATTTTGGCAGGCAATTTGAGCATAAGACGCATTTCTGCAAGATTTGTACCAAGACTGCTGAGCGATGACCAGAAGGCTCTTCACATTTCTATCTGCAGGGAACTCGAACAAGCCAGAGATGACACCAACTTCATTTCCAATATCATAACCGGTGATGAAACATGGGTGTATAGTTATGACCCTGAGACTAAGCAGCAATCTTCGCAGTGGCAGTCACCAAATTCACCAGGGCCGAAAAAAGCGCATCAGGTTCACAGCAATGTCAAATCCATGTTGATCGTTTTTTTCGACAGCCAAGGCATTGTCCACAAGGAATTCATACCCCCTGGTCAAACCATCAATGGCATGTTTTACTGTGAGGTTTTGAAGTGGCTGAGGGAGGGCATTCGGCGCAAACTTCTGGACAAGTGGAAGAAAAACAATTGATTTCTCCACCATGACAATGCGCCTGCTCACACATCACTTGTTGTTCAACAATTCGTGACTTCCAAACACATTACAGTGATTCCCCCTCCATTCGCCTGACCTCGCTCCCTGCAAACTTTTCCTATTCCCCAAGATGAAATTACGGCTGAAAGGGCGCCGTTTTGACACGACTGAGGACATCCATGCAGAAACGCAAGAGGTTATCGACACACTCACATTTGAGAACTTCCATGAAATCATGGGAAACATGCTGGGGTCGCTGTATACATGCCCAAGGGGACTACTTCGAAGAAGATGGTGGAAACTAGGAGTTACGGTAAGAAACTTTTTTTTATGGTCAAATTCCCCGAATTTTTGGGTATCACCATGTAGTGTAAGTTTTCATGTGACTACCAGCCTGGTACTCTAGGCACTGAGAACATGTTGCAATAGTTAACATGTGCTCATTGCATGAAAATTTGGTTATAAATAATTTGTGGTAACCCAGCTGAGGGGTGTTGCTGCATTTGTCAAAAACATGTTATCTTTTTCTATGAGGTATCACACTATGCAGAGCTTGTGTAAGAATTTTAGTTTCCTTGAGAATATTGGAATAATTTGTGCCCATTACTACATTTCAGTCCAATGATGAAAAATCTACAATAATCAGCCAACAAAATGCACACAATTAGTCATTTACACATTCATAATTATATGAAAACAGTGGAACTCCTACATCTTTCTTTAAACCTTGACAGGCTCATCATCAGGGAGTACATCATATATTTGTATATTATTTGTATTCTTGTATGACACCCTGATGATGGTCACTGATGCATCTGCAACATGTTGGGGAATAGTAGTGTATGATTAGCATATTTTATCGATGTCCATGTGTTGGTTTGTTACATAAATATATATTTTGTATTTAGTAAATATAACAGTTCAGGGAAGTTTGTATACACCACCTAAAAGTAATTAAATTCATAGATGTTTATAAAATATTTTATGTACTTCCTACTGATGAACTCATAAGATTTGAAACATGTAGGCATTTCACTGTTTTAATATGACAATGAAAATGTAAATGACTAATTGTGTTCATTTTGTCACTTGATTATTTTATTACAATATGTGTTAACATTCAGAAGAACCTGATAAAAGTGCAATAATTTAGAAACTGGGTTTCGGTACTAATTACGATTTGTATAAAACAATAATACACACTAGTAAGAAAAGGACTGAGATCCCCCTTCTGAGATGGAGTAAACTCTTGATATCATACACAAATGTCATAGTACTGTTGGTATCTAATTAGACACTACAATTACGCCTGGGTACGGACGTATGTGCACCAGTGTTGACGGCATTACCCACGGATTTGTGATTCAGTCCAGTATGCGATAACCTATCATGGATCACAGTGTGCTTTTGTGTACGCTAACCACATGCCACAATCTAGGCCTAAAAATAGTTATGAAATTAATATAAAAATAAGTTCTGACCATAAACTGATTAAAGAGTCTAAAAATACTAAATTTCTTGGATTAGACGTAGATAGTTCCTTGTCATGGAAAAACCGTATTGATCAAATGATTAAACTAAGCAGAGCATGCCATGCAATTAGGTATGTCAAATATTTTATGCCCCAAGACACACTAAGGACAATTTACTTTTCATATTTTCATTCCATCCTATCGTATGGCATTATTTTCTGGGGTAATTCTGCATACTGCTCCAATATTTTTAAAATTCAAAAGAGGATAACTAGAATAATTATGAATGCCAGAAATAGAGATTCTTGTCATGAATTATTCAAGAATCTAAACATTCTACCATTAAAATCACAATATATTTTATTATTTGTTGCCAAAAATAGAGATTCATATGAGTCAAATTCAGAAATTCATAATCTTAACACTAGATTTAGTTCTGACTTACATATTCCAACTGCAAACTTAACAACTTTTCAAAAAGGTCCCTTTTATTTTGGAATCAAAGTTTTTAATTACCTTCCTACTAGCATCAAAAATACATCCCATGACATAAACCAATTTAGATCTGCTTTAAAAAGTTTCCTTCTTATAAATTCATTTTACTCATTAGATGAATATTTTGCTTGGAATTCCAATAGAGATCTTGGCTCATTTTAAAAGTAAACATCAAAATATTTTTACATGTGACATAACTCAATACCATTCTATATTATTACTTTTAATTTGAATTCTTAACTCTTATGTAGGAAGGTTTCACCATTTCACAGGCCACGAAGACCCTTAGGGAGAGTAGAGGTGTAGCTCTACTCTATTTTAGACCTATGCACTAGAAGGGGGTGAGGGGACAGCTTCACGCCCCGGCAGCACCTTACCCCCGGGAAAGACCCGGTACCCATTGTACAGGAGGCTGGGTGGGCCTCAGGGCCGATCTGGACTGGGGTGGAAAATCTCGGGATTCGATCCCCGGACCGTCCAGCCCGTAGGCAGTCTACGCTACCCGGCCCACGAACTCTTATGTATACTCATATAAACACACATTTTATATAGATGTAACGGCAAATTCAACTTTGGCCTTTAAATTTTGTATTGTGTGGATGTCCATATATCATAAGTTATATTGTAAATTGTAATCTGTAACTGACGTGTCCAATGTTACAGATGTGACCGAAAGGATGAACAAATAAACCAAACGAAACCAAACCATACAATGTCTGTTAGTTGAGATGCTTACGGCTGAAATTCATGTAGCCGCTTCGGAACACAGGTGGCCAGTGATCATAGTGATGATCTGTGGTTAGTACCCCGTGCTCATACCCATGATGCATTGCATGACGTGTCATGGATCACCTTATCGTGTGGTTAGGTAACTGCTTGTGATCGAAGCAAGTTCTTGTCGGTTTCAAGTTGTTTATGTTACTGATTTATAATTATACCTCTACCACGTCTGCATATTGAATACAGACGGACAGTATTTCTGTAAACCTAACGTACGATATGATTTTCTTTGAGTGTTTTGTGATAGGAACTTTGGTGATAATTTCAACAGCAAATGGCTTTTATTTACCTGGTTTGGCACCCGTTAATTATTGCAAAGAGCAAGACGTAACCAAATCTTGCAAGGTAACGTGAAGTTATTATCTTGTCGATTTTTGGTGTACTTGAAGAACGGGGTTTATTTGTGACGAATAAATCATGAGTGCGTTCATGTAAAATGACAGTCTTTATAATGAAAAAATGATTTTGACGTCGTTGCCGGTATGTGTTTTTCAACTGTTAAGCTCTTTTTTGACAATTTTCAAATTTGTTGGCTTCATTGTTCAGATTTCTAGTAATATCTGTTATCGCAGTGTAGATAGCCCTTAAACGCCACGTCGTGTTCTGCGCGGAGTAACCCGCCGAAGCACGAAGACCAATTGATACATCGAAATCAAACCTTACGAAGATACATCACACACCGATACAATTTCACGTTTTAACATATCGATGCGCCATCGGTTCGGTCTGTTAATTGCAGCAACCATTTAGGCACACTTTTCAGAATATGGAACATACTAATAACCAAACGGAAATATCCTGGGCTTTTTAGACTGTCAGACACTGACTGGTTTGGGCGTAGGTTTGTACTGTTGCTATTTGTTGTTCCAGTCACATGGAGATTTGAAGTAATTGTTATACTGACCAGAATTTGGGAAAATTATATATATATGGGTATGCAGAAAAAACAGTTTGTTCATTTACTACACATAAAAGGGGTTTATGGATTTTAAGATGGGATTGGGAAGAAGTAACAGGCTTTTAAAGCATTCTCTTAACATTACCATGTACTGAGGTAGGTCAGTGTCACTCAGAATGGTAAGTTCCTCGGCTATGTAGCTGGTAGGAGGAATTGAACACGAGATGAGAGAGAACATTCTGTGTACATAATCATCAACATGAAATACATGAGTAGTTAGTGTCCTCACCTTTCATAATGATAAGTGTGTTTTAAAGTTTCTGCCATGTGCAACATTAAGTTTCTTGTTTCTTTGCATTTAAATTATATATTCTTCTTCCAGAAAGATGTCATACTATATGTGAATCGGTTAAACACAGAAGAGTCCATCATACCATATGAATATGAGTAGTAAGTAGTGAATAAAGAATATAAATTATAAAGTTTGAATGGCATTATATTTAAATAGTGTGACTATCAGTAATCATAGACTGCTTAGTAACTCTAAACTCTACCAGGTGTTGAGGTGGGGGACTGTAATGTGCCCCCCCTCCATTTATGTCTTCATGGCATGTGTGGGGACAAATTTGCCTCTTTAGATTAATTTTGCTTTATACTTTGTGTGTGTGCTTGCTTGCTTACTTTTGTGTATCTGTCCATCTGCTTGCCCCTGGTGTACCATTATTTTGTAATTTTTAAAATCATACATTAACCACAATTTATTAATCTCTTTTATACTATATACTTTCTTTTATACTATATACTATATACATGTATACACACACACACACACATATATATATATGTGTGTGTGTGTGTGTGCACGTGCATGTCCAATACTTCTCTTCCTCAGCATTTGAGGTTCTGACTTGGAAGTAACACAGCATCACATCCCAGTTGACCATAATCTTCATATTTCTGTTGCTGTCATCATTGTGGCCCCTTACCCTTGCATATCGTATCCTGTCACTTCTAGTTGAGTGCTGGAATTTCCTGTAGTCTTTATTTATTCCTCTGTACCACTTCTGAGAGATGTCTGCATTACAGCTTGCTTGGAGCCCATATACAAGGTGTGGCTGTCAAGTTCCCAGAAATATTTGATCACATGGCTTGTTTTGTTACATTAGATTTCCTGGTAATTATTTACAATAGACTTATCACCTCCATTTGTTTTCATATTGAAGTGTAACACACTTTATATGCTGAACAGTAAAAGGCAGGCTCAAAGAAATGTTGCGAAGTTACTGCACCGAACAAAATGTAACCTAACCTAACCTGCATTGCTAATGATATATATTAACAAGAATATATGTGAATTATATCATATTGCGACCGCCTCTGTGGTCTAGTGGTCAGAGTTTCTGGCTACAGATACAGAGGTCCCGGGTTCGATTCCCGGCGCTACCAGATTTTCTGAGTAGTAGTG
>Ga0209628_10002520_pt1 | contig 12481 bp, 4 predicted proteins | sample TergutCu122P4_FD_187285 | JGI IMG/M metagenome (GOLD analysis project Ga0209628, IMG submission 187285) | Cubitermes ugandensis P4 segment gut microbial communities from Kakamega Forest, Kenya - Cu122 P4 (SPAdes) (version 2) | ecosystem: Host-associated > Arthropoda: Insects > Digestive system >...
TTCCTTATGTTAAACTATACCGATATAACCCAAAACACCTATGTCCAAAGTTGAATGGTTACGGAGATAATGGCCAGAGAAAAGTGTGGACATCTTGCATTTCCGCGTACTGTACGTCTACAGCTGTGTAGTGCATTGACCTTGACAGAGCAATGCAGTACGCATCTCTGTTACGGCACAAGCTCCACCCAATGCGATAAGATAGTATTTCATTACTGCCGATATTCATGCGCTATGTAGAGTGCTTGGTAACCCTAAGGACAACTATGACATGAGTGCAAGGGTTTTTGTAGTTCAATTTAATGGCTTTATGTCACTCACAAGTTACTTTGATGTCAAGTACAGATATTAACATTACAGAAACCACATATTCCTGTCAGTTTCAATATGAATTTGGCAATCAGTAAGTGTGTAACAGCTGTCAAAGTTTCAAACTTCTCTTGCCATTATCTCCGTAACCGTCCAACTTTGAATATAGGTGTTTTGGGTTATATCGGTATAGTTTAACATAAGGAACACCCTCCCGAAGTATTTCACATTCCTCCTGGGACACCCTGTATGTTCTGTAGGACAGTGTTTTAATAAACAGTCTGCTATCGTCATTTTACATGCAGTATTGCAACCAGGCCACAGGCTAGAAAATTCTGGGTTCAAATCTGGGAGCGGCCAGAGATTTCTCCAGAAAGTCCAGACCGGCTTTTGCATTGGGAGGGGGGGGGACAACTCTACATAAACTTAACAAGCTGAAATAACTTTGCCAAAATAGGTTGAAACATTTTTGGCTGCACATGCTTACAGCCAAATACAAACTGTATTATTAAAGATAATACTGATAAGATTATGATATTAGATATGACCTCTGAATTAAACTTTGAGAACAGGAACAAAATGGTGCCAATGAAGAAGCCTGTGCTGTTATTAAATTCTTTTTTTTTTTTACCAACAGCAGAGAACTTAAAACACTGATCACCCAAACATAAGTGAAGCTAAAAAATTATTATAGGGAACATAATTATATAATGTTACAAAGATAAAAATAATTTCTGTAGTGGAAGCAGAGATAATAAGTAAAATAAGATACCATAAACTAAAAAACTCAACTGGATATGATGAAATTCCTAATAGGATTTTAAGACATTGTGCATTTTAAATACGAAAACTTCTCACAGTTACATACATAATTCTTCATTATCATCTGGTATTTATCCTGAGAAACTCGTGCATTCATTAGTTAAGCCCATACATAAAAAAGTGCGATAAAATTAAAATGACAAATTACAAGACTATTTCACTAGTGTTAGCTGTTTCAAAATTATTTAAACTGTGATGTTTAATAAATGAAATCAGCATTTACAAGCTAATAATGTGCTGGCACCAGAGCAGTTTGGATTTAGAACAGGTATAGGCCTACTATTGGAAAAGCAATTTTCACACTCACTGACAATATTCTTACTGTGTTAAATCAATAACAGCAAGTAGACGTTATCTTCTACGATTTGGCCAAAGCATTTGATTGTGTTAATCATGAAATCTTCTATGTAAACCGTTTTATGATGGCATATGTGGAGTAAATATTCAGTGGTTGGAATCCTATCTTGAAAATAGGAAGAAGAATGCTGAAATAATACTTCAAAATCAGCAACGGTAGTCTTCTTCCAACCGTGGAACAACAGGACATGGAATTACCCAGGGATCAATTTTGGGACCCTTGTAGTTAATATATTAACAACCTTCTTCTTTGGATAAACATCCATTCTTAACCTGTGTTGTTTGCTGATGATACAAGTGTATTAATCACTGCCAAGAACTTAAATGGTTTCCACATTAAATCTATATCCACACTGAATCATGTATGTTAATGGTTTGCAGTGAATGGATTATCCCTGACTACAGAAGAGAGAAACACTGAAAAAGAAATAATGTAGACCATTTCCAAGATGACTAATTTAAAATTCGCTATTAAAACTAAGAAATTAAAGAAGTGACAAACATAAACTTTCATGGTTTGGAACTTGACAAACATATGATTGGAGGAGCACTTATGTGAAAAATATAATACCAAGAATGAGTACTGCCTGTAACGTGAACAGATGTATGTATAATTCTAACAACATAACCTAAAATGATCTGCTTTTCCTACTTCATAAAGAAATATGCAATTATATTCTGGGGCAACTCTACAGATAGCAAACAAGTCTTTCAGTTACAAAAGAAAGTTGTGAGAATTATGAGGAGGACTACATCCAGAATTTCACATACACCTTTTTTCAAAGCACTGTAAATATTGACTCTACCTTCTCTGTATATACTATATTTGATGACATTTTTTATACATAATTTAACCTCACAGTGCACAGTATCAATACAAGAAAGAAAGTGTAATTACACAGACCAACAGCACATTTTTCATCATATCAGATGGGTGTGGACTATGCATACATAAAGATTTTTCATACTTTACCAGCATCCACTGCAGAATCAGTGAAGGATAAGAAGCATTGTATATCAGCTCTTAAAAGGTTTTTAGTTGCTGAATCCCCTTATTCCAATGATGAGTATTTAAATTATCAACATGAAATAAACACCGATGATTGTTATATGAGAAAGGCATTACAAACATTGTATATTTTTAGTTGGATATTGTTTCCACTTGTTTTAATACAGGACTTTCTTGCATATAATGATGTCTTGGCATTATGCCTTGTTTCATATCCATATGCCATAGGGCTTATTGATGCATGAATGGATTGTAGATGTACGTATATATGTATGTAATCAAAATGGCACCAACAAAAATGCATGATAATACATTTCCGAAGTCCGATAATTCTGTCATACAACAGCTGGACGTGAAAAGTCAGTATCAAACACACAGCATAAACACAAGATGATGATTACAACACAACAAATTAAACACAGTTTCTATAATATAAGTAATAACTGATTAAAATTTAATAAACCATAGTTTTGTTGTTTAAACATTATATGACGTTGGTTCCGCACAGCAACTATACCTTATGCAATTCAGTGCAACAATAAATTTTAAAATGTGGCAATATCTACACAAATTATAATGACACTTAAACAGGTTACTGCGATGCATTCTAAACCAAAAACTTACACAGTACGCCAACTACTAACAGTATCGGTTTAAGAACCACCCGGATGTCTCAACGCACCTCCCTCACTACACTCCAACACCGCACCTGCTACATATGAACTAGTAATCTGTGCATATAAACGTTTATAGAGCAGTGCGGTGATTCCCCTCTCTTCTATCCCAATGACGTCATAAATACTTATCACTCAAGAACTATCAGGCGGTCCGCATCGAAATTTTTACGTATATCATTGTCATCATCATCCTTCACGAGTTAGACCTTGACAGACCTGTTTCGGCCTACAAAAATAACAGTTTGTGTACTGTTGCGTATTGTGTGTATACTTCTATACTCTCACGGTAACTGCATTCTCAATTCCGTGCTTGGATCAATTGTATCACCTGCCGTGCCGCCAGAAACCACATCAACCGGAAAGGGAGTGTGGGGAAAAGATGTGCACTGCTGATGTTGGTAACATTGTCAGGAGCAATTGAATCGATTTCCGAATTTTGCCTACCCTCACGTATAAGGCATGGTGCGGGAGATGAGGTTTTGTATCCGGTCATTGTTTTTGTGGTAAGTATCAAGTTCTATCTGAGGTAGCTTGGGTTGCGATGAACATGAAATTATGTATGTGATGTAGGGTTTTACAGTTCAATGGAGAATGCTTTTTTATCCCAGGTAGGCTAAGAAAATTAGAAAGTTTGTTGCTGTAAATATAATGGCAGACATTGAAATTGTAACGTGCTTGTATTCTTGGCTTGTAACATCATGTGCTGGTCTTTTTTTTTTTTACGGTTTACATAGATTCAGAATGTAAAACCGCTGTTACATTTCTGCGTTGAGTAGTAAGGCAGACACATGCGAAGAGTAACATCAGTTTATTTAAGGTTAGGTGCAAGGGTAGACGTTTCTTTTTTATCGTCCCAGCAGAGAGTAAGAATATTAGTCGTTATATACATGCTTATCATGAGATTAAAATTGTCGGTTTTTGACAAAGATAATAATGGTGTAATTTTCTACTCCCTATCCATCCTGTCCAAAAAATTGTAACGGTATTTAAGGTTTCTATGTATTTGACGTTAATGCATTTTGTGGAGATTAACATTTGAGTCTCTGGGAGGGTTATAAAACAGCTCCTTTTGAGAAGTGTGTATGGAGACACTAACCTTTATTGTCTGGTGTGGTCACCTTTGTTGCATCTGTAGCCACCTTCTGGGTTTTTGCATCCATCCCAGCATCTCTGGCATGCCCGAAATTGTCAAAAATAATTTTTCAGAGGTAGTTTTATTACTGTCTATGCGGTAATGAACCTTCGGGTTCCATGAAATGCGGGGAATTTCTTGACTGGCTGAAAACCGCTTAGCTTCTCGAGAAGGACTCTGGTCCATGGAGTAAGTAGGTAAGTTTTATTACCGTCATTCTGTTGTTAAAAAAGTATTTAATTGGTTTAGAAGAATTTTAGTTCTGAGAGTGTGAATATTCATTGCAGATTTATTTTTGGCCACATATTCCTTTCCAAAAAGTGCTGTATAATAAGATGCATTGGCATCATGTAAGATTTACATCTGCATCAAAACATTAGGTAAATTATGATGGATGTCTTCCAGTCAGTTTTTATTACACTTTAAATTAAGAAGCCTGGCTTCAACATACTCATTTCAGTGCCTTTAGAAATGCTTTCATTGTCTGTGCTGTTGGAATACTGTAGAGTCGTGGTAACATCATGAAACTGTACTCCATGGAGCAGAATCCTTCTTTAGAAGCTAGCTGGTTCTCAGTTAGTCAAGAAATTTCCTCCATTTTATGGAACCCAAAGGTTCATTACTGTATTAACAAGTGCCCACCACCCGTCCCTAACCTGAGCCAGACTGATGCAGTCCATGCCCCCACGTCCCACTTCCTGAGGGTCCATCTTAATATTATCCTCCCATCTGCACCTGTGTCTTCCAAGTGGTCTCTGTCCCTCAAGTTTCCCCACCAAAACCCTGTGTACACCTCTCCCCTTCCCTGTATGTGCCACATGCCCCATCTCATTCTTCCTGATTTCATCACCCGAACAATATTTGGTGAGGAATATCATTAAACTATTAATTTAGATATTCTGATAAAACGGTGAAACTCAAACACTCCAGTATACAGTAAAGTGTTGTATATTCTATGTATTTCTTATCATTTATTCAGCTTTCCATAGATCAATAGAAGACATCACCTTTGGCTATAGAACATGTCATTCAAAGGAGGTCATAATAAGAAAGTAGTAACAGCTTCATGCATTATGTAGCAAGTTAAGAGCCAACATCTTGTACACAATACTATCATGTGATCAGATCCCTGAAACCATACATGGTTATTACATTAAATTTATAAAATTCTAAAATAAAATATAAGAATAAATAATAGGATAATAACCAGTTATACAAAATTGAGGAAAATATTAATAATACAGACTTAAAATTGAACCTTAGTTCATTCAATTGGATATTAATCGCCTTTAAAGTCAAAGTATTCTTCTGTAGAATAAAAAGATTTGCTATAAAGAAACCTTTTTTAAAATTGTTCGAAAGAGTTTTGTATCAGCAGATAAACTCCTTATATGAGACTGAAGATAACTGAAGAGTTTAATTCCTGAGTAATATACTCGTTTTTGGAATTTAGTAAGATTAGAACTTGAAATATGGAATTTAAGATTAGATCTAGTGTTTATGTAGTGAATTTCTTGATTAGTTATAAATAAATGTATATTGTCTATGTACATTAGCAAGGATAATATATAGCATGAATAGAAGGGTAGTATTTTCATTGTTTTATATATATATGTATATATATATACTCCTACATGAATCCCTGTCTCTTAAATTAGTAGTAATTCTGATTATCTTCCTTTGAATTTTAAATATTAGAATGCTGTATGGTGAGTTGCCCCAGAATATTACTGTAGGTCATGATAGAATGTATGTAAGAGAATTATAACATTTTAAAAGCATCTTTTGACAATACAGATTTAAAAGTTCTGATTACAATGCTGAATTTAGTTTAGCTGTATATAATCTGTGTGGTTCCCCCCCCCCCCAAAAAAAAAATGTGTCATCTATAATTAAACCTGAGAATTTTGTGCCAGAAGGTTGTATAATATACATAAAAATGTAAGGTGCAGTACTAGTTGTTAGTACTGTTACAGCTGTTTGTGACGTGTCTCTTGTTATCAGACTTCATGTTATTCAACATGTGCATTTTGCAGATTATGTTACACATTTATTGTTCAACGATTCAATGTTTTGTCAATGCCACATCATTGTACATTTTGATAACTATGTGTACATCACCCAGAACTATTCCCTTGCTATCCCTGACATGATATTCATAATTTTTGCCACAGGAAAGGTTTCCTTATACATCTGATTATATCTGTTCATGTTTGCACTTCCAGGCTGTAGGTGTGATATTCTTGCAACCTGTGCTAGTGATGTGCTTGGTTGTATTTTTTAAGTGTCTTGTATTTGCTCTTAGATCTGTCCACCAGTGATTGTTGTGATAATTTAGTGTATATTATGCATTTAATTAACTCTTGTTTCACCCATGTGTAGTATCTCAATACTTCTGCTTGTATAATAACTGGCTTATTTTTATGTAGCTATTATATGTTGTATTATGACTTGTTCCATATCCAGAGGTTCTGTTACCTACCATGGATCTCTGGAATGTGAAATAAATTCAATTAAATTTACCGTGCAAGCCAGAGACCTTGTTTAATCTTGCTAATCTTATCACGTATGTTCTCTGATAACAGTCTTATTTTAATAGAAGGTCAAATAAGACACTTAAGCTTTTAATGTTTTTTGTTTATGGTTTTGCAACCAAAAATGCTGTATAGTCTGAGCTACTAATGGCATCATAAAATAAGTCATAAGTAAATAAAGAATGGTTGGGCTATGTTTATTTCATGCAATGTAAAATTTACATTTCATAGTACAACAGAATTCTGATGCATGCTGTGATGTATTATCATCACCACAGACTGTTTTATTATGCACTGTTCAGTATGATTAATGCTTCAGTCTGTGCTTTTATCTTTCAAATGGTTTGGTTCTACAAATTTTTTTAAAGCGCATATTTTTTGTTTGTGTTTCCATATGTGATATATTCCCACTTCATTATACCTTACATGAACAACCATTGAAGTGATACTCTGTGAAGAGTATCAGTTATTTAATTCATTGCTATATACCACTTCTCCATCTCGTTATGTCGCCTCCCTCATGTCCTTTATCTGGCAGTGTAGAGCAACCTTTTATTGCGCAAGGGTTATCAGAAACTCTCCAACCTCAACATGGGACAAAAACCTGAATGTTGGCAGTAAAAGTTCTATTTTTCCAACAGAACAGTATTTTGTGTGATAAAGGGGCATTAATTGCTACTAATCAAGTACTAATGTTAAGGAAATGAGGATTTAGCATGGAAAGTAATTATAATGTAATTTGGGATTTATGTTATTTTTGAAGATTGAAAAAAAAGTCAGTGAGAAGCATGCCACTGTTTCTTTTTTACCAATAATTGTTTTAAGAACTATGCAGACCCCCTCTTCATGAAATTATCACTGAAATACACATGTAGTAATTACTATAAGAACATACTTAAAGTTAGGGGGATGCTGGAATTATCCACTTTGTATTTTTCTCAGTCCTTCCACTGTAAAATGTTGCAAGCTTCCAGCATACAGTGTTCCCATGCAGTATGCATGAAGCTACTTACAACTTAAATATTATTTACTGAATTTAACTTTCCTCAAAAAGTTGTATATTTTTATGGGGGTACATAAGCTAAGTGTGTTCAAAAACACAGGTTGCCACTCACAGTTGCCATAGCTATTAGTACCAAATGTGGTTTGCAGCCATACATCATACAGTATGTGAATGTTTAGAATTGGGTATCAGCAGATCAAGGTTTTTTGCCTGTTTGGTGAATGTGATGAGTCCCTCTCACTTTTGAGGCTAGAGAGTACTGTATGACCATTACACCAGCATTCATGCATGTTAAGAAAAGCTACTTTCATTTTGAATGCCTAAGCTGCCATGTGTGTGGGATTACCATCTTGTATTGATCACAGCACAGGAAAATGGCTGTAGTGGCAGCTCAGGAATTTTATATGTGTTTAGGTTGGGTTTAGTAACTGCAACTAACACTCAAATTCTGCTGCCAGTGTATGTGGTCATTGTAGTAATTGAAAACTGTTCCAAAATTGTAGTGTGTCTAGATGTTGAGGAGCTTCTTCTCCACCACCACTAAATTGAATACAAGCTGAAGGAAAATTGGTAACTAAATGTACCATAAAGAATGTTGTTGAAAGTAAAAAAATGTGCTATAACAAATGAAGTGCTTTATGTATCAGTATATAAAAAAAGTGTGGCATGTAATTAACTGTACACTTTACATTCCTTTAAGAATGTTGTGATATGCATAAAAACCTGCAATATTTGGTAACACAGGTGTGAAGCTTTTTTGAAGTTCCAGTTATGTATGTAACAGTCCAGCATCACAAGATTTATAGGAGCATATGTGTAATGTGTTCTGCCTGAAACTGGATGTTCATGTTCTGTCTTATTACACTTTGTACCATCACAGTAGTAGCTGACCTAGTCTAAAAGCCTGTTGCATGTTCACATTAATTTGTAGTCAGGTGTTGCTTCTTAGAAAACATCAGCTATTTCTGTGTTGAATGATGTATTAATTTGTACTGTGTAATTATTGCAGATTGGCAGTGCAAGGAAACACAAGAGAATAGTTATAAATGGCAATATTTTGCCATTAAGTTACATGAAGAGCATGGCAACTCCTTATATTGTACAGAAAGTGTCCTTAAATAGTTCTAACTCCGGATATCACCATCCAGAATCACAGGGTGAATTCAAATGTAGTGGGACTACACACAACAACCCAAATTATTACAGGTGTCATTTTGCATGTGCCAATTGGTGTCCAATTTGTGAAGTGCACAGAGGTCCACGATGTGGACGGAGACGTAGCAGAAGTGAAGGTTTGGAAGCAGATCCTCTTCGAGAGCGTAATAGACTGTGTGACTCGAGGCACGATATTGAACATTGGAGAAAGAAAGTGGTGAAGGAATATGACTTGTGTAGTTATCAACAGAACTCTGATGATGTTGTTCAACAGACAGGTAACCATCAGTCCCAGTTGCCCAGAGAACCTTTTTGTGAGGCATCATTACCTCAACCCATGGATATAGATGGAACTGTAGAACATCACAGAACTGTAGTTCCTGTGAAGAAGTATAAAGACCATTTTTTGATAAGCCATTCTCGATACCATTGTAGGAATTTTGACAACAGTTTCAAAGTAACCCAGAACTTGTTTCTGCCTGAAGTAGGTGAGAACCCGAAACATTTAGTTAATTCATATGATACACATGGTGATGTGTGCCCAGACAGGGGGCACAGTATAAGTGGTTCATTAGCAAGGAAATCTACCAAAGTGTCTTTTGATGTGGCTAAAAGATATTGTGTGCTGTGTAACCAAGCATGGCCTGAAAGAGCTAATGATGGTGAACATTTTTGTCAAAAACCTAAAGCACATAATGTTGATAATCACTTGCATTTATTGCGTGACTATACCATAAGACAGGATACTCATTTTTGTGGTACGCTGGGTGAAAATCACCACTGCGATCAGTCATGTCAACGGAATGAAGAAGTTGGTAAAATTTCGTCAAGACAGCCATTTGTAGCAAATACTGCCTCAACACAGGACCACTATCTTTGTGAGGTAGAAGTCCTTCGTAGCAAATTACGAGAACTGCGAGATGGTGTAGATGGGAAACGGCTACGTCAGCGCAGTGAGTCAGAACCGGGAACGGGTTTTGGTGGTGGTAGCCAAGATAGTTCATGGGAACCCAAACGTGCTAGAGATGATTCTCCAGGCCTTACTGAGAACTTGGATTGCTGTTCCATTGAAGATACTAAGAACTGGTCCTACGTAAAGCACCAGTCACATGTCTCAGTCTCCCATAGCAGCCACTTGCAAGCGGTCCATTTGCTCAGGCCATCTGCTCATAGAGGACAGAACACCAAGGTGAATTCTTAACAACTCTGACTCAATTGCTAGAACATAGTAAATTGCTGAGTGGCTGATATTCATGCACTACTGTTGTTCCTTTGCCGTTATTACATTCTACAAACTTACTGAGTTAAAGGTCTGCATGCTAGTTAATTACATTTCATATGGTTTAGTTTATGGGGTGCGCAGTGGCACAGTGGTTAAGACACTGCGCTACAAACCGGCAGGTCGCAAGTTCAATTCCCGTTGGTGTCATTGGAATTTTTCAGTGACATAATGCTTCCAGTCACACTATGGCCCTGGGGTCGACTCAGCCTCTGATAGAAATGAGTACCAGGTGTATTTCCTGGGGGTAAAGGCAGCCGGTGCATAAGGCTGACAACCTTACCACCATCCTGTGCTTTTATCATGAAATCTAGGAACCTTAACTTCCTGGAACCCTCTGGGCCACTCCAGGCCTGTAACGGGACTGCTTTACTTTTTGCCTTTATAGTTTAGTTGATTAAAATAATGTAACTATTAGATGTTTATATTATTTCCACATTTTTCAAGTTTAATTGTTTAAAGTGGATGGAATCTTGAATGAAGAGCCATGTTTGCTTGCCACCATTCACAGAGTGGTAGAGAAGTTATCTGATATGTGACACTACACTGGATCTCAATGCTGCTTATGCACAGCCTTATGACTAATGTAAATTTGAATGTGATATTGCCATTTTAGTTTTAAAAAAAAACCCCCCAAAAGTAAAGCTGTCACAATTCATAATTGAGCACGATACCACAAAACTGTATGGGGAGTTGAGGTTAGATGTTTATGCTTCTTATGTCTCAGACACATGAGTTTGAAGAACTTATGGTGTGAATATAATTTTTGGGCATCTCTTGTAATGCCCAAGCTTGGGAGCGGTGACAAGCAAATTATCTGCAGTTACCATCTGATAATGCAGAACATTCAGTACGTCAGTACCTGTTCTGTGTGAGTTTGATTGATGGAGTTTGGGTATATAAGTTTCTTGTGGTTATGTGGGAAAGGTAGTTGAAGAAACACGTTTTTATTCTTTTCTGCTTTTGTTTGTGATGTGCTGTTCAAAGAGTAAAATCTTTCTCACATTTTTCAGCATGTTTTTAAATATTAAAAATTTATTTTCTGGAAACACATTGTTGAAAACAAATATTTTTGTTCTTTGCCACTTGTTTCCAAGTTGGCCGTTACGACATATAAGATGTACGGGGAACTGTGAAGAGAATTTCCCCATTGCTCAGATCGGGTTACCTTTTTTATGATATTTTTATTTAAAATCAGAGAGTGCTGTGACATGGACTGGTTCAGCCACTGAATGTCAGACAGCAGTATTGTACAGAGACATTCAGGGCTTAGCAGACCTAGTTTTCTTCGCATCCATAACAAATGAAGAATCAAGACAGTTGAATGGAAAAGTCTTTGAATTTATTTGTAGTTTTATATATCTATTTTTTTATTTCTTCAAAGATATAAAATATTATAGTTGAGCTCCGTGTGTGTGTGTGTGTGTGTGTGTGTGTGTGTGTAAATGAAATAAGTATTTTATGGGTTTTGTATGTAATGTGAGGGTATGGAGGTAACCTGTAGCAAATCAGTTACAGTGGCCAGGGTAGTTCGAGTTTCTCCTGTGAAAAAATGCCTGGCAAGCGTAACTTTTTTGTGAGTGGCGAATGGATCATCATTTGTTCATCTGTGACTTATTATGTGGATTTGGCCTACAATTTTTGAAGCCTGAGGTATGTGTATTTAACTTCATGCCGAAAACAAACATGAGCTTCACATCATTCTGCGTGCTGTGTATGTAAGTTTGTCTCATGTCATAGCTGTTGAAGGTTATAAAAGTGATTTTCGTTAAACTTGATGTGATGCATTGTTAACTAAACTGATAGTCACAAGATTGGTTGGTTTTAGAAATGTCTTGCTTGTCTGAGGAAGAAGTTTAGATTCAAGATACATCTTTTGTCTTTTCTCCTACAGATGCTTCATCTCCCAGTATCTTCAAAGACTGTAGGTGGAAAACATGCTTCAGATCTGCATGATGATGAGACAAGTCTGTCATCTGATTCAGACTTTGCAGATAGGTAAGTATAACACCATTAACATGTAACGACAATATCAGATTTCAGGGTAACCCAGCAGTGGTTATCAGTAGTTCTGATAATATATATTTGATTATGTCCTATTTTGTACTGGGGGCCTGGGATAGCGTAGTGGTTAAGGCGCTGCGCTACTAGTCGGATGGTCCCGGGATCGATTCCCGGTGGTGTCACTGGATTTTTCAGTGACA
>Ga0209628_10002521_pt1 | contig 12479 bp, 15 predicted proteins | sample TergutCu122P4_FD_187285 | JGI IMG/M metagenome (GOLD analysis project Ga0209628, IMG submission 187285) | Cubitermes ugandensis P4 segment gut microbial communities from Kakamega Forest, Kenya - Cu122 P4 (SPAdes) (version 2) | ecosystem: Host-associated > Arthropoda: Insects > Digestive system...
GTTGGCCAGTTCCACGGCCTGGCGCTGCTCGGCCTGTTTGATTCTGGTTTCGCGGTCGGACTCGATCTGTTTTTTCTGGATGGTGAGGTTCTTGTCGATCTCGGCGCTGCTGACGGTGCGGTCGGCTTCGATGCGCTTTTCCTTGACTTGACGATCAGCGTTGATGCGCACTTCTTCGGCCTCGCGCTGGCGTTCGGCCTGGGTCTTGGCAATCTCGGCGGCCTGCACAGCGGTCGCGTTGGCGATTTGCTGCTGCTGCGTGAGGGTGGCGAATTCCTGCTGCTGGGCAATTTCGAGTTTCTGGCGTTCGGCTTCGAGGTTCTTGGTGCGCACCTGCACTTCGGTATCTTGCTCCACGTCGTTACGCTGCTTGCGGCGCGCCTCGGTTTCCTGCGTCAGGCGCGCCAGACCCTCGGCGTCGAAGGCGTTGCTGGGGTTGAAGAAGTCCTTGGCGGTTTGGTCCAGACTGGTGAGCGAGACGGATTCAAGTTCGAGGCCGTTCTTTTCCAGGTCCTCGGCGACGGCGTTTTGCACCGCCTGCACGAAATCGCGCCGCTTGTCCTGCAATTCCTTCATGCTCATGGTGGCGGCGGTGGCGCGCAGGGCGTCGACGAATTTGTCTTCGACCAGGCCCTTGAGCTGGTTCGGGTCCATCGTTTTCAGGCCCAGGGTCTGCGCGGCCGTGCTGACCGATTCGGTGGTCTGCTTCACGCGCACGAAGAAAGTGGCTGCCACATCGACGCGCATGCGGTCGAGCGCGATCAGGCTTTGCCCTTCCTTGCGCACGACTTCGAGCTTGAGCGTGTTCATGTTGACCGGAATCGTCTCGTGGAACACCGGCAGCACAAGCGCGCCGCCATCCATGATGACTTTCTGCCCGCCCAAGCCGGTGCGCACGAAGGCGGTTTCCTTGGTGGCGCGGCGATACAGCCGCGCGAATACGAGGCCGATGAACAAAAGCGCCACCAGCACGACGCCAGCGGGCACAGCGATAATGAAGAGATTGTCGAGCATCAGAATTCCCCTGTTGGTTGTTATGGGTGTAAAGGACAGTCAGAGTTGTTCGGGGTGCGGATTGAGAATACAGAAAAAGCTGGCGCCGCTTTTTCTCACCAGCAATATGTTGGCGCCTTCCTCAAGCACCTGATCGGGCAGGTCAGGCTCGACCATCACGTAGTGCGTGTGACCATTCAGATCGCGCACCTTCGCTTCAGCCGCCAAGCCCGCGCGCGCGGTGCCGCGCGCCACGACGCCGGCGCGCCCGATCAGACTTTGTTCGCTGACGGCGCTGCTCTCGTCGCGCGGAATCACGCGCGCAATCAGTCCGCCCAGGGCGTTGGTGACGGAAAGTCCGGCAAATGCGGCGGGCAGGGCGGCCATCCAGGTAGGCAGAAGGCTGCCCATCAAGGACAGCGCCACGCCCTGAATCAAATAACCCGCGAGCGCGAAGCCCGCCAGAAACAGCGCCAGCAGTACCAGAATCGGCACTTTGCCCAAATGCAGCCAGCCCAAAGGCCCGTCAACGCCGTCGGGCGTTTCGGGCACCAGGCTGTCGAGCAGATGCGAGGGGCTGTGCGAGAGCAGCAGTCCCATGCCTTCGAGTACGCTCAACGCAACCATCAAGGCCAGCGCGACGCCGAAGGGCCAAGTCTGCGCGGCGGTGAAGAAGTGCTCGCTCACGGACGGTTTGCTTTCAGCGCCGCCAGACGCTCGTTGATTTTGTTGTCGCGCATCAGTTCGCCCAACTCGCGCAGCTTTGTGGTTTGTTCCATGCTGGCGTGGCGGCCCGTGGCGTCCAGCCCTGTGTGACGCTGGTGCGTGCGGTCAAACGCGGCTTGCGCGGCTTGCAGACGCTGCGCGACCGGACTGGCGGGGGAGGCGGCGTCCAGCCCCGGCGCTTGCGCCTTTTGGCGTGAGGCTTCAAAGTCGCGGATGGCGGCATCCATTTCGCGCCGTTTGGCGATCAGCGCATCGACGTAGCCGGTCAATTCCTTTTCTTTTTGCACCCGCTCGGTCAGGCTGGCTTCGAGCACGGGCAATTGCGCTTCGATGTCGATCTGGCGCGCAATCGCGGCGCGCGCCAGATCGTCTTTGCCCGCAGCCAGGGCGGCGTCGATTGCCGTGTGCAGTTCTTCATGCTCGCGGTTCAGATTCAGGTGCTGCTGCTGCGCCAGATGCCGGTTGGCGGTCACTTTGCCCAGTTCGGCGCGCACCTCGTCAGCAAGTTGATCCACCTCGCGCGCGGCTTGCTCCAATAGCGCCGCGGGCGCTACGTTTTCCATGCGATCCATCAGGGCGTGCGCGCCGCCTGCGATCAGACGCGCGACACGGGTACGCAAACTATCGGTCATGGCTGTCCTCCTTGAGGGGTTGAGGATGAGAAAACACGTTGCGCCAACTCCACGAGCCGGCGTGCATTATGCCGCACGACCAGCGGATCGTGGGCGGCGGCTTCGGTGGTCAGCATTTGCCGCAACAGCGTTTCGGCCAGTTGCAGCGCGCGCCGCACGAGTTGGGCTTCCAGCGCGCGGGCATCGTCGGGCGTGTCCAGCCGCGCCGATTGCAACGCCGCGCCAAAGGCGGGAACATGCTCCAGCATTGCCGCCAGCACTTCGGAATGCGCGCCGCTATCACGCTCAATCGCCGCCAGCCGGTCGCGCGCGGCGCGCGCCAGATCGCGGTGCATCGCCAGCGCATCCACGTAGTCGGCGCCGCCGTCGTGCAGACGCTTGAGCGTGGCAATGGCTTCGCGCATCTTGTCGCTGAAAGTCGTCGCGCCCTCCAGCGGCAGGCCCGACAGCCATTGATAAAGATCCTCGGGCAGGCGGCCCGAGACGGGAATCATGGTTGCGTTCGTTTTCATATGAATTCAACTGTATTCAATTGAATATGAAAAGTCAAGCCCTGTTTTGCGTGGCTTTCAAAAGTCTGGCGCGGCAGGACGGCAGGCAAAGCTTTGCCGCAGAATTTTTTCAAAAATCCCGCGTTGCCTCGATGGCTTCGTTCACCAGCGCCGGGCCGCGGTAGATGAGACCGGTGTAGAGCTGCACCAGTTGCGCGCCCGCTTCGAGTTTGGCGCGCGCGTCCTTGCCGTTCATGACGCCGCCGACGCCGATCAGCGGCACTTCGCCGCCGAGCCGCTGCGCCAGTGTGCCGAGGACATCGGTGGCTTTGTCGAACAGCGGCGCGCCGGAGAGTCCGCCGGCCTCGTTGGCGTGGGGGAGGTGTTCGACGCCTTCGCGCGCGAGCGTGGTGTTGGTGACGATGGCGGCGTCGATGCGGTGGCGGCGCAGGGCGTCGGCGATGGTCTGGATCTGCGCTTCGTCGAGATCGGGGGCGATTTTGAGCGCCAGCGGAACGCGGCGGCCATGCTGCTCGGCGAGGGCGTCGCGCGCGCGCGCGAGGGCGCCGAGCAGGCGATCGAGTTCGGATTCGCTTTGCAACTGGCGCAGGTTGCGGGTGTTGGGCGAGGAGACGTTCACCGCGACGTAGCTGGCGTGGGCGTACACCTTGCGCAGGCAGGCGAGGTAGTCGTCGTCGGCGCGTTCGATCGGGGTGTCGGCGTTCTTGCCGATGTTGATGCCGAGGATGCCGCGATAATTGGCGCGCTCGACGTTGGCGACGAGGGCGTCGACGCCGTGGTTGTTGAAACCCATGCGGTTGATGATGGCGCGGCGCTGCTTGAGGCGGAACAGGCGCGGTCGCGGGTTGCCGGGTTGCGGCCGTGGCGTGACGGTGCCGATTTCGATGTGACCGAAGCCGAGCGCGGCGAGTCCCGCGATACATTCGCCGTTTTTGTCGAGACCGGCGGCCAGACCGATGCGGTTGGGGAATTCAAGCCCCATGACGCGCGCGGGATGGCTCGCTGGCGCGGCGCAGGCAATGGGCAGGCGCAACGCGCGCGCGGCGCGCAGACCGGCGAGGGTGACATGGTGAGCGGTTTCGGCGTCGAGGGCGAAGAGGAGGGGGCGGGCGAGTTCGTAGAGCATGCAGGATTTTACCGCGCCAGATCTTCTTCCGTCAGTTCGCGCCAGCGGCCGTCGATATAGCCCTCGATGGGGCGGAAATTTGCTTTGTAAGCCATTTTGCGGCTGGCGCCGATCCAGTAGCCGAGGTAGAGGTAGGGCAGGCCGAGCGCGCGGCACTCCGCGGCCTGCCAGAGAATGCACCAGGTGCCAAGGCTGGCATGGGCCAGCGCCGGGTCGAAAAAGGTGTAGACGGAAGACAAGCCATCGGAGAGGGCGTCGATGATGCAGACCATGCGCAGCGCGCCGTTTTCGCGGAATTCGATCAGGCGGCTGTCGACATAGCTTTGCAGCAGAAAGCGGGTGTATTGCTCGCGGCTGTCCTGATCCATGCCGCCGCCGGTGTGACGCGCAATCTGGTAACGCTGGTAAAGGGCGAAGTGTTCTTCGCGGAAGACGAGCGGCAATTCGCGCGCTTCAAGTCCGGCGTGACGGGCGCTGGCGCGGCGCTGGGCGCGGCTGGGCGTCAGGCGGTCGACCGGCAGGCGCACCGGCACGCAGGCCCGGCAAGCGTCGCAGCAGGGCCGGTAGGCAAAAACACCGCTGCGGCGAAAGCCCGCCCGCACCAGTTCGCCATAGACGCGGGCGTCGACGAGATGGCAGGGGATGGCGATCAGCGAGCGGGCAGGGCGATCCGGCAGATAGGAACAGGCGTAGGGCGTCGTGGCGTGAAACCGGAGCGGGGAGAGCGGCGGTTCGTTGAGCAGGCTCATGCGTTTTCCAGCGCAAACAGATTTGCGGCGTCATCCGGCGGCCAGCGGCCGGGGTCGTTTTTTCCTTCCAGCGTCCACGCTGCCAGTCCTTGCACCAGTTCGCTGCGGCGGATTTCCCGCGCGCCGAGCGAGGCGAGGTGCGCTGTCTTCATCTGGCAGTCGATCACGGCAAACCCGCGCCGCTCAAGATAGCGCGCCAGATGCGCCAGCGCGATTTTCGAGGCGTCGGTGCGGCGGGCAAACATGGATTCGCCGTAGAAAGCGCGGCCAATCGCCATGCCGTACAGCCCGCCGGCGAGTTCTCCGTCTATCCAGGTTTCGACCGCATGGGCATGGCCGAGTTCATGCAGATGAATATACGCCTGCCGCATCTGCGGCGTGATCCAGGTGCCGTCCTGGCCGGGCCGCGGCAGGCTGCACGCATGGATGACATCGGCGAACGCCGTGTCGAGGCGCACCGTATAAGCGCCGCGCCGCAACGCGCGGGCGAGCGAGCGCGAAATCTTCAACTCGCCAGGGAACAACACCATGCGCGGATCGGGACTCCACCAGAGAATCGGCTCGCCTTCGGAAAACCAGGGGAAAATGCCATGACGATAGGCATCCAGCACACGCGACGGCGACAGATCGCCGCCCGCGCAGAGCAAACCATTGGGGCGGCGCAGCGCGTCATCCACCGCGGGGAAGGGCGCCGCGCCCTCCAGCCAGGGAATCATGCGCGAAGATTAATTCAATGCGATTTGCGTATTGGCGGGCATTCGCCGCGCGCCGCTGAAGCGCTTGACCCAGTAGCGTCCGCGCATATCCTCGATGCGAACCTGGCCGCCCGTGGACGGCGCATGCACGAAACGATGCTCGCCCAGATAGATGCCGACATGCGAGAACCCGCGCCGCAGGGTATTGAAAAACACCAGATCGCCGGGCTGGAGTTCGCCGCTGCGCACGCTTTCCCCCACCCGGCTCATGTCACGCGCCGTGCGCGGCAGGCTCAAGCCGATGCTTTCGCGGAAAACATAACGCACCAGACCGCTGCAATCGAAGCCGGTTTCCGGGGATTCCCCGCCGTGGCGATAGTTGATGCCGATGTAGGACAGCGCGTGCATCGACAGTTCCTGGATATTGCGGGCGTAGCGATCGAGCGCGGAAGACGACTGCGCCGGGGCGGCAACATCCGCAGCGGCAAGCCCGCCAGCGCGAGCAACCCCCGCCGCCGTCAGAAGGCATGCGCCCAAAGCGACGCCCAGCGCGGCGTTCAAGATCAGGTTCCTGAAACTCATAGGGTCGGCAATATAAATGCCGAAGCGGGCTTTGTAAAGCAGAACTTTTGTTATTGTCGATTCAAGGCCGTGATGGCCCCTTTGTGGGAAGCTGTTCGTTCGCGTAGGACGGATAAGGTCGAAGAGCCATACGAAGCGCCGCCGATATTCAATAGATTGGAAGCGGGTCAAAGGCGAACCTCACACGGGCCGTCCGCCAGCGCCAGACTTTTACCTGTTATCGTTTTCGTTCGCCGCTGATCGCAGTCAAGCGCCAAGTGGGTTCCGGGTTTGTTTGCATAATCAAATTATTGGACTGTAATTGAGTGATAAAAAGTGATATGAAATTGACAATTTGCATATTATAAGTTGATAATATGTACATTAAAATATACGTGTTTGGGATGAAGCGTTTTTGGATGAAGCAGCCTGCGGGTTCGTCATCAATCTCTTGATGATGACCCCGTCCGACCAAGAACAATGAAGAGCGCATTCGACAGGTTCAGGATAGCGATGCTTGATTTCTCTGGCGTGACTTCGATCGGGCAGGCGTTCGCCGATGAGGTCTTTCGCCTCTTGCGTCTCACGCATCCCGACATCGCGCTGATCCCCGTGCATACTTCATTCGGGGTAAAGCGGATGATATCGCGCGCCGAGGCGCTCATGATTCACGCCCGATGAAGGCCGATCTGCATTCCCATTCCAGCGTTTCCGACGGGCTGTTGCCGCCGGCGGAGGTGGCGCATCGCGCGGCTGACCGTGGCCTTGCCCTGTGGGCGCTGACCGATCATGACGAAGTGGCCGGCATTGCCGAGGCGCGCGCGGTGGCAGAGGAACGCGGCGTGCATTTTCTGGCCGGCAGCGAGATTTCGGTGACCTGGCGCGACGATGATAATTTTCACATTGTCGGTCTCGGCATTGATCCGGCGCATGCGCCGCTGGTAGCGGGGCTGGAAGTGATTCGCGCTGGCCGTGATGGCCGCGCCCGGCGCATTGCCGCCGAGCTGGAAAAGGCCGGTATCCACAATGCTTACGAGGGCGCGGCGCGGTATGCCGCGCAATCTTCCATCATCAGCCGCGCCCACTTTGCCCGTTTCATCATCGAGCAGAAAATTGCGCCCGACATGAAAAGTGTTTTCGATCGCTATCTCGCCAAGGGCAAGCCCGGTTACGTGCCGCACCAGTGGGCTTCGCTCGATGACGCGCTGGGCTGGATCAACGGCGCGGGCGGCGTGGCGGTGTTGGCGCATCCCTTGCGCTATCGTGTCGCGCGCGAGGCGCTGCATGATTTTCTGGGCGAATTCAGGGAACGCGGCGGCGCGGGTATCGAAGTGGCCTGCGGGGGGCATGCTGCTGACGAAGTGCAGGAATGCGCGCGTCTGGCGCGGCGCTTCGGTTTCAAGGCGTCGATTGGCTCCGACTTTCACGGCATGGGCGAGCGCAGCCTCGATCTTGGCATGACGCCGGCATTGCCAGGCGATTTGACGCCGGTCTGGCGCGATCTCATTTGACATCATCATGGCCCAGTTTTTCTCCCTTCATCCCGAACAACCGCAACCGCGCTTGATCCGGCAAGCCGCCGAAATTCTGCGCGCCGGCGGCGTGGCGGCGTTTCCCACCGACGCGGCGTATTCCCTCGGCTGCCGGGTGGGGGATGCCGACGCGGTGGCGCGCATTCGCGCCATACGCGAAGTGGATGAGCGCCACCATTTCACCCTGATGTGCCGCGATCTGTCCGAGATTGCCACTTACGCGCGGGTGGATAACCGCCAGTTCCGTCTGATGAAGGCGATCACGCCGGGCAGTTACACGCTTATTCTGGAAGGCACGAAGGAGTTGCCGCGGCGCATTCTGCACCCGAAGCGCAAGACCATTGGGCTACGCATTCCCTCGCATCCCGTGCCGCTCGCGCTGCTGACGGAACTCGACGAGCCAATGCTCACGTCAACGCTGCTGCTGCCCGGCGATGCCCTGCCGCTGAACGATGCGGAAGCGATCCGCGACTGTCTGGAAAAACGCATCGACCTGATTATCGAAGCCGGCGCCTGCGGTCTGGAAATGACCACCATCGTCGACCTCACTGGCGCAGCGCCTGAACTGTTGCGCGCCGGACGCGGCGCGCTGGGGCCGCTCGGATTGGGGTAGGGCGGGGTAAATCTCGCCCTGCATTTCATTATTCGTTGCCGTCCGCCAGCGCCAGACTTTTGCGTTCATAAATTGCCAGAGGCTGTTTGACTGGCCCGCTCTGGTAAAATCCGCCCCTTGCCATGAATGATCTTATTCCGGCGCTGGCGGCTTACGCCATTCCGGTGCTCCTCGCTATTACCTTGCACGAAGCCGCTCACGGCTACGTGGCGCGGCATTTTGGTGATCCGACTGCCTGGCAGGCGGGGCGGATCAGCCTGAATCCGCTGCGTCACATTGATCCGGTTGGCACGATTCTGGTGCCGCTCCTGATTCTGGTGATGAGCAAGCTGTCGGGGGGCGGCGCGATGCTGTTCGGCTGGGCCAAGCCGGTGCCGGTGAATTTCGGGCGGCTGCGCAATCCGAAGAAGGATATGTTGTGGGTGGCGGCGGCGGGGCCGGGCGCCAATCTGCTGATGGCTATCGCCTGGGTGGTGTTGCAGAAGGTGGCGGCAGGCATGGAGCCGGGGCTGTTCAGCAATTTTCTGAAAGTGAATGCGTTTGCTGGCGTAGAAATCAATGCGGTGCTGATGCTGCTCAACCTGTTGCCCATTCCGCCGCTGGATGGCGGTCGCATCGCCGTCAGTTTGCTGCCGCACCGTCTGGCCTGGCAATTTGCCAGACTGGAGCCATATGGCATGATGATTCTGCTGGCGCTGCTGTTTACCAATGTGCTCGGGAAAATACTTGAGCCGCTGCTCGATATTTTTTTCCGTCTGCTCAATTCCATTTTCTTTTTTTAGCCAGGCAAAAACACAACAATGTACGCAGAAAGAGTCCTCTCCGGCATGCGCCCCACCGGGCGTCTCCACCTCGGCCATTATCACGGCGTTCTGAAAAACTGGGTGCAGTTGCAAAGTCTCTACCCCTGCCTGTTTTTCGTCGCCGACTGGCACGCCTTGACGACCACTTACGACGAGCCGGGCACCATTGAGGAGAACGCCCGCGAGATGGTGATTGACTGGCTGGCCGCCGGCGTCGATCCCGCGCAGGCCATTCTGTTCATTCAGTCGCGCGTGCCGGAGCATGCCGAATTTCATCTGCTGCTGTCGATGATGACGCCGCTGGGCTGGCTTGAGCGCGTGCCGACGTATAAGGATCAGCAGGAAAAACTCGAACACAAGGATTTGTCGACTTACGGTTTTCTCGGCTATCCGCTGTTGATGAGCGCCGATATTCTGATCTACCGGGCCGACAAGGTGCCGGTGGGCGAGGATCAGATTCCGCATGTGGAATTTACCCGCGAGCTGGCGCGGCGTTTCAATCACATCTATGGCCGCGAGCCGGATTTCGAGACGAAGGCGCGCGCCGCCATGAAGCAGCTTGGCGCGAAGGCCGCGAAGGAATACGAGGCGCTGCGCACGCGCTTTCAGCAGGAGGGCGACCATCAGGCGCGGGAACGCGCGCATGCCCTGCTTGCGGCGGCGCAGAGTGTGTCGACCGATGACCGCGAGCGGCTGTTCGGTTTCTTTGATGGCACGAGCAAGATGATTCTCGTCGAGCCGGGCGCGCTGCTGACGGAAGCGGCGAAAATGCCGGGGCTGGACGGGCAGAAAATGTCAAAGTCCTACAACAACACGATTGCCCTGCGCGAGAGCGCCGATTCGGTGACGAAAAAAATCCGCACCATGCAGACTGATCCGGCGCGCGTGCGCCGCACCGATCCGGGCGAGCCGGACCGCTGCCCGGTGTGGCAATTCCATCTGGTGTACTCGGACGAGGGCACCAAGCAATGGGTGCAGCAGGGTTGCCGCAGCGCCGGCATCGGCTGCATCGAGTGCAAGCATCCCGTCATCGACGCCGTGCTCAAGGAACAGGAGCCGATGCACGAGCGGGCGCAGACGTATATCGACAATCCGGCCCTGGTGCGTGACATCATCGCCGACGGCTGTGAGCGGGCGCGCGCGCTGGCGGATGAAACCATGCGCGACGTGCGCGCGGCAATGGGCGTGAACTACGCCTGAGGGACGCGCCCATGACATACGACAAGGACACGGAAGTCAAACTGCTCGCCGCCGTCCATGAACTGTTTGCCGAGAAAATTCCTTTCAACAAGGTGCTCGGTCTCGATGTGATTTCGCTTGCCGACGACAGCCCGGTGCTGCGTTTCGCCATGCAGCCGGCGCTGGTCGGCAACTACCTGCGCGGCATTTTGCATGGCGGCGTCATTTCCTCCGTCATTGATGTCTGCGGCGGACTGACGGCCTTTCTCGGCATGCAGCGCAAGCTGCGCGACGAGCCGATCGAGGAGCGCATGCAGCGTTTCGCCCGCTTCGGTACCATCGACCTCCGCATCGACTATCTGCGTCCCGGCCTCGGGCAATGGTTCGAGGCGCGGGGCCATGTTTTGCGCACCGGCAACAAGGTGGCGGTGGCGCGCATGGAATTGCACAACGACGCCGGCGATTTGATCGCCACCGGCATTGGCGCTTACATGGTGACTTGACGCTGGCATGGAACAGAACACGGAAAACCGCGAACGGCCGGAAGCGGGCGCAGAGCACATGCCCGCTCCCTCGCATTCCGAGCGGTCGCAAGACCGCGAGTCACCGTCACCCCCTTCCCCGGGAAGGGGGATGGGGGGAAGGCCCATCTCCATTTATGGCGAACCGCTGCCCGAACTGCCGAAGGATCTCTACATCCCGCCCGATGCGCTGGAGGTCTATCTCGAATCCTTCGAGGGGCCGCTCGATCTGCTGCTCTATCTGATCCGCAAGGCGAACATCAACATTCTCGATATTCCGATGGCGCCGTTGACGGCGCAGTATCTCGAATATGTCGAAGCGATGCGGGCGCGCAATCTCGAACTCGCCGCCGAATACCTGCTCATGGCGGCCATGCTGCTGGAGATCAAATCGCGCATGCTGCTGCCGCGGCCGCGCAAGGTCGAGGAAGAAGAGGCGCTCGATCCGCGCGCCGAACTGGTGCGCCGCCTGCTCGAATACGAGCAGATGAAGGCCGCCGCCGCCAAGCTCGACGCGCTGCCGCAGGCCATGCGCGACTACCAGTGGGTTTCGGTGTGGGCCGTCGATGCCGCCGCCGAGCGCCTGCCGGATGTGAACCTGCACGATCTGCAAGTGGCCTGGCTGTCACTGATGAAACACGCCAAAGTTATGCAGCGGCACAAGGTGCGGCGCGATGAGTTGTCCGTGCGCGAACACATGGGCATCGTGCTGCGCAAGCTGCACGGCGGCGCGTATGTCGAGTTCGCCGCGCTGTTCGATCTCGCCCTCGGCATCGCCGGGCTGGTGGTGAACTTTCTCGCCGTGCTGGAACTTGCGCGCGAGCGCATGATCGAAGTGACCCAGAACGAAGTCTTCGCGCCGATCTATGTAAGATTGGCCCAATCCGACACAGGACCCAACGATGTCGACCTCCCAACCGTATACGCCTGAAGAGTACAAGCGCATTCTCGAAACGGTGCTGCTGGTTTCAGCCGAGCCGCTCTCGCTCACCGACATGAAAAAGCTCTTCGACGAGGAATTCGATGACGACACCTGGCGCGTGCTGCTCAATGACATTCGCGCCGAATGGGCGGATCGCGGCATCGAACTGGTGCAGTTGGCCAGCGGCTGGCGCTTTCAGACCAAACCCGAATACCAGCCTTATCTTGACCGCATGAAGAACGAAAAACCGCCGCGCTACTCGCGCGCCGTGCTGGAGACGCTGGCCATCATCGCTTATCGCCAGCCGGTGACGCGCGGCGACATCGAGGATATTCGCGGCGTCGCCGTCTCGCCCAATGTGCTGAAGGTGCTTGAAGGGCGCGGCTGGATCGACGCCGTGGGACACCGTGACACGCCGGGCCGCCCGGCCCTGTATGCGACGACAAAGCGTTTTCTCGACGATCTGCGCCTGCGCAGCCTGTCCGAACTGCCGCCGCTGACTGAAATCGAACACACAATGGATCTTGCTGATGCCGCGCAATCGTAGCCCCTTCAGGAAACCCACGGCCCGGAAAGAGAAGGCGCCGCTGGACGAAAATAACCACAGCGCCCGCCCGCCGCGCGAGGAGGGCAGCCGGGGCAATCGCAGCCCCTTCCGCTTGCAGCGCACGCGCCGGAAAGAAGAAGCGCCGGAGCTGGACGGCAACCGCCCGCGCCCCCCGCGTCCGCAGCGCGAAGAGGAGAGCAAAGGCAGTCGCAACCCCTTCCGCTTGCAGCGTCCGCGCCGCAAAGAAGAAGCGCCGGAGGCGGACGGCAATCGCGCGCATGCGTGGCGCGAGGAGGCGGAGGTGGATGGCAATCGCATTGCGCCGCTCAAACCCGCGCCGGGCGGACGCCGTGGCCAGGCGGCGCGGC